>JAEHJW020005196.1_pt1 | contig 59106 bp, 71 predicted proteins | sample 9271431 | NCBI WGS metagenome assembly JAEHJW02 | reverse complement strand
TCATTTGCTCCCGGTGGTGGTGGTTTTCGGCGTCAGGCCATTGGCCTGTAGCGCCGCCTGGAAGGCGGACAGCGCGGTCTGGGCGGCGAGGGCCTGGTCGCTGGTGGGGGCATGCCCCTTGGCGGCGGCGGCAGCGATGGGATCGAGGACGCTCGCCACGCCGGTGCGGGCGTCGTGCAGGGTCTTGACCACCGCCGGATCGGCCTTGCCCGAGGCCAGGTACTCGTTCTCGGCCGCCAGGGCGGCGCCGTAGCCGGCCTCGACGGAGACGATGGTGGTGGTCGGGTCCTGCATGTTGGAGCAGGCCGATAGACCCAGCAGCCCGGCGGCCCCGAGAGCGAGCACGAGGACAGCCGTCGCAATCGGGCCAGCCGCCGAGGGTGGCGCCGGGGATGCCGGCGCTTCCGCCGCCTTGGCCGCCGGGGCCGGCGCGATCCCCTGCGCCTGGAGCACCGGCGTGGCGATGCGCACGATCCAGGTGACGAAATCCGGCTGCTTGCCGTTGCTGGCGTTGCCGACGTTGATGGCAAGAAAGCTGATAACTTTGCGGACGATCAGCCAGTGCGACCCCGGTGCCGGCTGCGGCAGCGCGGCATCCAGCGTCGAGGCGGCGGCGACGAGGGCCGTGATGGTCGGCCAAGCGGCGGCCCAAAGGGTCAGGAGAGAGATATGGTCCACGGGATTTTCCTTTCGGGCATGAAAAAACCGCCTCGGACGGCTGCCGGGCGGCGTGGAAAAGATACGGCGGAACGCGCTGGTCAGGCGATGGCGCGCTGCCAGTTGGCCATGTACTGGGCCACGGTGGCGGCGCCGTCGGCGGTGTTGTAATGGCGCTTGTAGTAGGCGGCCTGCGCGGCGAGGTCGCCGGCCGGCGGCAGCGGTTCGGGGGTGCGGGCATAGACCAGCCGGGCCATGGCGACGGCGTAGTAGAGGTTGCCGGCCATTTCGCTGGCCCCGTCCTCGCCCACCTGCGCCTCGACCATCAGCCGCTGGACCTTGCCGGCAAGGTCGGAGCGGGAGTGCAGGAAGTTGCGCCAGATGTCGTCATGGGTGGCGGGCTCCATCTGGCAGATGCCGATGGCCGGGCCGGCACCCAGTTGGTGCAGCCAGTGGCCACCGCCGGATTCCTGCAGGATGGTGCCGATCATCAGTTCCTCGGCGGCGGGCCCGCCCAGGCCGATGGCGTCCAGCGTCGGCCGCACCACGAGGTCGCGGAGCTGGCGGATGTCGATGCCCTGGTCTGTCATACTTGGTCCTCCTCGGTGGGTGGATTGGGCGCCCGCCACTGCCGCCAGCGCAGCAGCACCCCCAGCCCCATGAAGGCGGCGGTGAGGATCAGGATGACGGCCTGCAGCAGCGGCGAGAGGAACTGGGACCACCAGGCCGCCGCGAGCGCGGTGGCACTGGTGACGGTGTCGGCGAGGGTGTGGCGCATGCCGCCTCCAATTTTCGGGATGAGGGTTTATCCGCCGACCACGGTAACGAAGGCTTGGCCGACATCAGCCCAACCGACCCCGTCGCCGACGATGGCGAGGGCCGCCTGGGCGATCGAGCCAACGCCCACGCCGTCGCCGACACAGGCCATGCCGATCTGGCCGACATCGGCAATGCCGGGGCCGTTGCCCACCGTGGTGACGGCGGCCGAGGCGGCGCTGATCCGCCCCGGCCCATCGCCAGCGGTGACGATGGCGAATTGGCCGACGTCGGCGGCGGTGCCCATCACGCCGCCTCCAGCCCGATCTGGCAGAGGTTGACCGCCGAGGGCGTCCAGGCGACGCCGCCGGGAGCCTGCGGGAAGGTGGCCGAGAGGTACCAGAACGACGCACCGGTGGTCAGCGTGTAGGGTGGCGAGACGTCGTCGACGCCGTTGACGCGGGCGTGCAGCTTGAGCGCCCGCGCCCCCGAATCCTCCTTGCGGGCGCAGGCGGTCAGCACCACGCCGTCGATGGCGGTGGGCGCGCCGGGCAGATCGGTGATGTTGTAGTAGTCGAGCGTGCCGGCCTGGCTGGTGGTGTTGTAGAGGGCGGTCTGATAGGCCTGCCCGTCCACCGACGCCCAGTTGGCGACGGCGCCGCCCACCCGCGACCACTGGGTCTTGTCGCCGACGGCATTGGGCAGGCTGGTCCACACCGAGCGCGGCGGCAGCAGGGTGGTCGCCGTGTCGGTGCCGTCGGTGAGATAGGAGACCAGATCATCGACGGTGACATTCTGGCCGTTGGATTGCCAGCCGGCCGAGCAGAAGGTGATGTACTGGAGCGCGAAGCTGATCCCCAGGTTCGCGGTGGCGATGATGGCGCCGTTGAGCGCCAGCGTCACCCACCCGGCGTTCGGATTGCACGACAGCGACAGCCAGTATTGGCTGTTGCCGCTGACGGCATAGGTGGCGGACGTAGCCAGCACGGCGTTGGTGGAATTCTGGCGGATGCGCACGGTGCCGGTGTTGTCCAGGGTGACGCGCACCCCGTCGGCGCCCTGGCCATCGGGAAACGTCGGCGTCGCGGTGAGCTGGAACAGGTTGCCCTCGCCGCCCGGCAGCGTGGGCAGGAACCAGCCCATTCCGAGAAAGCGGGTGCCGATGTTGGGCACCGCCCAGATGATTCCGCTGCCGACGTAATTGCCGAGATTGAGCGCCTTGGGCACCACGCCGCTTCCCTGCAACGTGCGCACCCCCGCCCCGGTGGAGATGCCCATGAAGTTGCCGTTGGCGAGTTGGGCCGACCAGGGCTGTATGATCTGGGCCAGATCGGTCGGCGCGCCGAACTGCTCGAAGCCGCAGGCCCATTCCAAAGTGAGCGCCAAGGCGATCTCCTACGTCATGATCCACAGGAACGGCACGGCGGACGGAGCGATCACCCCACCGCCGCCCCACAGCACCTCGACGGCCATTTGCCCCAGCCGCATGGGCGCAACACCCCGGTACAAGACCTCCATTGCGGCCTGGCCGGACCACACGCCGGTCGGACCGGCGGCGCTGGCATGCAGCACCTCGACCGCCACCTGCCCCAGATTGGCGGAGGGATTGCCGCTGATCAGGGCTTCGGCGGCGATCTGGCCCTGACGGATGGCAGATTGACCGTCGCGCAGAACCTCGACCGTGGTCTCGGTGACGTTGACGCCGGTCACGACGCGATCTTGGCCCCGGCCGACAGGCTATCGACGCCGGTGGCCGTCCAGGCCGCCCCGGTATTGGGATCGGTGTCGGCATAGGCCGCGAAGTAGGCATAGGAGGTGCCGGGAGCCTGGGCGGTGCCGGAAACCTCGGTGGTGCCCGACTTGATCTGCACCGACACCGTGCGGGCGCCGCTGTCGGTCTTGCGCAGCAGCGCCGACACCTTGACGCCGCCGATGTTGGACGGCGAGGAGGACAACGCGCCGAAGCCGTACAGATCCTCGGCCCCGACCGTGCTCGACGCGACATAACTCAGATCCCCGCCCGGCGGAACCTCGTTGATCTCGCTGTAATTGCCGGAAAGCCCGGTGACGTTGCCCCAGACCTGCAGGCTGGACTGACCGGAGCTCATGGCGGGCGCCGTGGCCGGGACGCCGCTCGAATAGGTGACGTTGGCGGTGGTGCCGGCGTTGGTGGAATAGCTGCTGTTGTCCTGCCGCTGCATGGAAAGCGACGTGTCGGTGAGATAGCCGATCCACAGCGGCGTGCCTGGCGAGAGCGTCTGCGGCGTGGTGAGCGCCATGGTCACGGCGGTGCCGGCGGTGGTGCCGGTCACCTGCGGCCCGCTGGAGAGCAGGTTGCCGGGCGCGCCGTTGTTGTCGGCATAGACGGCGGGCTTGAAATTGGCGCTGGTGGAGGTGGATTGCGGCATCGCCGACACGCTGGCCAGCGTCCCCGCCACCGTCGGCGTGACCTTCCGCAGGAAAAGCTGGTTGGCCGACATGTAAGCGGTGGAGCCGTTGAGGCTGTACCAGGCCCCGATCACCCCCTGGCCGGGGGTGAAGGCGACGGAGACATCGGCGGTGGGGAACAGCGTTTCCACTCGGCTGTCCCCGCGCACGGCGTTGTTGGCGCTGCCGGTGCTGTCGAACAGGTACATGTCGTCGAAATTGCAGGTGTTGCCGTTGAGCAGCACGGTGTTGGCATAGGCATTGCCGCTGCTTTTCAGGTTGCCGGTGCCGGTGAACACCTGAACGCCATCGAGCCACACGGTGTAGGCGCCGCTGGAGGCGAAGGTCAGGTCCCATTCGACGTAGTGCCAGGAATTGGCGGTGACGGCGGAGGACGAGATGGCGACCTGGGTGCCACCCAGGTTGCCCTGCCACAGCACCAGCTTGCCCTGGGAATTGAAGCCCAGCGAGCACTGGTTGGTGCCGGCATCGGCGAACAGGACGCCGCTGGGGTTGGAGAGATTGGGCTGCAGCGCGATGCCACCGATCAGGCGGGGATAGTTGGCCGGCAGCGAGCGGCTGGCGGTGGAGCCATAGCTGATCTGCAGCGCCAGGCTTCCCGCGAAGCGGCCGGCGACGAACATGCCGTTCTGCGGCACGGCGGTCCACTCGCTGCCCATGGTCGAGTTGGTGGGCGCGGCGTAGAGCGGGCCGTACTTGTCGAATCCGTCCCAGAAGATGTCGGCCATGGTTACCTCGTCCCGGTGATGGTGGTGCTGGGGCCGGCGAAGGTGGCGTCGGCCGGCGTCGGCGCGTCGAGCTCCAGCACGTCGCCCGGCGCCAGCACCACCTGGTTGGCGAAGGTGAAGCTGCCGGTGGTCGCCCCGGCGGCGAAGGCGATACTGCCGATCGCCGTGCCGTTCTGCTTGATCGGCAAAGAAATCGCGTTGGTGGGCGCGGTCTGACAGACGGCCCGGCTGCCGGCCAGACCGGCCGGCAGGGTGACGGCGCGCACCATCTCGATCCGGAACAGCACCTGCCCGGCGGCGGGAAGCCCCGGCAGGAAACCGGCGATGTCGTAGGGATTGACCCCGGCCGTCGGAGCCACGGCGGTGACCTGCCCCGCCGCGTTGATGGTGATGCCGCCATAGGTGCCGGCCCCATTCAGCAGCGGAAAGCCGGTGCCCTGGGGCGTGTAGCTGTAGGCGGTGCAGGTGGAGAGATCCTGCACCCCGCCGCCCCAGACGTTGAAGGATTGGAGCTTCACATAGATGGCTTGGCCGACATAGGCCTGGGGCAGATTGTACTGGAACACCGCGCTATCCAGCCGCGCGAACAGCGCCCCCGTCGCATGGGCGCCAGCCGCCGTGCCGTAGAGCCCGCGATAGAGGGTGGTCAGGCTGTACCTCCCGCTCGCCGTCAGAGTGGCGGTCTCGAACGCCAGCAACTCGCCGTCGCACCAGCACAGCGTGCGATAGGCGGCGGCATCGGCGGCGGTGCCGGAGGACAGGGTGCCGGCGCTCTCGGCGAGGTCGACGGCGAGCGTGTCCCCGGTGTCGGGATTGGCGCCCGAAAACGCGGCCAGGCCGGCGGTGAGCACGCCCATGCGCGCCGGCCCGTTGATGGCGCCGGCCATCTCGTAATCGGTGCCGTCCACCGACAGCCAGACATTGCAGCCGCCCCAATTGGGATCGGCCACGTCGTTGGCGCCGCCCGAAGCGGCGATCCACACCTGGGCCACCCCGCCGGTCAAGCTGGCCGGCGGCTCGAAGATCACCGGGGGATTGACCGGGGCAGGCACGGCGGCGGGGTTGATGGTGAGGCCGTTGCTGTTGCCCTGACTGGGGTAGGCGGACGCGGTGGCGGTGCCCGAGGGGAATTCCTCGGCGACGACGGTGAGGATGCCGTTGTCGTCCTCCTCGATGGAGGTGATGCGCACCGCCACCTTGGTCATCCCCATGCCGGAATCGGTGAGCGTCACCAGATCCATCGGCTCCAGCAGAAAGTATTCCCAGGAGAGCTTGAAGGTGTAGGTGTTGCGGATGTTGACCGAGCGCTGGCAGATCAGGTTGGCCGCGATCTGCGCGACGGAGGCCGCCGTGTATTCATGCGCCGATACCTGGGACGCGACCCGCAGGCCGAATCGCTCGATGCTGGCCTGGTCGCGGGCCTCGACGGTGTTGACGTTGTAGAGGACGGTGCGGTCGGAGAATTCCAGGCGGGTGCAGTTGTAGGCGTCGTTGGGGTCGGAGCGGATCAGCTGGACCGGATCGCCGTCGCTGGGCCGCACATAGTCGTTGTCGGACAGATCGTAGACCGGCGTCACATTGGGGGTGAAGACGTACCCGTTGCCGGTGACCGGCGTATCGCCATAGGGAATGGCCTTCAGCACCGAGCCCGACCACACGGCCGCCGTGTTGGTGATCTGGAACCAGCGGGCCAGCACGTCGTTGGCCTTCTCGACCGAATCCAGGCAGGGCGAGAAGTCGAGGCCCAGTGCCCGGCACCAGGTCTGCCAGGACGAGTCGCCGGTGGTCTGGGCGTTGGCGCCGGAGAACCACGAGGCGGTGTCGATGGCGGACGCCGGCAGCCCGACCCCGTGCAGGCCGGTGAGATAGTCCTGGGCCACCGAGGGGATGTCGGCATCCCCCTGGCCGTTGACGCCCGTATTATAAAGTGCGCCGAAAGTCTCGATCTTGAGGTTGGGCAGCGAATCGTTGGAACCGAGGTCGAAGCTGGCCGAAGCCAGGTAAGCGGTGTAGCGGTAGTTGAGCGCCTGCGACGGGCTGAAGGAGGCGAGCCAGCCCCAGGCCGTCTGCGAGGACGTGCCGAGAAAGGCGGTGAGCCCCAGCGCCCCGGGGCTGCCGTACTGGTCCTTGCCCTTCCAGATGTTGCCGAAGCCGCTGATCGGCCCGGCGCAAATACCGAGTTGCAGCCCGGTCTGGTAGGTGTAGCTGGTGACCGTCTTGCTGCTGCCGCCCTTGCCGCCGGCCTTGGAGGTGTGGGGAATGGCGTGGAAGTTGCCGTACCACAGCAGATTGATGCCGGTCGCCGCCCGTCCCCACACCAGCGGCACCGGCAGGGTGGCGATCGACGTGTTGATGGCGATGTCGGTGTAGTCCGGCTTGACGTCCGACTTCTTGCCGCCGCCCATCAGCCAGCTCATCCCCGCCTCCACGGATCAAAGAAGCGGCGCGCCGGGTTCTCGGAGAGCGGACCCGGCAACGACACGTCGGATTCGACCACCCTTCCCTCGGGCTGGTAGGCGTGAACGACCAGCGGCCAGCCGGTGACCACGCCGCCATGGGCGTAGGCGCGGCCGATCCGCCACACCACGATGTCCCCCGGTGCCGGCGTCTCGACCTCCGAGCCCCTGGCCACCAGGAAGCCGAGATAGCGCTCGTCGTCGCGATGCAGGTGCCATTGCACCGGATAGGGCCGGGGATCGAACGGCGGCACGATGCCGGCGTCGACATAGACGCGGACCAGCAGCATGCCGCAATCGACCCCGGCGCCGAGCACGTCGGCCTGATGGTGATAGGGCGTGCCGATCCAGCGCCGGGCCTCCGCCACGACGGCGGCCCGCTGAAGTGCTTCGGTCATGAGAGGTGCCTCTGGATCGATTGCGGGGCTGCCGCCATTCGTCAATACATCGCCAGTTCGGGCGGCGGCACGAACGGGAAGCCCCGGAAATTGGCGAGGTTGTTGAACCGTCCGGCGCAGGTGGCGGTGGTCTTGTCGCAGCCCTTGTAGACCACGAAGCCATCTCCGGCCGCCGGCAGGTAATCGAGCGGCCGTTGCAAGGTCAGCCCCGCCACCGTCGATTGCCGCACCGTGCGGGACACCCCGACATTGGCCCCGCCCTCGAAGGTGACGGTGCCCTGGTCGTAAAGATCCTGGGCCGCCCCCGACCACGGGATGAAGGTGAGCGTCGGGTTGGTGCCGACGGTGCCCGAGGCGCTGTTGGCCGATTTCGACAGACCGCACAGCCCGTCGTAAAGGGTGTTGAGGCAGGACGGCTGCCAGATGTCGCGCGGCATGTCGATGGCGAGCTTGTTCAGCATCGACTTCACCGTCATCCGGCAGGAAAGCCGGCCGATGTTGTCGACGGTGGCGACCTCGCCGTGGAACATGGTCACCAGGGCGTTGGCGATGGGCGCCATGCCGGGGGATGTCATCACCACCCGCGCGCGGTCGAAGATGGCGCCGTCGAACCGCCCCTCCCGCACCGCCACCGGCCAGGGCAGGCCGGCGATGGTGGAGGTGGGCTTGAAGGCGATATCGACCTGCTGTTCGTCGATATCGACACCGACGGTCTGCTTCAGCTTGAGCCCGTCGATCAGGATGTCGCCGGCCGCGAACACCAGCGCCGGGCCGCCCGATTGCGGCACCGACACGGGGTACTGCGCGTTGGTGTACCGGGCGGTGGTGCCGTCGGCCAGCACCAGCGTGAAGCAATCGGCGAAGGCCAGTTCCCGGCTGCTCTGCAGCGCGGCGATCAGGGCGGCGGGGGAGGATTTCACGCCAGCACCGTGGTCAGCTTGAGCTCGTGCAGCGTCCACAGGTTGGCCATGAATTCCTCGAAGTCCTGAGTGTCGGCGGCGAACCGGCAGACGAAGTAGTAGCGGAACGACGAGGTGATCTGGGCACCGGCCGCCGGGGCGGTATGGAAGGTGAGCGTGTTGGGCGCCGCGAAGGTGTAGCTGGCAGGGTCCTGCAGGATGCCACCGACATAGACGCCGGCCAGATCGGCCGGAAACACGTAGCCCACCGGCTCGAAAGCCTCTCCCACCGGGCGGACCAGCGTGAACACCGTGGTGGTGCCGTCGCCGACGCCCTGGCCGCCCAGGGTCACGGTGTCATCAGCGGTGTCTTTAGTAACGGCGCCGAGATCGAGCAGGAAGGTGTCGTATTGCCCCTGGCGGGCCAGGAAAAAACCCATCAGGGTCTGGATTTCCTGGGTGGCATCGCCGCGCAGCATCTCGAAGGTCAGGGTGAGATCGTAGATGGCGTATTGCTGCCACGCCGTCCTGATCTCGCGGCCGGAGACGTGGGCAGCGACCCGCGTCTTGAACTTCGGGCTGACATGCGCGCTCCACGACAGGCCGGCAAGCGGAAGTTTCTCCGTGCTCACGGTGGGCGGGCTCCAAAACAGGCAGAGGGTTTCGACGGCGGCGAAGGCAATCCGCAACGGGGCGTTGCCCTTGGCGACAAGCTCGGTGGCGGCCTGCGCCACCCTTACCGGCGCCCAGCCCTTGGCGATGGCTTCCGTCGCGGCGGTATTCACGCGGACGGGCGCGGTGCCTTTGGCAGCCACCTCGGCGGCGGCCAGGTTGAAGCGTGCCGACATGGGACCCTACTGGACCAGTTCCGCGCCCACCTGGAGGGCGTTTGCCGCCTGGTAGCTCCAGCTTCCGCCGGTGTTGGGGTCGGTGGCGAAGATGTCGGCATGGCCGGCATAGGAGCCGCTGGTGCTGACCACCGCGCCGGTGGCCTTGGCCGTTCCCGACTGGATGACGGACTGGACCTGGCGCTGGCCGGAATCATCCTGGCGGGCCACCAGCACGGTCTGCACCGCCAGCACCTGCGGCGCGTTGGCCACCGGCGAGAGGGTGTAGAGATCGATGTCGCCAGCGGTGGCACAGGACACGTAGGAGGAATCGTCCATGTAGGGATTGGAGGCCAGTTGCCAGTTGGCCGAGGCCGATCCGGTCGGCGTCCATTGCGTCGAGGCGCCCGCCCCGTCCGGCACCTGCGCCGGCACCCGGGTGTTGCCGAGGAAGGTGTTCAGCGCCGTGCCGGTGTTGTCGCAGATGTAGAAGTCATCGACGACGGCGGTGTTGAAGCTGATCTGGTCGACGCCGGTCGAGCCGTTGTTGGCGGTGCCCGCCGAAACCACGGTGAGCACCACCTGCTCATTGACACGCACGGTGACGGCGCCGTTGCCGGCGCTGATCACCCCAAAGACCTCGATGTACTGCCACACCGCGCCCGGAATGACCGCCATCGGCGCCGAGGACGCAGCGGCCGATCCCCACGGGGTGCAGGTGACGGCACCCGCCGTGCTGAAGTTCAGGCGGAAGTCCGTGCCTTTGACCGAGTCATTGAAATCGACCTCGATGCCGGAGGGATTGGCGAGGGCGAAGCCGCAAGTGAAGGTGTCAAGCCGGGCCGGCAGGTTGATCTGCCCCAGCCTGGCCGCACCTCCACCGGCGCGGCCCTGGCCCGGCAGGATGGTGGCGTTGGTGAAGCCGAGACTGGCCAGGACCGAGGCCGGGGCCAGCGGCGTGAGCCAGTCGAAGCCGGCGATCTTGATCAGACTCATGATGTGTGTCCCTCAGGCGCCGGGCGCTCGCCTCCGCTCGCTTGGCTACGCGCCAACGATGGCGCGGGGCCTCAGCGGCCCAGTCGCTTCGCTCCGTTACCGGAACGCTCCGTTGCGCATCTGGTTGGACAGCCAGCGCCGCATGGCCGAGCCCTGTTGGGTGAGCAAGGCGCCGAGATCGACGTTGGCGCCGTTGTGGATGGTGGGCGCGTAGTGGAAGCTGACGTCGCTCCCGCGGGCCGCCGGAGAGCCGGAGGGGCCGGAGGTCAATTGCCCCATCGCCTCCGCCGCGCCGTGCGGCAGCCCCATGGCCATGGCGCCGCCCATGGACAGCACCGACTGACCGGAGCGAATCCCGGCCGCCTGGGCGGCTGGTACGATGATCTCACCCTGGTGAACTTGCGCCACCATGTCGCGGGGCACGAACGGCGTGCCGACATCGAAGCTGGGGATCATGCCCCCGAAGGCCGCCACGGCGGCGAAGGCGGCGGCCGCCGCCGGGGGCGCCAGCAGCCAGCCAACATAAGGGATCTGCGCCACGTCGTCATAGACGGCGGCGGCCGTGGACGCGGCATGGCCCATCACGCCGGATTTCTGGGTCGCCGCGTTCGCCACCGCGCCGGCCTTACTGACCGCACTACGCGCGGCCACGCCCCCCGTGACAGCCGCCGTCTGGGCCGTCTGCGACGCCACGGTGGCCGCCGTCAGGCTGGCAAGCTGGCTGGACAGCAGCGTAAACACCTGTTTGATGCCGGCCTGGGCGAAGCTCTCCACCATCGACAGCGCCAGACGCCGCATGCCCTGCTGCAAGGTCTGGGTGCCCATCAGCATGCCGTCGATGGAGGTGGTGAAGGCGTGCTCGATGGGAGAAAAGGCGTTCTCCCACGCCGTCTTCACCTGCTCGGCCACCCGTTGGTTGAGGTTGGCGGCATCGACGGCGTATTGCTCCTGGGCCGCCGCCAGATCTCCTTGAGCCTTGGCGATCTGAACCGGCGTGCTGGAACCGTCGCTGATGATGTCCTGGAATTCCGCCTGCTTGGCCTTGAACTCCAGGGCGAGCGCGTTCATGCGGCGGTCGAGGTCCGCCTTGGCCTCGGACCCGTCGATGCCGCCGAACATCTGGTCCAGCAGGCCGCCGCTCTTGGCCTTGGGCGCACGCGCGCCGGCCAGGTCGATCTTGGCAAGCTGCGCCTGGCTGGCCAGCGCGATTTCCCGGATCTTGCGGTCGTCCTGGATCTGGCTCTGGAGCAGCCGCGTCTTCTCGTCCAGCGCCGCCTTGTAGTTCTTGACGTCGTCGCCGTAGAGGGACTGGCCCTTGCGCACCCACTGATCGGCCAGCGCGATCTGCTGGACGACGTTGCTTTTCGACGCCTCGATCTTGAGGCGCATGGTTTCCGAGAAGTTCTGCCATTCGTCGGACAGCGCCTTGGCGTCGAGGCTTTGCTGCAGGGAATTGATCTGCTTGCGGATCTCGATTTCCGCCCGTGACCCCGTCTGCACCCCTGCCAGATGATCCTGCCAGAACTGGAGTTCGTACTGTTTGGCCTGCTCGCCGGTCATCCGCCGGGCCGCGAGTTCCTGCTCCAGTTCGTCGCGTAAGGACTGCAACTGGCCGGCACCGGCCCGGTTGTTCAGCTCCCGCTGCTGGCGCCGCAGCAGGGCGATGTTGTCCTTGATGATGGCGGCCTCGCCGCCGGTGGCCGTCTTCAGCGCCTCCTCGTCGCGGGCCAGTTCCTGCTTGATGCGGTCACGCTCGGCATCGTCGCCCTTGAGCTTGAAGTTCTCGTCCTGGATCTCGCGCAGGATGCGCAGGTGTTCCGCGTCGCCCCCCGAAACACCCCCCGATTTCCCCCCTGAAACACCCCCCGAAATTCCGCCGCCCCCCGATACCGGGGCAGCCGCCGACGGAATGGCGACGGTGAACCCCGCCACCTCCTGCTTCGCCTGATGCATGCCGTCGATCCAGACGGTCATCCATTCCATGATGTGGGCGAGGTTGGTGGTGAAGCGGTTGGCCCACTTCGAATCCCCCAGGGAATGGGTGAGGTCGTCCCAGGCAGCCTTGAGCTCGTTGCTGGACTTCTGCATCGGCGTCAGGCCGTCGTTGACCAGCGGCCCGAACTTCGCCTGCAAGGCGTCGATGGCGACGGCGTAGGCCTGGGCCTTCTGGCCGCCGGCCTCAAAATCGTGGATGGCCTTGGCTTGCTCCACCGACAGGAAGGGGAATTCGCGGTCGAGCTTGACCAGGGCGTCGTATCCCCCTTTCAGCGCCTCGACCAGCTTGCCGGCCGCCTGCGGCACCTGCTCTCCCGTCACCCGGGCGTAGCCGGCGGCGGCCTGCCCCAGCTTGACGTAGGACTCGGTGCCGATGTCGCGGGTTTGCGCAAAGGCCGCGACCATCCCGGTTGCCGAGGTGGTGGTGACGCCGTACAGGTCGCGGATCTGAAGGATGGTCGATTCCACCTGGGTGCGGGTGTAGGCCAGCCCCTGTCCGGTGGCGTCCATGGCCGCCTTGATCTGGCCGAAGGATTCGGCCCAGCGTTCGGCGCTGGCCACCGCCTCGTAAAAGGCGCCGCCCAGGGCGGCGACGGCGCCCACCGCCAAGGTGGTGGGCGACAGCAGCGCGCCGAACGCACCCGCCAGCCCGCCGGTGCGTTCTCCCAGCACCATCATCGAGCCGGCCATCCGCTTGTAATTGCCGGTCAGGGCCTCGTGGGCCATGATCAGCTTCTCGCGGAAGATGCCGGCCTGGTGCTCGCCCGCCGCCGAAAGGCCCTCCATCGGCGTCCGTGCCGCCGCCAGCTCGGTGCGCAGCTTCGAGACACCGGTCTGGGCACTGGCCGCCGCAGCGGCAGCCTGCGCCAGCCCGGCCTTCAGATCGTCGGAGGCGGATGCCCCGGCCGCGCGCATCTGCGCCGCCATGGTGCGCAGTTCGGCGGTGGTGGCCGACAGGTCGGCCTTGGCGACGGCCAGCTTCGCCGTCAACTGGGTGACGTCGGCGCTGATGCTGACGGCGATGTTGGTGGACATGGGTCACGCCTTGTAGCCGACGTACCACTTCATCAGCAGATGGGTCGGCGGGTTGCGGCGCCAGTAGGCGAGCAGGTCGAGATAGGCGGGAAACGGCATGGCGTCGATTTCGGCGGGGGTGAAGCCGCAGCCGGTCATCAGGCTGCCGTAGATTTCGGTCCAATCGAGGCCGGTCAGGCTGCTGCCGGCGTCGCCGCCGCCGGCGCGTTCCGCGCCATTATTCAGTTCGCCGGCAAAGCCGGCGGGGCTTCCCCCGGCGTGATCGTCCGCATTTCAACGCCCATCAGCTTGGCGACCTTCTCCACCGCCGCCTTCAGCTCGGGGAAGGTGACGCCGACGATGGCGTCCACGTCGGCCGCCGTAATCGCCGGATTGGCGGCGTGCATGGCGAGGTAGAGGATGGTGGTCTGCGCCCCCATCCCCTCGGGACTATCGATGCCGATGCGGGTGAAGGCCGGTCCGGCCTGGCGCATCTGGCCCAGGGTCAGCGGCGCGATGAGGAAATCCTGGCCTCCCAGGGTGATGGTGCGGTCGTCAGCCATGCTGGTCTTCCTGGTCGTGGGTGTCGGGATTGGCGGGGGCGAGGCGGTCGGCCTCGGCGCGCAAGGCGGCGGCGATCTCGACGTCGGAGGCGCCACGGCCACGGGCCAGCGCCACCAGTTCGACGAGATGGGCAGTTTCCAGTTCCGTCATGATGTTTCCCTTGTTGTCCCTCAAGCGCCGGGCGGCGGCTCCGCCGCCTTGGCTTTCCTCCGCTGCGCTCCGGGGCGCTCAATGCGCCCGCGCTACGGCTTCGCCTTCGCTCTACACCTGGTCGCTCGACCAGTCGAAGACGCGGCCCAGGCTGTCGGCGAAGGCCGAGAACTCAAAGTCGGGGATGGTGAAGTCCTCGTTTTTGAAGTCCCAGGAGGTCTTGGTCGGGATGCACTGGTAGAGGGTCAGCGCCATCTTGTTGCCCTGGAAGCTGTTGCCGAGGTTGAGGCGGAAGATCGGCGACGAGCCCATCAGCTGGTTGGTGGCGGTGATCCGCCCGCCGGTCGTCGTCTCGGAATAGGAGTACGAGATCACCACCTTGACCCCGGCCGCCTCGTCGGTGGCGCTGAAGGTGTAGGTGCCAGTGGTCATGTCGCAGGCGTACTGCCCGGCGGTGGGCGCCGAGGCGACCCGGGTCATCTGGATACCGGTGGCGGCGTTGAACACGCCGAGATCCAGGCCGGGATTGGCCGCCGACATGGACGCGCCGCCCGCCACGACGATCTGGTAGGGGGTGGCCGGGATGGCCGTGCCTCCGGGGCCGCCCTCGTCCACCACCTGCACCTGCTCGCCGGTGGCCAGGGTCTGGCCGAAGAAGGCGTCGTTGAGGGCGCGGGCGTTGAGCTTGGCGAACTTGGCCTTGCCGGTGATCTTCATCTTGCCGCGCGCGACGGCGGCCGGCGCCTGGTACTGGCCGTACAGTTCCTTGGCGTCGAACGACATGTCGACGCTGACGTCCTGCAAGGTGCCGACGCGAGTCGGCGTGGGCGTGACGATGTCGGTGCGCACCAGGAACAGGGTCCCGGCGCCGAAATTGTATTGCTCCAGGGGCATGGGTGGGCTCCAGAGTTGAAAGCCTTGGGGAGAGACAGGCCGCTCAGCTCCAGCGGGGAAGCGGAAGCCGCGAACGAAACGGGCACAGGGCGCCCTTGCAAAAAGTCAGAATAGTCGTATATTTCGACGATCCAGGAGGCATCCCATGCGCGAGTTTTCCACCGTCGAGCTTCTGCGCGACCTTAAGACCGTCACCCATGCCGCGGCGCGTGAGCCGGTCGCCATCACCCAGCACCGCAAGCAGCGCTTCGTCCTGATGGCCATCGAGGATTTCGAGAAGCTGAGGGCCGGAAGCCCCGATCCGCGCAAGGCCTATGCCGCCGGGGAAACTCCCCCTGAGCTGGCGGCGAAGCTGGCCGAAGGGCTGGACAGGATCATCGAAAGCGATGGCGATGACGCGTGAACTGCCACCGCAAGGATCGATCATCGAGTACCCTTACCTATGGGTCTCGCAACGCGATACAGGCGAGACGGAAGGCCGAAAGAGCCGTCCGGTGTGCCTCGTACTGCGCATCGCCGATCCCGAGCAGGCGATAAACCACCTCGTGCTGCTGGCGATTTCGAGCCAACCGCCCCGGGAGGATCAGGCTGCCCTGGAGATTCCGGACACCGAAAGGCGGCGTGCCGGTCTTTCGCGCTATCCGCGGGCATGGATCGTGGTCAGTGAATACAATTACGACATCGCGGAACGGTCCTGGTACCTCCAGCCCGGCAACCCGCCCCTGGGAAAATTCAGTGCCCCCTTTCTCCGGGAGATCGCCCAGGCGTTCAAACCCACGCTGACCAGGAGAGCCGCCAAGGTGGACCGCACGGTCTGAACCCCCTTCGGCTATGGCACCAGGATCTTCACCGGAATGATCGCCTTGGCGATGCCGTCGAGCACGCCGGGGAACTGCTCGATCTCGCCTTCGATCCAGCAATGCGACACCAGCCCTCCCAGGGTCTGGACGCCGCTGACGGGGGAAGGCGCCAGCGCGGCCTCGATGGCGTCGATGATGTCGTTGAGCGCGGCTTCCGGGTTGGCGTTGGGGTCCTTGCCGACATCGGTGTAGACCCAGATCTCGGCCAGGATGGTGCGCTTCGGCGGCAGGCCGCGCACCTCGCGCGGCGGGTAGTGAGTGCCGGTCGACTGGACGAACAGGGCCGGGAACGAGGCGACCTTGCTCCACAACTGCAAGCGTCGGCCGCTGGTGTTGAAGGGCGCCGCCGTCAGCGCCAGTTGGAACAGCGCCGAAATGATCGCTTCACGGCTGGGTGCCATCGGCCAGTCCCTTCGCCTTCCTGTCGATGACGACCTTCAGGTCCGCCGCCGCTTCCGCCTCCATGGCAGCCAGCCCGCCCCGCAGGTAGGCCCGCGCATCCAGGTTGGCGATGCGGGAATAGGCACTGACGTCGATGCGGGTGGACGGAATGTCGCGGCCGAACGCCTCGGTGATGGTGCGGCGGTAGGCCCGCACCTTGAACCGGCCGCCGCGACCGGGGGCACCGTATTCCAGGGCCGCCGCCTTGGCGTATTCCGATCCCGGCAGATCCCCTTCCAGCGTCACCATCCCCTTGATCCGGGTTTCGTCGTCATACAGGCGCGACGTGATCTCGCTTTTCAGCTTGCCGGTGCGCTCCGGCGCCAGGGCGCGAACCCGCGCTTCCAGGTCGGCGGTGAGCGCGCGGATGCGCTCCAGCAGGGCGTCGTGAAGTTCCGCCGGCCATTGGTCGAAGCGGGCGACGACCCGGCGGTCGCCGGTGATGACGACGTCGAAGTCCATGGGTCACGCCAATGCCGGCACGCGGTACTTGTCGAGCACCGCGGCGATGTCCGGCGGCAGCGGCCCGGTCTGGCCCGGCAGCGCGCCGATCCAGTACTGTTCCTGGCCGACACCGGGCTCGCCCTGGGACTTGAGAAACGGGTCCCGCCCGCGCCCCTTGAAGCGGGCGGTGACCAGCCGCAGCACCGCCGTTTCCAGATCGACGGGAAGCGGCTGCGCCCCGGCCACCAGCGGCTGCCCCGGCAGCAGGTAGCCGGCCTGGTAGGCCACCACCACCGTGACGGCATGCCAGGGACGGACGGCGCCGTCATCATCGAGGTGGAGCAGCCGGCCCGAGGCCGGATCGGCCAGGAAGTCGGTGCCGGGGATCAGCCCCACCCCGTCCGCGGTCACCGACGTCACCGCGACCAGCGGCCAGCGGGAAAGCTGGACGGCCGGCAGCCGCTGGCGGAGCATGTGCGGAGTGAGATCCCGTTCCAGGAAGAACTGATCCTGTAGCCCCTCGATGGCGAAGACGCGGTTACAGGTCCGTGCGACAAGGGCCGATTGCTCGGTGATGTAGCGGGCGAGCGTGGCATCGCTGGACGTGTCGCTGGCGGGAATGGCCAGATCATCCTTGATGCTGCCCAGCGTCGTCAGGTCCTGGCCGGCGGCCGGGGCGACGACGGTGGTGACGACGGTGGTCGCCATCAGGTCTTGGCCGGCTTGGGCGAGGCGTCGCCGGCCTTGCCGGCGGCGGAGACGGGCGCGGGCTCCTCGGGGATGATGGCGACCACACCGTTGCCGTCGAGGGCTCGGGCGGTGGCGTCGTCAAAGATGGTGACATCACCCGGCATGTAGGGCGGGGCGTGGCGGAGGAAGCGGACCAGGGTCATGATATCGCTCCGCTCACACCGGCGCCGGCAATTCGTCGAAGCCGCCCAGGACCAGTACGGCGACCGTCTTGGCGGTGTCGGTGGCGGCGGCCGAGAGCGACGGGGTGTGGTCGACCCGGACATAGCGGCTGGCGCTGGACAGGTTGATGTCGGCGGCCGCCTGGCCGCGGACGGTGCCGCCGCCCGCCGGACCGGTGGCGACCACACCGGGCGCCGTCAGGGTCTGGTAGGTCGTCCAGGTCACGCCGTCGGCGGAGGTCTCGACCTGGAGCGCGGTGATGGACAGGGTGTCGCCGGCGGCAAGAACCGCCTCGAACGGGATCTCGATCTCGCCGCACTGGGGCACGCTGCCCAGCGAAAGGCGGTCGATGGCGAGGCCGACCACCGGGGTGTTGTTGCCGGCCCCGCCCGCGGTAGCCGAGGCGAAGGCCGAAGCGACGCGCGCCGTGATCATCGACGCGACATCGGTCATGTACATGCGGTCCATAGTCCCTCCAGGAATGGGGTTTGGGGCCCAAGGCCCCAAGCGGGCGCGGGCAGCAGCCCGCAATGCTTACGCCCACTTGACGCCGGTGATGATGGCGGTGGCCTCGTCGTGGCGGAGGTGGAAGTCGTGCTCGGCGATGGCGCGGAACAGCGTCTCGTCGCGCTCGAAGGCGTTGCGCTGGGTGCCGTCCTCGGCGGTGTAGGTGCCCTCCATCGACATGGAGAGCGCCAGCGCCAGGGCGTCGAACAGCAGCGCCTGGCTCATGTCGGTGAAGTAAATCTCGGTCTGGGTACCATCGACCAAGTTCTGCGGGATCTGGGTGGTGGTCTTGAAGGGATAGCCCCGCACCGTGCCGTTCTCGGTCATCTCGTCCTTGTAGACGTAGAAGCCGTTGCTGTTCTTCAGGGTCAGCAGGAACTGCTTGATGCGCGGATGGAAGAACCAGCAGGGATTCAACATCGGCACGTTGGCGTTCTCCAGCGCCAGGATGGCGGCGGAGAGTTCCTGGTCGATGGTGGTGAGAGTGAAGGCCGGGTTGGAGGGGACGAGATTGCCCGGCAGCGCGATGAAGCGCAGGCCCTTCGGCCAGTCGGCGGTGCCGTCGCCACGGATGAAGGCCAGATCCTCGGTGCGGGCCAGGCCGCGCACGATGTCGTTCTGCACCAGCCCGTCGGTGGCGGGGGTGGCGTAGCGCAGGAAGTCGTTGCTGACCGGCACCACCACGGTCAGCTTCTTGAAGGTGGCGATGATGTTGCCCGTTCCGGGCTGCTGCGCCGGCGCCTTGGCCCCTTCCGAGCCATAGGTGCCGGTGACGCCCGAGGTCTGCTTGCCCATGCGCATGGTGCCGCGCGGCATCGGCACCACCACCGGACCGGAGGCCCGCACCACGGTGGCCGGGCGCAGCAGTTCGATGATCTGGTTGGCGAAGTCCTCCGGCACCAGGTTGCCGCCGCTGGCCGCCACCGACGTGCTGAGCGCCTTGGTCACCGGGCTGGACTCGCCCAGATGCTTCTCCGCCCACTGGCCGGCCAGCATGACGTTGCCGCCTGCATGGTAGAGCGCCTTGACGTAGCCACCCAAGGGGTACTCCGCAGCCTTGGTCTGGGCGGGGACCTTCTGGGCGTCCTGGCCTTCCACCGGCTGGGCGGTCTCGGCGCTGAAGCTGCGCGCCTTGCGCAGCCGGGTAATCTGGTCGTCGAGGCCCTTCACCTCGGTTTCCAGGCCGTCGAACTCGGTGATCTGCTCCGGCGACATGCTGTCGCCGCCGGCCAGTTCGGTCATCCGGTCCACCGCCTTGGTGCGGCGGGCCAGCAGGTCGCTTTCCTTGACGGTGAGCGTCATGGGGTGGGATTCCTTATGCAGAGGGGATAGGGATCAGGCGACGGCCTTCAGCCGGGCCAGAACGGCGCGGCGGCGCCGGAGAGCGAGGGCGGATTTGTCGGCGGCACCGTCATCGTCTTCGCCGTCCGGCTCACCGTCCTCGCCGGGATCTTCTTCCGGGTCGGCCGGCTCCAACTGGGCCAGTACGCCGTTGATCAGGTCGCGGGCCTGGGTGAGCGCGTCTTCATTGTCCGAAGACAGTACCCGGCCGGCCTTGATGATGCCGGTGATGGCCTTGCGGCGGGTGACCAGCACCGCTTTCTCGGTGCCGTCGCCCAGCATCTCGGCCACCTCCTCGGCGGTCATCGCCACCAGGGCGGTGCCCAACTGCCGCATGGCCTCGGCCAGCATCTCCGGCACGGGCGAATCGTCCCCCTCGGCTTCCGCCTCCCATTCGACGTTCTCTTCGAGATAGCCGAGCTCGCCCAGCAGGCCGGCCAGCCAGCTCACCGCGTAGAGCCCCTTGGTCTTCAGCCTGGGCGGGGATGCTGCCGGTACCGGCGTGGCGGCGGCGGCGGAACGCTCGACCACCAGGGCCTCAGGATTGGCCGGCACCGAGACGAAGCTGAATTCCCACAGCTCGGAGCGGTTGACGGTGACCCCGCCGCCCTTGATGGGGGTTTCCTCCACCGGGGCGAAGCCTATGGAGGTGGCGTTGACGACGCCGGCCTTGATCAGGCCGTAGACCCGGTCGGCCAACGGATCGGTGCCCTCCGGCGGGAACTGCGCCACCGCCTCCAGTTGCCCGGCCTTGACGCCGATCTCGACGCAACGGGCGATGGGGCTGCCGGGATCATGGTTCCACAGGATGACCGGATTGCCCTTGTAGGCGGCAAGGTCGATGCCCTGGGCCACCACCACGTCACCGGCCCGGTCGACCGCGGGGGTCGAGGCGACGACGCGCACCTGGCGTTCTTCCAGGCCGGTGGTGGTCGTGGTGCTCGACAGGAATTTGCGCTGGATGGTCATTTTCGTAGTCCCTCAATCGCCGGGCGGTGGGCTCCGCCCACCTTGGCTTCCGCTTCGCTCAGGGCTCTTCCCCCTTGGCCGGCCGGCCGGCGCCATCGGGGGCGGTGCCGGTGAGGTTGGAACCCAGCGCCGCCATGTTGACCGGGCTCATCAGCACGTCGCCGCCTTCCACCGGCGGCAGCCCCTCGCGAATGCGCACCTCGTTGACCGTCATGAAGCCGGTGAGGATGCCAATGCGGTACTGGTTGAAGCGGGTTGCCGGATCGGCGCGGAACAGGTCGGAGAGGTCGAAATCGACGAACAGCCCCTGCTCGGCCAGCCCGAAATGGAAGTCGAGGCGCCGTTCCCAGCGGGTGAATTTCGGCGCCAGGGTGTTGTTGGTATAATCCGCGTCCTGCGCGGCGATATGCATGTTGGCCGAGCGGTCCGTCTTCGCCAGCTTGGTCGGCGGCATGCGGAAGAAGCGGCAGATGTCCTCGACCTGGAAGCTCCGGCTGGCCAGGAACTCGAGGTCGACCGATGTCAGCGTCAAGGTCGCCGGTTTCAGCCCCTGTTCCAACACGGCGGTGCGCCCCGTATTGGCCAGGCCGGCGAACAGGTCTTCCCAATCCTGCTTGATCCGGCGCGCCGCTTCAGGGGTCAGCTTGCCGTCGGTGGTCAGCACCACCGAGGGTCGCGCCCCGTTGCCGATCCAGCGGCCGGCCTGCTGTTCCTGCCCCAGGGTGAGCCCAACCGCCTCGGCGGCGAAGCCGATGCGGCTGGTGCCCAGCAGCATGTTGAAGCCGAGCTCGTGCATGTGGAACACATGCTCGGCCGGCACCCGGAAACCCTCATAGGCCCGACGCAGACCGTCAAAGATGGAAAGCTCGAACAGCCCCGTCGGGGCGAACTGGTAGAAGATCGATCCGTCTGCCGCCTCCAGCACGATGACCTTGTCCGGGTTGAACGGCAGCAGCTCGGTGGGCACACCGGAGCGGTCGCGCAGCACCAGGGCATAGGCGTTCGATTTGAGGCCGATGGACCGCTCCATCATGCCGGCGAACTGGTACCAGTCCTGCACCCGGTTGGGGCGAAGGAACAGCCGGGCCAGTGGATGATCCGTCACTTCCTCGCGCCCGCCGAGGAGCACCCGGCCATCCTCCGTCTGGCGGTCGGGCAGCCGCCGGTAGAGCCGGGGGGACGCCCGCGCGACGTCCTCGGCCGGAATGGTGATGCAGCCGAACACCGCCGCGCAGCGCATGGCGGTGGCCTGGTTGATGGCGATGCCGGTGGCCGAGCGCACCGAGCCGAGGAACGGCAGCCAGCCGGCGGCGCCTGAGTCCAGGGTGGCGCCACGGCGGCGGGGCGCCACCATCGCGCCGAACAGGCCGCGCATCAGTCGTCACCGTCGGCAGATGGAGGCGGCACCTCCTGGCGGGCCGACAGCAGCACCCCGGCCAGCACCAGCGCGCCGCCGACCATGAACCCGGCCGGCGGCCAGGCCATCCAGGCACCGGTGCTGATGGCGGCAACACCGGCAAGGCCGGCGAGGTCGCGCAGCAGGTGCGGGACCACGCGAGCAGCCGCGCACATACCCCTGTGGAGGTGCATCCTGTCGATCCTTGCAGAAAGGGACCCGGCGATTGGACTCGCCCCGGGCCTCGGCTAATGTTGCACCCGGGTGCAATGGCACAACGTGGCAGGTGCGATATGACTGGAAGTTCGAAGGGCGACATCTCCAAGGCGGAATTCGCCGACCCTGTTGGCCGCCTGCTGACCATTGGCGACAGCGGGAGCGTCGATCCCGAAGAATGGCCCGACTATGCCGCCGAATTCGGTTTGGAGCCGGCGCACGTTCCCGACCTGATCCGCCTCGCCTGCGACACGGGCCTGAGCTTCGGCACCCACGCTGATGACCGGGTCATGTGGGCATCGATGCATGCGTGGCGGGCGCTGGGACAAATGCGGGCCGAGGAGGCGGCAGGACCCTTGCTGGCCTTGTCGAAGACGATGACCGGCGATGAAGCGGCTGCGGAAGAAATTCCACAGGTGCTCGGCATGATCGGACCGCCGTCCATTCCGCACATCGCAGCCTATCTCGGCGATCCTTTGAACACGGCGGTGCATGAATCGGCGGCGATCGATGGCATCAGGCACATCGTCCAGCGACATCCACAATGCCGCGGCGAATGCATCGGCATCCTGACACGGATGCTTGAAGGCACTTCCCCGGAGAGACGTCTGGCGAACGGCTTCGCCGTATCTGTCCTGATCGACTTCCGGGCCATCGAGGCCATCGACCTCATTCGTGACGCCTTCCAACGGGATGTCATCGACATCTCGATCGCTGGCGACATCGAGGATGTCGAACTCGACCTTGGTCTGAGAACACGGCGCTCGACACCGAGGCCGAAATACTTCTCCAGCCCATTCGCGTTCGATGGCCTGGCCGGAGGCAGCCCCGGTGGGACGTCGAAACAGACGAAGGTCGGGCGCAATGACTCCTGTCCCTGCGGCAGCGGGAAGAAGTACAAGAAATGCTGTTTGCGGTAGCCGCCCTGGCCGGCTTGGGCTTTCAGAACACCAGGAATCCTCGCTCCTCGTAGACGGAGCGCTCGGCCTCGCCGCGCACCATCGCCCGTCCCAGGGCGTTGATCAGCGCCGAGATGCCATCGATACGCTCCGTCGAGCGCTCCTTGTCGGGCTTGATGTTGCCGGCCGGGTCCTGGCGCACGGCGACGTTGGAGGCGTTCCAGCGCAGCACCGGGTGGCCACCATGCCACAGCGCCCGGCTGACGATCAGCCGTTCCAATTCTGCGGTCGGCGCCGCCATGCTGAGGAAGCCCTGGCCGAACTCCACCAGGGTCAGCCCCTCGTCCTGCAGGTTCTGGACGATCTCGCCGGCGAAGGTGCGGTCGAAGGCGATCTCGCGCAGGTCGAAGGTGCCGGCGAGGTCGAGGATCTCCTGCTCGATGAAGGCGAAATCGGTGGTGTTACCGGGCGTGGCCACCAGCCAGCCCTGGTCGCGCCAGAGATCGTAGGGCACCCGATCACGCCGCGCCCGGCGCAAGATGTCCTCCTCGGGCACCCAAAACCGGCATAGCGTGGTCCAGCGTTCGCCGGGATCAACCGGCGGGAACAGCAGCACGAAGGCCGAGAGGTCGTTGACCCGGGCGAGGTCGAGCCCGCCATAGCAGGGCTTGCCGGCCAGCCGCTCGGCCAGAGCATCCATCTCGGCCTTGACCGCCGCCGGGGCGGTGACCTTGGGCGGGCCGCCCTCGTCCCAGACGCCCATGTCGAGCCAGCGGGTGACCTGCTCGGTCCATTCGTTGAGACGCAGCCGGCGGATGGCGTTCTGCTGCGCCGGCATCTCGCGCGCCTCGTCGACCTGGCGCTTGAGGTCTTCCACCTTGACGGTGACGCCGAGGCTGGGATTGGCCTTGATCCACACCGCCGGGTCGGTCCAATCGTCGCCCGGATCGATGGTGGCGATGTAGGCGAACCAGGACTCGGTGGTCTCGGCCGGGATGCTGCCTTCCAGCGCCTTGACCGAGAACTCGTGATGCTGCCAGCACACCGAATGGCGGTCGTGGCCGGCGGTGGTGATCTCGAAGATCAGCGGCTGGCGCCGCGCGCCGGTGGCGGTGTTGAGCTTCTGGACAATCTCCGGACCGGGGTGCTCATGCACCTCGTCGACCGCGGCGAAATGGATGTTGAGGCCGTCCATTTTCGAGGCGTCGGCCGATAGCGGCCGGAACCACGACGAGGTGGCCAGCACCGCCAGATTGTTGACGGTGCTGGTGACCCGGGCGCGCAGCGGCGGGCTGGCCTCGACCATCCGCTCGGCCTCGCCGAAGACGATGCGCGCCTGATCGCGGGTGGTGGCGGCGGCATAGACATGCGAGCCCGGCTCGCCGTCGGCCACCAGGGCATAAAGGGCGGTGCCGGCCAGCATCACCGACTTGCCGTTCTTGCGCGCCACCTCGACATAGGCGGTGCGGAAGCGGCGCAACCCATCGGCCCGCTTCCAGCCGAATAACGAACCGATGACGAAGGCCTGCCAGGGCTGGAGGTCGAAGGGCCGGTTGGCCCATTCGCCGGTGGAATGGCGCAGATGGCCGAAGAACTCGATCGCGTGGCGAGCGGCGGCCCCGTCCCAGACCAGCCTGCGGGCCTTCCCGCCCGCCAAGTCGTCGAGATGCCGCTGGCAGGCCAGCTTCACCAGCCGACCGGCGACCACCTCGCCGGCAACCACTGCGCGGGCGTAAGCCTCGACGGCGCAGGGCGGCGCCTTCGGCTTACGCGTCCTTGCCACGATTGAGAAACTCCTCGAACGGATCGACGGTCTCGGCCGGTTCGGCCGTGCGGATGCGCGACCGCGACGACGGGGTCAGGCCGAATTCGCTCTCGATCTGTGCCATCTGCAGCAGGCACTTGTTGGCCACCGCCAGGAACGGGTTCTGGATGACGTTGCCGCCCTCGGTCTTGACCACCGGCCCGCGCCGCTTGATCTCGGCCTCGGCATCGACCCAGCGGCCCCACACCACGGCGTAGCGGGCCAGCGCCCCGGCATCGAGTTCCGTCATCACCCCGTGCCGGGCCAGCATGTCGGCCATGGCGGCGAACTTGGCCCTGGCCCGCTCGTCGAGATGGGCCGGCGGCTCCGGCACGGCGACGGTCGGCTTGGGCTCGCCCTTGTTGAGGCGATGCGGCCGGGCTGTGCCCTTGACCAGCTTCAAGTGGGTGGGCAGCGGCTTGCGGCCCGCCATGGCGTCCTCCCGGCGCGACGATTAAAAAGCAATGAAATGATGGCCTTAAGCGCTTGGCTCGGGCGTCGGACAGCGCCTTTATGGGGACACGATCAAGTTCTGGAGCAGACCATGCGCAAACCCGCCGACAACCGCCAAGCCCTCGACGCCTTCATCGCCAAGAAGGTCGAATTCGACGCCATGCTGGGACGCCTGCAGACCTTGAGCAGCGACCATTTCAACTGGAGCCCGGACGAGATCACCTGGGGCCATGTCGGCACCCTGGGTCATTACGCCGAACTGCTGAAGCGCATCACCGACAGCGCCTTCCAGGAAGGAGAATTCACCGAATAGGCGGCCGGGTCCTCCGCACCGCCCCGACCGGCAAGGCCGGCGGGGCTTGGGGTGATAGAAGCGCGGGGTCGGCCCGCGCCGCATCCCGAGGATCACACCATGACCCAGATCCAACTTTCCGATACCCAGGCCGTCATCCTGTCCGCCGCCTGTGCCCGCGACGATGGCTGCCTGCTCCCCGTAACCGCCGGCCTGAAGGGCGGCGCTGTCAACATGGTGCTGAATAGCCTGCTCAAGAAGGGCTTGACCGAGGAGACCCCGGCCGAACTGGGCACTCCGGTCTGGCGCGAGGACGAGGACGGCATGCCGCTGACGCTACGCGCCACCCCCGCCGCCTACCAGGCGTTGGGCATCGTTGCCGACACGGGCGCCGACACGGCGCCGGAAGCGGAACCGGCGGCGGATATGGCCGAGGCCCCCGAAACTCCGCCCGCGGGCGCACCCGCGACCAAGCCCGTCCGCAAGATCCGCGAAGGCACCAAGCAGGAGGCCCTGATCACCATGCTGCGCCAGCCTCTGGGCGCCAGCATCGCCGAGATCGCCCGCGAATTTGAATGGGCTCCCCATACTGTCCGGGGCACCATCGCCGGAGCCCTGAAAAAGAAGCTGGGCCTCACGGTCACCAGCGAGAAGCACGAAACCAGGGGCCGGATCTACCGAATTGTGTCGGAGCCCGCCGCCTGAAGGCGCCGCTCCACCTCGGACAACACCAGCAGGGCCAGGTCGAGGGCGGGAACATATCCCGCCCTCGTCGCGCGTTCCACCAAGCCCTGCGCACGCGCCACGGCGGCGGCGCCATGCCGATCGATCAGCTCACTGGCCGAACTGGACACGAGGGCAGGATCGACAGGCACTGGCAGGGTCTCCCTGGGATGATGGTGGTGAGGAACGGTTCGATGCGGCAGCATGAGGTTTCATCCGCACCGATGCCACCCCATTTCGCTCTGGTTCCCTTTGGGACCATATAGGTCCATAATGCCGCCCTCATTTCCGGAGGCAACCATGGCCGTCAACGTCAAACTGTCCGAAGCGCTGGTCGAGCAGGCCAAGTGCTATGGCCGTGTCCAGCATCGTTCGGTGCCCAAGCAGATCGAGTACTGGTCCCAGATCGGCAAGGTGGCCGAGGAGAACCCCGACCTGCCATTCTCGATGATCCGCGACATCCTGGTAGCAGGGCAGGAGGAAGCCGCTGAAGAATACCGCTTCGGCTGATGCGGCTCCTCGTCACGCCCACCTTCTCCCGCGCCGTCAAGAAGCTCCGCCCCGGGCAGAAGGCGGAGCTCGATGAGGCGGTGCGGGCCATCGCCGAGAGCCCTGTACTTGGCGAGGCCAAGGTCGGCGATCTTGCCGGTGTGCGGGTGTTCAAATTCAGACTGAGCAATCAGCTCTGCCTGCTGGCCTACAGCCAAGTGGACGAGGAGACCATCAAGCTTCTTGCCCTCGGGTCACATGAGAATTTCTACCGCGACCTGAAGCGTTCCTGAACCTGACCGTCTCGAACAGCCTCCTCAGGGCGTAGCTGCGGATGACCGATACCACGGTGAACGCGGCGCCAATGGCCAGATCGTCCGACAGGCTGGTGTGCAATCCGAACAACGGAAACACCACGGCCTGTGTGGCGACAGCGATCCCATAGCCGACGGCGACGTTGGCCAGGGATTCGACCAGCGACATGCGGCGCGACTGCCTCAAGGCTTGCGCTCGGAAGCCAGTTCATCGAACGCCCGGCCATCGCCGTCCAGCACGGCCACCTTGCCGCTGAACTCCTGCCAGCGGCGGACGATGACATCGCAATAGGCCGGGTCCAGTTCCATGGCGAGGCAAACCCGTCCTACCGTCTCGGCGGCGATCAGGGTGGTGCCCGAACCGCAGAACGGCTCGTAGACCCGGTCGCCGCGCTCGCTGTTGTTGACGATCGGCCGGCGCATGACCTCGACCGGCTTCTGGGTGCCGTGGGGGGTGGCCGCGTCCTCGCCGCCGGCCGGGGCGATCGACCACAGGGTCGATTGGTCGCGCGCCCCCTGCCAATGGCTGCGGCAGCCCTTCTTCACCGCGTACCAGCACGGTTCGTGCTGCCAATGATAATCGCCACGCCCGAGCGCAAAGCGGCTCTTCGACCAGACGATCTGCGCCCGGATATCGAAGCCGCAGACGACCAGACTCCCGGCCACCGTCGTGGCGTGAATGGCGGCGTGCCAGACATAGGCCACGTCGCCGGGAAACAGCGCCCAGGCGTCCCGCCAGTCGGCGCGGTCGTCGTTGGCCACCTTGCCGGTGCGCTTGGTGGAGGAGACACCGGCCTCGTTCCGCCAAGTGGGATCGTACTCCACCCCGTAGGGCGGATCGGACACCAGCAGATGCGGTTTGGCGCCGGCCAGCAGGCGCTCAACATCGTTGGCGACGGTGCTGTCGCCGCAGAGCAGCCGGTGCTCGCCCAGCAGCCACAGATCGCCCGGCTTGGTGACGGGTTCGCCGGGCGGTTCCGGCACCGCGTTCTCGTCGGTAAGGCCGGTGGCCGGGCCGTCCTCCATCAGGCTCTTCAGTTCGCCGGCATCGAAGCCGGTGAGGCCGAGATCGTAGCCGGCGTCCTGCAGATCCTTTAGCTCGAGGGCCAGCAGCTCGTCGTCCCATTCCGCCCAGGCCGCCGAGCGGTTGGCCAGCAGCCGGAACGCCTTGATCTGGGCTTCCGATAGGTCGTCGGCCAGCGCCACCGGCACCTCGGCCAGACCGAGCCGCTGCGCCGCCTTGAGGCGGAGATGGCCGTCGATGACGGTGCCGTCCGAGCGCGCCACCACGGGAATGCGGAAACCGAATTCCCGGATGGCCGCGCACATGCGCTCGACCGCCGCATCGTTCCGCCTTGGGTTCCTGATGTAGGGTACCAGGCGTTCGGTAGGCCAGGTTTCGACGGTCAGCATGATGGGGAGTCCCCTTGGTGCCGTTCGGCGGCGATCTCGTCATAGGTCCGTCCGTCGCCGTCGAGCACCGGCGGGCTGTCGGGATACAGCAGGCACCACCGGCGCAGGGCGACGTCGGCATAGACCGGCGCCAGTTCGATGGCCCGGACCTCCCGCCCGGTCTGCTGGCCGGCGATCAGCGTGGTGCCGGAGCCGGAAAACGGCTCGAAGCAGATGTCACCGGCATCGGCATAGGCATCCAGCGCGAAGACGGCCAGGGCCACAGGGAAGACCGCCGGGTGCTCGACCTCGATGCCGCGGGCCTTGTGCCGGCCGATGCGGATGACGCTGTCGGCGATGCGGAAATCCTGGGTCGGCTTGCCGGCATGGGTCCAAGCGCCGACGGTGCCGTCAGCCTTGCGCATGGCGGTGGAATGGCCGTCGGCCCGGAGATGGGTGTCCTGGCCGGCGTACTTGCAGGGCACGGTCTTGTTGGGCTTGCGCCCGGCCCGGTTGAAGTGGAACACCAGCTCGAACGACGGCGACAGCCGGCCGCCCCAATCCCCCGGCAGGCCCGGTCCCTGGTCCCAGACGTAGAGCCCAAAGCGGCGCCAGCCTTCCCCGCGCATCCAGTCGAGCCAGCCCTGCCAATAGGGCTGCCACTCGCCGTCGCGGTGAACCAGGCCGAGATTGACCAGGACTTGCCCGTTCCTGGCCATCGGCAGCGCGGCGAACACGCCCCGCATCAGGGCATCCCAATCGCCAATGCCGCCGGTGGCGTAATCCCGCTGCTGGCCGTAGGGCGGCGAGGTGAAGCACAGCGCCGCCGTCTCCCCCGCCATGACGCGGGCGACATCGGCCGGGCTGGTGCTGTCGCCGCACAGCAGCCGATGATCGCCGAGGTGCCACAGGTCACCCGGCCGCACGACGGGATCGGCGGCCGGCTCGGGAACCTCGTCGGCGGCACCATCGTCTTCGGTGTCGCCCTCGTCGGCGGCGGGGTGCAACAGGTCGGCGATATCGTCGCCGGAAAAGCCGGTCAAACCGAGGTCGAAGCCGGCGTCCTGAAGGTCGCCCAGTTCGAGAGCCAGCAGCCCGTTGTCCCAGCCGGCATCGAGCGCCAGCCGGTTGTCGGCCAGGATGTAGGCGCGGCGCTGGGTTTCGGTCAGATGGTCGAGCACCAGCACCGGCACGGTGTCCAGGCCCAACCGGCGGGCGGCGGCGAGACGCCCATGTCCGGCGATGACATTGCCCTGGCCATCGGCGAGGATCGGATTGGTCCAGCCGAATTCCCGGATGCTGGCGGCGATCTGCGCCACCTGCTCGTCGGAATGGGTGCGGGCGTTCCGCGCATAGCCCACCAGCCGGTCGACGGGCCAGTGCTCGACCGTGTCGGGAAGCGGATGCGTCATGAGCGTCAGTCGTGGCAGTCGCAGGGAAGGCAGTCACTCTCGCGATCCGCGCGATTCAGGCAATTGCCGGCGAAGCCGGCGGCCGCACCGCCCTCGAAGTCCCGCTGGCGGCGGACGAAATCGAACATCTCGCGGTAGCTGGGCCGGTCGGCGCGGAACAGCGCCATTTCCGGCTTTCTCAGCGTGCCGGAGGCCGGGGCGGCGCGTTCCATGCCGATCCACCACCGGGCGCGTTCGGGAAACAGGCGCATAATCCCCTGGAGGGTGGCGGCGCCCTTCATGAAGCACAGGTCGCAATTGCCCAGCGGCGTCTTGCCGTCGTTGTCGGGCAGGCCGAGGTCGAACAGCTGGCGCCTCCAGAACGCCGACACGTCCCGGCGGGTGACGCGGGCCTGGACGGTCTCGAACCGCTCCTTGCCGGCGTCGTTCAGCGCCCTCTGGCGGGCAACCCGGCGCGGCTCGTCGGCGCGCAAACCGACGACGTTCGTCCATTCGTCGTACCCCATCATGTCGCGCATGAAGGCGATGCCGCGCTTGATCTTGAGGTAATGGGTGCAGAGCCGCATGGTGGGGTTGGGCAGGATGTCCCGGACCCGGACCACCTTGGCGAAGGGCTCGCCATCGCGCGAGGCGCTGTTGTAGCCGACCACGCCGGTGTCGAACGGCTCGGCCGGGTCGTATTCCAGCCAGGTGATCGGTACGGACCAGCGGACGGAACAGTCGTGGACGAAGCGCAGCGTCTGCTCGAATTCGCGCCCGGTATTGAAGAACACCACATGGACATCGTCGGGCAGCCGGCCATCGTGGGCGTTGAGGATGTGGCGCAGCATGTAGCCGGAGGTACGCCCGCCCGAGAACGACACCAGCGCCGGGCCGTCGATGCGATACGGATCATGGAGCATCATCGGTTTCCTGCGGCCTGGATGCGGCAGCCGATCCAGCGGACGACGGGAACGGCAAAGCTGTTGCCGAGCGCCCGATAGCGGGGACCATCGGGACAGCGGTCCGCCGGACGGCCCCGCCAGGGGATGCGGGTGTAATCGTCGGGGAACCCCTGCAGCCGCTCGCATTCGCGGGGCGTCAGGCGGCGGACCCCGAGGTGGTGGTGGACGGCCAATTGGCCGCCGGCATTGTCGCGGCCCACGGCATTCATCGCCCGCAGCGTCGGCGCGATGACTCCGGCCGCGATGTCACCGCCGGCCTTGCAGTCGAAGGCGACCGGAACCAGGGGCGTGCCGCGCCCGCTGCCGTCCTCTGAGGCGTCGAAGCCTTCGCCGCGCAAGGCATGGGTGACGAAGGTCTCTGTCTCGAAATCCATCCGGCCGCTGGCCGAGGCGCAGGCGTTCACGGCGGTGGCGATGTCGATGGGGCCGGAGGTGTTGTTGCCGCCGAAAGCGAGGGGCAGGTCGTCGAAGCTGAAGCCGCCACGGCGACGAGCGCCGCCCGCAAGGGTTCCGGCAACGCCTTGTTCCGCTTCCCGGCCCGGCGGAGAATCCCGGCGCATGCATTGGCGCTCAAAAAGTACCTGGGTGGGATCGCCCCGGCCTCGAGCACCCGCGACAACGAACACACGGCGGCGGCGTTGGGCCAGGCCGAAATATTGGGCGTCGAGGACCCGCCACGCGACTGTCCGCGCGGGTCCAGACACAACACCGGCGTCCGTCCACCTTCCCCCTGGAGCGACCAGCGGACCATCCTCTCCGGCCAGTCCGCCCAGAAGGCAGCCGAAGGCATTGTCGCGGGTGGAAAGGACACCGGGGACGTTCTCCCAGAGGACGAAGGCGGGGTCGATGGCGTCGGCCAGGTCGACGAACCGGAGCGTCAGGTTGCCGCGTGCGTCGTCGAGCGACCGCCGGTATCCGGCGACCGAGAACGCCTGGCAGGGCGTGCCGCCGACCAGCACATCGATCCGGCCCCGCCATGCGGCGCCGTCGATGGCGGTCATGTCACCGAGGTTGGGCGTGGCGGGGTAATGGTGGGCCAGGACGGCACAGGGAAACGGTTCGATCTCGGCGAGGAAGGCCGGCCGCCAGCTCAGCGGCGCCCACGCCACCGTGGCGGCTTCGATGCCACTGCACACCGAGCCGTAGACCAGTCCGGCGGCCAGATCACGCCGTTCCGCGCCATCCGGCATCGCCTACCCCCCCCTTTTTGATTTTGGCCACGCGCACACGAAACCCCATGCCGGTCGCACCATCGAGGGCGCCGGGGGATTGAAACCCCCATCCCCCGTGCCGGCCGTCATCGCGCCCCCATCCGGCGATGGGCCCGGTTATGGCAGCCGCGATGGACCGCCCGCAGGTTGGCGGGGTCGTCGGTGCCGCCGTGGCGCTTCTCGATCAGGTGATGGGCGGTGTCGGCGCCGGGCTGGCCGCACAGATGGCAGATGCCGCCGTCGCGGGTGATCACCGCCGCCGCCAGCTTGCGCCATGCCTGGGTGCCGTAGGCCCGGTCAATGCCGTCGTGACGCACGCGCTTGGCCGGCGCCCAGCCAGGTGGGCGATGGATCGGCGGCTTCCAGGGCATGGATGGTGTCCAGATACGACGACGCCCGCGGAGAGGTGTTCCCCGCGGGCGTACAAATCCAATCTTGGCGTCAAACTATCACCCGGCCGGCGAATCCGTCCCGCCGAAAAATGTCTCATTTTCGTTTTTCCGCCGTTGGGCCATGACCTGTTCGACGAGATGGCCACGTGCCCGCTTGGACGGCAGGCGCCGGCCTTCCAGTTTCCAGGCGATGACGCAAAGCGCGTACATCCAGTGCCGGTGGACGGTGGCGCGAGGCATCCCGACCTTGCCGCACACCGCCTTCCAGCGCTCGCCGTTGGCCCGGTGCCAGACGATCCTGGCATCGACGGGATCAAGCCAGCGCAGCCATCCGAGCGCCTGATCCATGCGGTCGATGGCCGCCGCCGACGGCGGTGGGCGCCGCAGCACGACATCGGACATACCGAAGGATTCCCAATACTCGCGCACCATCGGCGGCCATGTGTTGACGTAGCCCTGCACGCGGGTATCGGGCAACCGGCTCAGAACGTCGGCTGCCTCGGCGATGCGATCCTCGACCTCGGTCGGCGTCAGCCTGAGTTCAGCCATGGGCCGCCTCTCCGGTGGGGCGAGGGCCGTACAGCTTGGCGCCGAGCTGGCGGACCAGTTCCCGCTCGGGCCAGGTGAGCCGCTGGTCATCCTCGGCGATAACCAGGACACCGCGCTCCTGCCAGCCGTCGCGCTTGACCTGTTCGGGATCGCGGCGGGTGCCGCCGTAGCCGGGGGGATGCCACCTCATCGCACACCTCCCTGGGTGTCGATGGCCCACAGCAGGATGGCGAGCGCGTCGGCTTCGTTGTCGTCGGCCGGCTGGTATCCGCGGCCCTGCATGGCGGCGATGACGGCGTCCTTGCCCGCGTTGCCTTTGCCGGTGGCGTGGCGCTTGATGGTGCCGACCGGAACGCCCTGGTATGGGACCCTCCTGATTTCGCACCAAGCGGCGAGGTGGGCGAGGAAGCCGCCATAGATGTGGGCGGCATCGGTGCCGGCGTGGCGGCGGACCTCTTCGAAATAGACAGTACCGATGCCCTTGCCGCCGGCTTCCAGATGGTCGAGCCAGGACCGGAAACGGAGGTAGCGCATGCCGCCGCCCTCGTAGCGGCCGGGCCGGAACGCCATGGTGCCGGACACGATGATCCCGTCGGCCAGCCGCATGGCCCAGCCGGTGGTGGTGCCGAGATCGAGGGCAAGGATGGCGGCTGGGTTGTCGTTGGCGGCCGGGACGCGGCCGGGCTGAAAGGCGTGGCCGCAGTCGGTACAGCAAGGGGCGGTAGCCGGGACCACCGCACCGCAATCGGGGCACATTCGCGGGGTGGCCGGCATGACGGCCGGCAGGGAGTCCGGCTTGGCCGGCTGTCTGGTGGTTCGCATCATGAAGGCTCACGAGGTCGTGGGCCTTCGGCTTTGGTCGAGGCAGAGTCTATGGTCGGCGATTCATGCGATCAATCGAAATCGCCAGGGACGGGGCGAAAATCTGAAGGAGCCGCCGAGTGGGCCACCGTGGGCCACCCGGTGGCCATCACCTCGAAGGCCGTGGCCCACTGTTTTCTTCTTTAAAAACAATGAATAGATAGATAGTGGGCCACCGTGGGCCACCTTCTGCCGGGAAAGATAGCTCGCGCGACCCCACAAATTTTTTCTGTCCGGCCGGGTCGTCGAAATTTTTTCCATCATGTTCCGACTGTCCGCCGAGAAGGTGGCCCAAGTGGCCCAGGTGGCCCACAACCGGGGCATCGCCTTGATTAATAAGGGGGATATTATGGGCCACCTGTCGCCGCATGATGGCCCACTGGACGGTGATGGTGGCCACTGGCCGCCTAATAGCGTCGCGGGTGGCCCAAGCTGCGCAGTGCGGGGTGGAACTTTCGGGGAACAAGGACATTGATCGCGCCCTTGGGCGCGATTACCGTGGGCCACCGGATCCAGGTGGAGGTGGCCCATGACCTTCCGGGAGTACATCACGCGGAGACGCCGTGGAGACAATCCACAGGGTGATTTCGTGGAAGACGCACGACGGGACAGTCGGCTGCCTGATGCGCAATCCTGGCCGGAGCTGAAGCTCTATCTCATGTCCAGGGGAGCTTGCGGAGACGCCGTCGAAGCGGCGCACGCGGTATGGCGGGGGTACCAGGCCGCTGCCCGCCGGCAACCGGACTGATCCCGTCGCCTAAGCGTCTTCGTCACCCTCGTCGATCCAGCGCTCGTTCCGGCCAAGCTCGGATCGTCTGAGCGCATAGGCGTCGATGCGGCCGATCCCCGGCACGAAGCGGACGGTGACGCGTTTGGCATTGTGGCGCCGCATGATCATGTCGCGGTCGATCAGGATCTTGCTGATCTGGGCTGCCTTCAGGGTCTCGCCGGCGGCTTCGCGCAGACGGTGGGCGGGGATATAAATGGTGTCGCTGTCGTACCAGGCGACGGCTTCGCGGTTGTTGAGCTTGCGGTCGAACCCGTGACTGCCGGCGTCGATGGCCTTGACGGTGACGTCCCAGCGTTCGGCGATCCAGGCCCGCAGCATGGAGACCACCTGGTCACCGGGGGCCAGGGCCTCGGCATCGGAGGATTTCTGGAACCGGCCCCAGGCCCACTGCACGGGAGTCTCGATGTCGATGAACGGCGGCAGCAGCCCGAATTCCTGGGCCAACTGACCGGCGACCAACGGCAGGGCCAGACAGGTGGCGGCCCGGATGCGGGCGGAATCGGTGGTGGCGCCGGCCAGCTTGCGGGCTTCGGCCAATATCCGCTCGCGCAACGCATCGGGCGTCCGGTGCAGGCCGGCGGCGATGAGCCGTTCGACGAAGGCCGGGCCGGCGTGGCCATGATGGGTATCGACCCCGGCGATGGCCCGCAGGGTGGAGGCCGGGACCGCGCGGTCCACGTCGGTGACGTCCACATCGACGATGCGCACCGCCATGCCGGCGATCCAGGCGCCGCCGTCGGCCCGCACCTTTTCCTCGAGGGAGCATTCGCTGGACAGCAGGGCATAGGTCGACCAGGCATAGCGCTGCTTGAGCAGGGCACCCGCCGTCATGCGCGCCTTCCCCTGACCACCGGCGATGGCGTAGATCAGCTTGGCGATGGTGCGGCCGTCCACATGGGCCAACTCGTCCAGGGCCAGGACGGTACCGCTGGCGGCCTGGGCGAAGACTTCCACGGCGTTCTCGGTCGAGCGCATGGATTGCAGCAGGCCGGCCCCGAGCGCCGGGGAAGTCCAGGCCGACACCGCCAGCTTCTGCGCCGTGGTCTTGCCGCTGGAGGACAGGCCGCTGAGATTGAGGCCGCAACTGTCCAGCCCGGCCAGCGACTGCACCACGCCGGAAAACCCGGCCAGGGCGCCGAGGAGGAAATGGGGACAGCCCGGCACCGATGCCGCCGCCGCCACGGCTGCCTTCCAGCCGTCGAGCGTACCGCGGACGGATTCGGTGCGGGCATTGGCGGCGAGTTCGAGCGCGGCACCGGTGCCGATGGCCTGACCCGCCGGGGTGACGAACAGTGGATGGTCATGCCCCTCCAGACGGTGCCAGCCGGGCCGGCTGACCACCATGGTTTCGACCTGGGGATTGGCGGCCTTCAGCAGCATCACGGCGACCTGGTCGCCATCGGCCAGGGTGCGCAGGCCGGCGGCAAACAGGGCGGAGCGGATTTCCTGCGCCCCCTGGTGGGCGATGGCGGCACGGGGAAAGTCAACCGCCCGCGGCATCCCCTGCATGTCGCGGACAACGACGCGCAGGCCGTAGGCGTCGTCCTGGTCGAGATAGCGCAGCCGGGCCGGCACGCCGAACGGGCTGGCGACGGCCTGCCAGTCGGTGCGGCCGTCCTTGCCCCGGCCCATGTTGCGATGCACCAGAATCTCCCCGGACCGTGGCGACCGGAACAGGCGCAGATCGATGCCTTCGACCCGCGGCAACGGGTAGGCTGAGGCCATCTGCGTCACCTCGTCGTCGAAAACGACGCCTTCCGCCTCGTCCGCCGGAGAAGAATCCCCCGCGAGCGCCCGCTGCAGCGAGGCAACCTGCCGCCGCGATGTGGGGATACCGATCCGGGTCACCTTGCGGATCGCGACGAAGATCTGGTCCTGCTGGAACACCTCCAGCCTGGTGGCGGCGATCTGCGCGTACAGCCGGCCGAGCGCCATGGCATCGCCCTCGGGCAATGCTTCCGCTTGCGCCATCAGGCTGTCGAAGGTGGGAGCCTCCTCGGCGGCAGGCAGGACGTCATTATAATCCGCGGCGACCGCGCCTTTGCCGAGATCGTCGTTGAAGTCGTCACCGTGCCGGGGCGCGACGATGGTGAATGGAATGCCGGCCTGATCGAGGCGGTCAGCCAGCATGGCGGCGGCCTGCATCCCGGCCTCGCCGGCATCGGCGAAAATGGTGACGCGGCGGGTGCCGTCCGGCCATTGCCATTGGCGAACGCCGCCTGCCGACAGCGCCGCCCAGGTGGGGATGCCGAAGATCGCCCAGGCCGACAGGGCGGTCTCGATGCCTTCGGCTAGCCCGAGATGGCCGTCGGCCGGCATCGGGGCGAGCCGGACGCTGCCACCGTCGACCGGCCCCAGCATTTTCTTGCCGGGTGGCGCCTTGCCCGAGCCGTCCTCCAGCAGGAAGGTGCGATGGATGCCGCCGACGGGGGTACCGGAGCCGTCGCGGACGATGCCCACCAGCCCCGGCCACCCCCGTCGGCCTTCGAAGTCGGGGAGATCATCGTGGACCAACAGATCGGGTGAGCCGGGATCGCCGACTCCCCGCCCGCGCAGATAGATCTCGCCGACAGTCCCGGCCAGCGGCACACAGCCGCCGAGGATGCGGGCCACCTCCAGATCGCGGGTCGGCTTCGGTGTGGTGGCGCGCACCGGTGGTGGCCGATCAATGTGGGCAAGGCGCGCCGCTTCCTCGAACAGCGCACGGTCAGCGAGGCCGGTGGCATGATGGATCAGGTCGATGGGACCGGCGCTCTCGCCGGTGGCGTGGTCGAATCCCCAGCCGGCATGGGGGCCGGTGAGATGGATGACGCACGAACCGTCCTTGCGCGGCGGCCGGCCGGCGAGGTCGGCACAGCGCAGCGTCCGCTTGTCCTGCGCCAGCCGGCCATGCGGAAAAAGCCCCGGCAGCCAGTCGAAAGCGGTAGCTACCAGACGCTCGCGGATGTCGCCGAGGTCGAAGCGGGCCGGTGGCTGCCAGACGTCGTTGAGGTCGATCATGCCAGGATCACCAGCCCCCGTTCGGCGCGGGTGATGGCGGTGTAGAGCCAGCGACGGCGGTCCTGCTCGGTGCGCCCGAGGCCATCGTCCCAGACGATGATGTTCTCCCACTGCGAGCCCTGGGCCTTGTGGCAGGTGATGGCCCAGCCGAAGGTGGCCTCGGCCAACCCGCGCTTGCCTTTCCAGTCGCGGTCGTGGCGATCGGGGTCGAGGGCGACATGGTCCTCGAAATGGCCCTTGTAGATGTGCAGCCGCCCCGGCTGGCCATCCCGCCCCGGCGCTCCCACTTGGCGCCCGTCCTCGTCGATGGCCACCGCCGAGAAGTACAGGCTGCCCTCGTCGATGATGTCGGCGAGCGACAGGAACATGCCATTGATCAGGCCGAGATCGTTCTGATTCTTGAGGCAGATGATCTTCTCGTCCGGGCCGGTGGGCAGGAACGACCCGCCGAAGCCGGCGGCGCGGCGGAGCGCGTTATTGAGCTGGAAGCGGGTGGCGTTCCGGCCGCAGATCACCTGGCCGCCGCGCAGGGCCTGCTCGGGGGTGACATCGGCCATCCGCATTTTCCACACATGATCGTCGTACTGGCCGAAGCCGATGGGCCGGCCTTCCCGCGCCATGGTGGCCAGCCGGATGACGGCGCTCTCGGCGGCCTGGCGGTGGATCTCCGTCAGCATGACGTCGGGGGCGGCCTGGGTGAAGGCGCCTTCGCCCCGGATCGGCGGGAGCTGGCCGGGATCGCCCAGCACCAGGATGGGGCGGCCGAAGCTCATCAGGTCGCGGGCCATGTCCTCACCCACCATCGACACCTCGTCGAGCACGATCAGGCGGGCGGAGGCGGCATCGCTGTCGGGATTGAGGGCGAAGCGCGGCTTCTTCATCTCGCGGAGCGCCAGGCGCATGGCCTCGATCGCCGCCTCCGCCGTGGTGCGGTCGAAGCCGGCGAGGCTGCGGGCGGTCTGTTCGGCTTCGGCGATCTTCTTCTGGGCTTCCTCGACCTCCTCCTCGGTCGCGGCGATGACGCTGTAGATCAGGCTGTGGATGGTCCGGGCCGGCGTGCCCTTGCGCCGCAGCACCAGCGCCGCCTTGCCGGTGAAGGTGGCGGTGACCACGCCGGGGCGATCCTCGGCGTGGCGGCCGAGGCCCAGGTCGTCGAGGGCGAATTTCAGCACCGTCGATTTGCCGCTCCCGGCGAAGCCGAACAGCCGGAATACCTGCTGCCCGTCGGTCCTGTGTTCGAACCAATCCCGAATGGCGGCGATGGCGCGGGCCTGGGCGTCCGAGGGGGTGAAGCCGGTCATGCGGCACCTCGCAGGCCCACATGATAATCCTTGACCACGCCCCCGTGCGCAGGATCACGGACCTCGCACTCGCGCACGAAGACGCGCCGGCCGTCAGCCAGGGTTCGCCAATGGCCGCGGCGGACATGCCAGCGGGGACTGGCGTGAGTGCCGTCGCGCAGGGCGACGGCGGACCGGACCCGTACCGGGTCGATGGCGACGACGCGGTAGCTCCACCCGGTGACGCCATGTTTCGCCAACTTTGGACGACGGGTCAGCGGGACCGCATGGTTTTCGATGGCCGAGGCCCGGGCGAGCAGTGCGATGGCGCGCCAGACCATGCCGGTCAGCGCATCGCAGTATCGTTTCGCGTTGTCTTTGTCCGCCACCTGCGGGTGCAGTTCGACATCCGCCACCAAGCCCGGCAAGAACGTGGCCCGCCCGATCACGTCGGTCCACACCGGCCTGATCCGTTCGCGCAGGAACAGGTATCCATCGATCCGGTCCTGGGCAGCCACGGCGTAGACGACGATGGAACCGATTTCCGGCGAGCGGTTGCTCACCTCGAACAGGACGTGGCCATGGGGCAAAGCCAGGGGGAGGCCGGTGAAATGCTCCTGCACCAGCCGTTCAACGTTGTCCGCATCGAATTGCCCCTGGTCGGGAAACAGGTAGATGGGAGCCGTGACGATCCCGCCGATCTCATCGGCATACCGGAAGCGGTTGCGTTGGCGGGCAACGGATCTCTTCAGTTCGTAGGCCATCGGGACCATCATTGTCCGGTCCTCCAGCAGCGGTCCTGCCACGGGCAGGGTGAATGCCAGCCGCCGGTCGTCTTCCCGCCGCGACAGACCACCGAGGTTCGTTCCGCGGCGGCGCGGGGAAGGAGTTCCTGAGCGTCGCTGGCCTGTACCACCTGCACCGCGCGGTCGCTCATGGCCTGGGCCAGGGCGGCGTCGAACGGCACCAGCTCGCAATGGATTTCCCAGGTGTCGCGATTGAGCGCGGTGAACAGCGCCGGGGCCGGCAGATCCATGTACGCCTGATAGAGGGCGATCTGGGCGGCATAGACCGGCTTGGACAGCACGACGCCCTTCTTCACCACCTCCTTCCACGAGGCGGCACCGAGGGCCTTGTTCTCCCACAGGGCTGGATAATCCATCACCACCGGCCCGGCGATAAGGCAGCCGTCGATGTGGCCCTTGAACCGGCCACCGAGGGCCGAGAACCCGAACTGCCGCCCATCGCGGCGCTCGGTGCGCAGATCGAACCCGGCGGCCCGCAGCCACGCCGCCACCACGTCCTCACCGCGATGGCCGGCCTCGAAGATCCGCAAGGTGGCGGGCTCGAAGTCGCGGCCCTCGTCCTTGGGCACGGCCAGGAAGTCGTACTGGATCTGGCGCAGACAGTCCCGGCCAATGCCCGAGGTGCTGACGTACTGGCGGGCCGCCTGCGCCCGGTTGCGCGCCACCAGGGCGGCGTCGATGGCGGCGTTGACCGCCATCCCGATGCCGGGATCGCGGTCGGGGGATTCGTACTGGCATCCGGAATGGGTGTTGAGGTCGAGCATGGCGGGCCTCAAAATGGAATTTCGTCGTCGAGGGCGGTGCCGGTGCGCTCCTTGACGCCAGCCTGCCGCTGCATGGATTCCACGTAGCCGGTGACGGCGGCCTCGATCAGGCGGTCGATGTCTTCGGCAGTGCGGTGATAGAAGGAGTCCATCAGCCCCAGCGCGGTCAGCGCCTCGGCGAACAGAGGCCGGGCATCCTTGATGGCCTGGGCTTCGCGGGCGGTCTTGTCGATCATGCCATTCTGTCTCCCTGCGATCTCGCTGCCGGCTTCCAGGCAGCGCATCGAGCAGAACCGGTGGAGCGGGTACAGGTCGTGGCGGAGCCGGTGGACGTAGCCGAAGCCCCTGGCCTCCCGACCGCACACGGCACACAGGCTCACCCCAGCAAGAAGCGGGTCAGGTCCGGGTGCTCGCCGGGCTCCTCCTTGATCCGCGAGCAGCCGAGCACCACGAACCTGGCGATGGCGGCCTGGGCCATGGCCTCCAGTTCGACCATGGTCAGCACCCGGATGGGCTGATGCAGTCTTCCGCGGGCTTCGAGCCATTCACCGATCGCCTTCGCCGCCTGGCGCGTGGTATGCGCCTGCCATTCGTCGTCCGTCATGGTGGGGGCCGCCCGCCGGCGTGCTTTGCACGCCTGTCGCAAGGTCTGGCGGCGAAGCCCCCGGTCCAACGGGCGGCGCCTCCGTCAGCCATTGAGCCAGGCCGGGCCCGCCGCCGGCGCCGGGGGTTGCGTCTGGGCGGTGGCCTGTTGCGCCGTCGGCTGGTTCCAAGCCGTATTGCCCTGCTGCGACACCTGTGCGGGCGCGGCCCCGGTGGCCCAGGCGGGGGCGTTGCTGGCGACGCTGCCACCCGCCGGCTTGCGCGGCTTGGCATTGACGGGATCGGGGGTGACGGCCTCGCCCTTCATCACCGCGTCGTATTGCGGCTCGCCGGGCAGCACCACGTTGGCCAGCCGGTTCTGGTCGCGGTATTTGGGGTCGCTGGCGGGCTCGACCATGATGCGGGCGACGAAGGTGATGCCGTCGAGCTGCTTCAGGCCCAGGAGCACCCGCTTGGCCTTGGCCGCGTCGCTCATGTCTTTGGGATTCAGGCCCAGCGCGCTGTCGACCATGGCGCGGAACGACGCCTTGGAGATGTTCCAGCCCTTGCTTTGCCCCTTGTCGTCGAGCTTGCCGCCGGCCACCGTGAAGTTCTGCCAGAATTTCCGCCGCACGAACGCGCCCTCGACCACGGTGAATTCGCAGTCGAGCATTTTGGCGTCACTCTCCGACGACGCCTTGAGCAGGCCGGCATCCATCGGCACCGAGCCGTTGACGCCGCCGGGGCGGATGGTCATGCGCACGCGCGCGAAGGTGCCGTCGGGGATCAGTTCGCCCATGGGCATCATCTGCGGCTGGGCATCATTGAAATCGTAGGACATGGGGGATATCTCCTTGGGTCAGGCGGAAATGCGGTTGATCTTGGCCAGCAGGGCGCCGAGGTCGGGCGGCTCGGTGACATCGAGGCGGCCGGAGCGGTCCTTGGCGGGAAGGCCAAAAGGATTGCCGGACCGGCAGACCAGGCGACGGGTGGTGGCCTTTTCGTCCAGCCTCCACCCCTCCTTCTCGTCCTCGGCGAACAGGTGCATGGAGATCACCTGGTCGACGATGCCGGGCAGTTCGCGGCCGGCCTTGGAGCCTTCCATCTGCGGCTGCCAGGTGACGGCATTGAATTCGTCGGTGACCTTCTCCAGCACGCCGACGAAGATCACCGTCTTGCCCGCCGCGTGCTGGAGATGCTTCAGCGCCTGGATCACCTCGCGGCCCAGCAGGCCGTAGGCGCCGCGCACGTCGGGCTTGCCGGTGCGCTCGGAGAAGGCTTCCGGCTGCTGCTTGGCGAAGGCCATGGCCTGGCGGGTGAGGTCGGTGATCGAGTCGACGAAGACCACCGGCATGGAGGCCAGGAATTCCTCGACGCCCGACCCGGCGTAGACCGAGCGCACATGCTGATGGTGCTGGGCGCTGTAGAAGGCGTTGGGATCGACCGCCGGATCGGGGCCGCCGATCAGAACGGCGAGGTCACGGAAATCGCCGAAGCTGCGCACCGGGATGCTGGCGCCGGGCCAGTCCTGCACCGACTTCATGCCGGCTTCGAGATCCAGGCAGACGGTCTTGTCGGCCGGCAGCGTTCTCAACAGCGAGGTCTTGCCCGATCCGGGCGGACCGAAGATGGCCACCGAGGTCTTGTTGCGGGCGGACGACAATCGTTCGTCGGCGGTGATGATACGAACGGCCATGGGGATGGTTCTCCTTTCAATCGGGGACGGCGGGGCGTTGACCGGGCGCCGAAGGGATGCCTGCCCGCCCTTGCGGGTCGGGCTGCCCCGCCGCTGTCTCAGGGGGACTTCGCCTTGAGGGAGAAGCTGGGCTTGCCGGCTTTCACCGTGCGGGCGGCCTCGAAGGCGGCGCGGATATGGCCGGGCCAGGCGCCGTATTTGCGCTCCGGCACCTTGAAGGCGAGATCGACGTATTCGGCCGGATCGTCACCGGCGGCACGGATGCGTTCGACGGTGGCCGCCAGTTGCTCCTGGTCCCACTCCACCTTCTTGGGCAGATCGGCCACCACGGTGACGCCACCATCATCGAAGCGCACCGTGCCGGTGTCCTTGCCCTCCTGCCGACGCAGTTCGGCGGCGATGGCCCCGTACTTCCGGTCCAGCGCACCGTCGAGCCACTCCTTGGTGGCCTTGGCCCGACGCAGGGTTTCGTCGGCCTCTTCCTGCAGCAGCGCCAGGGTTTCGGCGGACAGGGCGACGATTTCGCCAAGCGGCAGGCGGGCCAGATCGGCGAGGCTGGGGCGATTGGGGATGGTCATCGGCGGCTCCTCCGTTTCGAATCGCCGGTCGCCTTGATGGCGAGGTAGCTGAAATCGTTGGCGCCATGGCGCTGCTGGAGCAGGAAGACCCGCCCGTCTTCGGCGGCCAGGCGAATGCGGGAGGCGACATCGGCGACCTGGCGGCGCAGGTGTTCCGGGAGCACCTTCGTGCTGGGCATCCGGTCATGGCCGAGATGGCCGCGGTAGTAGATCAGCGCCGCGCCGGGCATCGAATCGGCGAGCCAGTCGCACACGGTGTTCTCGTCGATGCCGACCGGCGGCGGACTGGGAGGGGGGAACAACGCGGTCATCGTGGTGGTCCTCGTGTTGGCGGTCTAATTGCTATCTACTCAGGCAGCGGCCGAATCGTCCCAGGGGGGTGGGCATCAGACCGAAGGCCCGGAGGCGCATGCGCAGCTCGTGGATCTGGCGGAAGAACTCGCTGCGCGAGAGGCCGGAGGTGACCAGTGCCTCGGCCCGATCTCCCTCGGCCAGCAGGTGGCACAGGCGCCGCAGCGGCTCGGGCAGGGTCTCCAGGAAGCGCTGAAGGTCGAGACGCAGGTGGATGGCGCCCGCTCCGGCGGTGCCGCCAGGCCAGAGGCCGTCGTCGTCGCTCATCCGCTCCGGATCGTCGATCGATCCGCCATGGCGGCGGCGCTCGCGGACCAGGCGGTCGGCCACATCCTGTCCGGCGTGGCGGATCACCAGCTTGGCGAAGGTCGGCCAGCCGGCCTGGCCGTCGAAGCGCGGCGCCCGGCGCACCAGTTCCAGCAGCAGATCCTGGCGGACGTCACCGATATCGGCCGCAGGCAGACGCAGGGTTCGGCCGATCCGGCGCGCACACCGGTCGGCGACGGCCAGGCCGATCCCGGTGATGTCCATTTCGCTGGTCTGCCGGTGCTGGGCCATGTTGCATTCCGTTCTGGGTGGCGTTCATTGCGGACACCACAGAAGCACGGCAACCGAGGGGGCGAAGAGGCGGAAAGGGGCGAAAAGGGGAATAAAGGCCGTTTCCGCCCCTCGCTAAGACCGCAGAAAATAATGATTTCTGGCCAAGTTTGGCGCCCTTGGCGACAGCCCCCCATCGATAATTCCGCCCCTTCAACGGGGCTGGACAAAGCGATCGGATGGGAACAATATGCGAACTATACCGTTGACTGAACGGGTCACGGTGTCAGCAGCTCAAGGAGCCGGCGATGGCCGTCGTCACCGCAACCTTTCCCAGCGTCTCGTCCACCGGCGAGGCACGCCCGCTGCCCGCCCGCGCCATCTGGACAATCGCCCGTGATGTGCGCCGCCAGATCTGCGGCGGCCTGTGGGCCAAGCCGTTCCCCGCCGACACCTTGATCCGCCGGGTGGAGGTGCTGGTGGTCAACACGATCCGCCTGGCGCCGGTGTGGGACTGCCGCAACGAGGTTCACGACGAGCAGGGCCGCCCGGTGGCCGGCGCCTGCGAATACGATTCCGACAGCCCCGGAAACATCTATCTCAGCCTCAATCCCGCCGTGATCGGCGAGCGGCCAGACCTCGCCGCCAGCACTGCCGCCCATGAACTGGGCCACGCCGTGTTCGACGGCCCGGCCTCCGTCATCGCCTGTCGTCGCGTCTCCCGCCACGTCACCCCCGACGAGGGGCGTTTCGACGCCGCCGGGCCGAAGAACGAGGAATACTGGTCGGAGTATCGCGCCAACGAGTTCATGGGCGGCCTGCTGGCGCCCCCCGATCTCTTGCATCGCGCCATGGTGATGCGGGCGCCGGAAGTCGGCATCGCGCTGATCAACGGCTCCGGCCACGCCGGCAAACCCGGCTACCCGGTGATCGACGGCCGGCGGTGGGATGTGGCAGCGCAGGACGCTCTGCTCGATGACCTCGCCGGGATGTTCGGGGTGTCGCCCGCCTTCATCTGGGTCCGTCTGCGCAAGTACCGTCTCGTCACCGGCTCGCCGCAAGGGAGGGCATGATGCCGTTCGGATCCTACATCCGCGTCCGCCGCAATGAACTCGGCATCGGCCTCAACGATTTCGCTGGCCGGCTCGGCGTCTCTCCCGCCTACTGGTCGCGCATCGAACGCGAATGCGAGAAGCCGCCGCGCGACGAACTGATCGAAAAGGCCGCCGCCGTGCTCGGCCTGCGCCTCGACGACCTGTTCGTCGCCGCCGAGCGATTCCCGCCCGACATGCAGCGCGATGTCGCCAAGGTGGTCCGCGCCTACCGCCGGCTGCGCGCCGTCGAGGGAGGCTGACGGTCATGGCCGATTCTCCCATCGCCTATCTGACGCTGGCCGACCTGTGCGAGCGGTGGCATGTGAAGCCCGCGCAGATCGCCGCCGTCGCTCTCGAAGGCAAGCTCAAGCTGTCCATTCCGGTGCCGGGCATTTTGGCCGAGATCGGGGAATATGTCGAAATCGATGAAGACAACTGGCAGCGCATGCCGGAGGAGAGACGGCGGGTCACCGGGGTTTTCGATCTCTATCCCCGTGACGCGTGGGCGCTCATCAAAGACCAGACCAGGGTCATCACCAACTTGCCGAGCGGTAACGACGGTTTCATCGATTTTGAACCCGAGGGACAGGAGTCGAACTTCTCTGCTGCTGCCGACGATATCCTCATCCGGCGTGACGAGGTGGACCGGTTCGAGGTGGACAGTGCTCCGGCCAGCCCAGCCATCCCGGCCGAGCCGGTCGTCCGGGGTGGGCCGGGGGCACCCCAGAAATTCGACTGGGACGGGTTCTGGATCGAGGCCTGCCGCCGCATCCACGACGACGGCATTCCCTCCACCCAGGCAGAGATGGTGCGGGATCTGCTCGACTGGTTCGATGACAACGGCGCCTCCGTGCCCGACCCGAGCACGGTCAAGAAGAAGGTGTCGCGGCTGTGGAAGGCATTGCGTTCTCCCAACGGACGCAATGCAGATCGCTGCCAGGCCGGCGAGGGCGTCGCATAGTCCCCCCTTGGGACGGATTGGAAGTGGTGCCGGTACAGAGGATGGACAGGTGCCACAGCCAGATGCCGTCCGATGCACAACGCCCTCCACCCCGACCGTATGACCGCCGCCGAACGCCTCGACGAGGTTGGCGGGATCCTGGCCGCCGGCGCCGTGCGCCTGCTCGCGCGGAAGTCCAGGCCTTTATCTGCCGACTGCGGAGACAGTTCCGTCGACTTCATTGCGGGCCAGCGCGGTGATGACGGGGACCGCAACCGCAGGAGATCTCGCCGATGACGACCGCGATCCTGGCCCAGGTGGCCGCGCTGCCGACCATGCCGACGCCCAGGCTGAAGGACATGTGGCGCGAGCTGACCGGCACCGAGCCGCCGCCTTACAACCGCACCTTCCTGGTCAAGCGGCTGGCCTACCGGATTCAGGAATTGGCCTTCGGCGGGCTATCGGTGAAGGCCGAGCGCCGCCTCGACGACCTGATCGAGGAGCTGGACGGCAAAAAGAAGCCGAAGCCCAAGGACATGGCCGCCCCGGTCGCGGGCACCAAGCTGATCCGCGAATGGCAGGGTGTGCTGCATGAGGTCACGGCGCTGGCCGACGGCTTCGAATGGCAGGGGCGCCGGTTCAAGAGCTTGTCAGCGGTGGCGCGGGCTATTACCGGCACCCGCTGGAACGGGCCGCTGTTCTTCGGCCTGCGCAAGCACGGCAAGCTGGAGGGCAACCGATGACCGCCGCCAAGCCCCTGCGCAAGGTCCGCTGCGCCATCTACACCCGCAAGTCCTCGGAAGAGGGACTGGAGATGGAATTCAACAGCCTCGACGCCCAGCGGGAGTCCTGCGCCGCCTACATCGCCAGCCAGAAGGCCGAGGGCTGGGTGCCGGTGCCCGACCATTACGATGACGGCGGCTATTCCGGCGGCAACCTGGAACGCCCGGCGCTGCAACGCCTGCTGGCCGATATCGAGGCCGGGCTGGTCGACGTGGTGGTGGTCTACAAGATCGACCGCCTGTCGCGCTCGCTGATGGATTTCTCCAAGCTGGTCGAGGTGTTCGACCGCAACGACGTCACCTTCGTGTCGGTGACCCAATCGTTCAACACCACCACCTCCATGGGCCGCTTGACGCTGAACATCCTGTTATCCTTCGCCCAGTTCGAGCGCGAGGTGATCGGCGAGCGCATCCGCGACAAGTTCGCCGCCTCCCGCCGGAAGGGGATGTGGATGGGCGGCGTGCCGCCGCTCGGCTACGACGTCGTCGCCCGCAAGCTGGTGGTCAACGAGGTCGAGGCGGATCTGGTGCGCCACATCTTCCGCCGCTTCCTCCAGGTCGGCTCCGCCACCCTGCTGGTCAAGGAGCTGAACGCTGCCGGCCACCACACCAAGTCCTGGACCACCCAGGACGGTAAGGAGCGCGATGGGGTGCCGTTCACCAAGAACTTCCTCTACAAGATGCTGGAGAACCGGGTCTACCTGGGCGAGGCGGTCCACAAGGGCGTCGCCCATGCCGGCGAGCACGAGGCCGTCATCGATCGCACCACCTGGGAGCGGGTCGAGGCGGTGAAGACCGACAACGCCCCCAGGAAGCGGGCCGCCGCCACCCGCGCCACCACTCCGGCACCGCTCAAGGGGCTGGTGGTCTGCGCCCACTGCGGCCGGGCGATGACACCCTCCTCCACCCGCAAGAAGGGACGGCTGTACCGCTACTACACCTGCATGAAGGCGATCAATGCCGGGCACGAATCGTGCCCAGTGCGCAGCATCGCCGCGGGCGAGATCGAGGCGGCGGTGGTCGGGCAGGTCCGTGCCCTGCTGCGCGCCCCCGAGATCCGGGCGCGGGCGGAACGGATGGCTCCCCAGGTCGCCCCCACCGACCTGCACGCCGCCCTCGATCGCTTCGATGCGGTGTGGGACGAGCTATTCCCCGCCGAACAGGCCCGCCTCCTCCAGTTGCTGGTGGAGCAGGTGAGCATCTCCCCCGACGGCGCCGACCTCCGTCTTCGCGCCGAGGGGCTGGCGAGCGTGGTGGCCGACATCGCCGCCCAGGCCGGTGAACGGAGCGCGGCATGAGCAGCGTCCGCATCGATAGTTTCACCGTCCGGGTGCCGCTGACCCTGCGCCGCCACGGCGGTCGCAAGCTGGTGATCGTCCCCGAGGGCGAAGGGGTGCCGGTGCGCACCACGCCCACGCCCGACGACACCCTGCTGAAGGCGCTGGCCCGGGCCCATCGCTGGAAGCGGATGCTGGAGTCGGGGCAGGTGCGTTCGCTGAACGAGCTGGCCGAGGCCGAGAAGATCAATCCGTCCTATCTCAGCCGCATCTACCGCCTGACCCTGTTGGCGCCCGACATCGTCGAGGCCATTCTCGACGGTCGCCAGCCCCGCACCCTGCAACTGGCCGATCTGATGGACGACTTGCCGGTGGAGTGGGGGCGGCAGAGGGAGCGGTTTGGAGTAGTCGGAAAGCCCGGAAGCGTGGCGTAGCTCGGCCATTCCCAGGTCCGAACCGCTGCTCGCTATGCCTACCTTGTCACCGATCCTATCCGCAAACTGGCGGCGGGGATGGTTGCCAAGGCTTGGCAACCAATCAGTATGTTTCGGCTGTCGCTCGGTCCCCGCGACCAAGTGGTGGCAGTCATCGCCTTCATGCCCGATAACAACGACGCGGTCATCCCTCTGCGCCGCCTTCGTGGCACCATCTCGGCACCGATGACCGATCACCAGCCCTTCGTGCAGTATGTCCAGTACAGGGTGCGTACCAAGCCGTCCGGCCGCAAATCGACGTCGCCCGCAGCATCGGCTCCGTCGGCGATTGGTGGTGGTGAGCTTATAGCTTTAACCGCTTCGGTATCCGCCTGCCGCCAGCGGTCGACACCATCTCGAACATTTCGCGTTTGTTCTCCGGTCCGTAGCTAACATGAATGGGGCGGTCACTACCGTAAACATAAAGGCGGTCGAACGGCGTGTTGGCTGCCACCCATCGGGCGACATCGAACATGTCTTCGTCGACGACACGGAAATCGCAGGCCGCCCCCAGCCTCGAGCAGATGCGCTTGCCCAGGCGGTTCAGCTCGCAGGCCGCGTGCTGGTCGAGGGCCGGTGCGATGCGACCAGGGATCCGGCGGGCCAGCTCGGGGGAGCAGAACCCGTAGGTAAGCTCGATGGAGCCGTACCAGTCGATGACTGGCTCGAGGACGTTCTCGGCAAGGTCGCGCAGTGCCCGGTAACTGTCTAGGGAGCGCGGCAGGTTGGGCAGGCCGGTCTGAAGTGCCGTCTCCCCGCAGACGATTAGGTCGCGGTAGGTCAGGTGGGCGCCGCAAGGGTCGTCGAGGGCGGGCAGAGCGTCGTCGTTAACGACGGAGCCGCCGACCACCTTCAAACCAGCGCGCCGGAGCACGGCGGCGAACTCGGCCTCGTCCGGTCCCTGGGACATCTCATCCACCTCGATCAACTCGGCGACGCGGCGGTCGAACTCGGCCTGCTCGGCGTACCCGAGCATCTCCTCGTTCATGAAGCGGGACTTCAGGTACTGTGTTGCCGGCGCGTAGCCCGTCGTCTCGTCGTAGCCGAAGAAGCGGACGTCCTGGGTGCGCAAGTTGATCTTCACGCGCTCGACGACCTTGGGCAGCGGCACGCTGATGTCGTCGCACCGCATCATGGTCACCTTACCGGAAGCGATATGGATCTTGACGAGGTCGGCCAGCGCGACGTCGCCGTAGAGCACCGCAGCGCAGCCAACGTAGACCCGCAGCACGGCCGGAAGCCTGGGCACCAGGGAGCTGTGGAGCTGGAGCGACCGCCCCTCGATCAGCCAGCCTAGGCCGCGCTCAGCCGCCGTGACGCAGGCGTCGGCAATCTTCTCCGGGTCGGCCACTTGGGCGAGGAGGCGGGCGGCCTCGTCGGTGGCGCTGGCATAGTCGTGGAGCAGCGCCTTGACGTCCCGCTGCAAGCCGAGGGCCAGCTGCCGGTACTGCTTTCGCCGCCCGAAGCGCTGAAGGGCGAGGTAGACGAGGAGGTCTTCCGTCCGCTGCGCGCGGGCGGCATCGAGCGAAGGCTGGTCCAGGCGCCCCCAGGCGGCACGCAACACCCTCGGCCAGCTGCCGAACGCTTCCTCCAGTTCCCGGCGCTGCTCGACCTCATCAGGAAACGGCTCGCGCCCGAGGTTCTGCCAAGTCCGGCACAGGGCCAGAAAGGCTTCGGGACACTTCTCCCAGGCTTCGGGCTTGGGGGGGGGGGGCGGTTTCGGCACACGGACCGGCCGAGCCTTCGGCTCCTTGGGCAGGCCCGGCAGCTTCGGCGGCTTGGGCGGACGCGGCATTGCGGGGAAGCGGATGCGCAAGCGGGTACGCGACCGGCGCAGCTGGAACGCCTGCTCGGCGGCGGCATCCTTGAAGACCAGGAAGACGCCCGGGGCCAGCGCCAGCGCTGGCGTCCGCAGGGTATGCTCGACATACTCGCGCAGATTGGCCTGGGTGTAGTAGCGCTGGAAGGTGTTGCGCCTGGTCAGTACGCCGTCGGCGTAAGGCTTTCCCTGCGCCTCCCCGTCGGTGGCCAGCATTGCTGACACGCAGAGCGCCATGTCCGCCAATTCAAACGCCCGCACGAGCGCCTCGCGCCGTTCCGCGGGGTCTTCGATGACGTTGATGACGAACCCGATGTTGACCATATGGGCGCGCCCGATCGGTTCGTCCGGGGCGAAATAAGGGTCCCAGCCCGCCGCCCTGAGGCCCGCCGCCCGCAACGCGGCGACGTCGTCGCCTCGGCCGCAGCCGTAGTCGAAAAAGGTGACAGCCTCCTCCAGCAGCCCCAGGCGGATCATTGCCGACACCGGTGCCGACAAGGACTGACGGGACAGGGCGGTAAGGTGGCGGAGGACAGGGGCGCCTGGCTCCTCCTCGAAGGGGCTGCCGCCCTCGTCGTCCTCGACGTTGCCGAGGGGCACCAGGTTGTGGCCGACAACGCGGTATCCCCGTTCGCGCAGCAGCGCTTCCCACTGAACACGAAAGCCGATACGCACGGCATCCTCGAACAGCCCCAGTCCCTCAAGGTCGGCGGTCAGCTTGGCGAACTTAGGGATGTCGGCGTGCCCCTGAGGCAGGAGCAGCTCCTTGCGGTGAAGCACAGGAGGATTTAGCGAGTCCCGGTAGTCGCGGTAGGACACACGCCCTGTCGCCGGTTCCATCCTCCAGCTGCGGGACAGTGTCGGGAATGCCCTTTCCAGGAAGTCGGGGTAGTCGAGGAGGGCGACGGCGCCGCCCTCCTCGACCCGGACGACGTTGAAATCGCCGGGCTTGGTCGAGATCCGCCGTACAGCCGCCTCGACCAGGTGGCGTACAGTGGCATCTGCGGTGGGGAGCGCATCGACGTGCAGATACAGCCGACCACCGACTGTCTTTCCTACCCCTTGCGCCGCCAACATTTCCATTTCGCAGCTTGCCTCCTCGGTGCCCTGGCGCCGATAGATCAAAGCATGCGGCGAATGCCCGCAGCCACCCCGTTCCAGTCCGGCGCAGGGGTCATATGGCACCAGGACAAGCGCAACGCGCCGGCAATCCTCTCCTCGGGAAGCTCCATCGCCACCAGGACGTGGCTGGGATCGTAGCTGGTCGAGGTACAGGCCGACCCGTTGGAAATTGCGAGCTTATCCTTCAGCGCGACCATTGCCGCCTCGGAGTCAAGGCCGGGGATGGATACGTTGAGCGTGTGGGCCACCGTCCGCCCGGGATCGCCGTTGATCTGCGGATCGAAGGGGGCCAAGGCGGCGAGCGCATCCCGCTTCATCGCCTTGCAAGCCCGGCGGCGGACCTCATGGTCGCGAAGCGCCACCTCGGCGGCCTTGCCCAAGGCGACGACCAGCGAGGCTGCGACGGTGCCCGGGCGCAAGCCGTTCTCCTGGCCGCCGCCGACCATTATTGGCGTCAGCGGCGGTCGAATGCCGCCCCGCCGCTTCTGAATCAACGCGCCGACGCCCTTGGGGCCGTAGACCTTGTGGGCGCTCACCGACAGCAGGTCGATGCGCGGATGGCGTGGACCTTCGAGTTCTTTGCCGAATCCTTGTGCGGCGTCGATATGGAAGAACGCCTCGCTTTTGGCGAGCAGGTCCGCGATCTCCCCGGTGGGCTGGATGACGCCGGTCTCGTTATTCACATGCATGACCGACACCAGTAGCGTGTCGGGGCGGATGGCTGCGGCGACTGCCTCGGCCGACACCCAGCCCTTCTCGTTCGGCGCCACCAGCGTCACCTCAAACTCTTCTTCCTCCAGGCGAGCGCAGGGCTCCAGGACCGCCTTATGCTCGATTCGGGTGGTGACGACGTGCTTCCGTCCAGTTTCGCGGCCGTGCCGGGCCAAACCCAGAATCGCGATGTTGTTGCTTTCCGTGGCGCCGCTGGTGAAAACCACATCCTCGGGCAACGCATCGACCACTTTAGCCACCTGGCGCCGTGCCTCGTTCACTGCGGTTTTCGCCCGCGCCCCATAGGCATGAGTGCGGCTACCGGGATTGCCGAACTCCTCGTCGAAGTAGCGGAGCATGACCTCGCGAACCTCGGGATCAAGCGGCGTGGTAGCGTTGCAGTCAAAGTAAATCGAGTCCGTCATTATTTTGCCAATGTGTGTTTCGCATTTGACATACACGACACCCTATAGCACAGTCCGACGGCTTCGTTAACCGGTAAGGACCTCCAGATGAAAGGCGGTTCAGAATTCGTGTTCCCTGCCGTTCGCGGCAGGCAGGCTCGTCGCGAATACTATATTTCTATGTGTCCAATGGGGTTGCTGCCAAAGTTATTCATGTTCAATGAAAAAGAAATGACCCCAGAGCTGCGTGCTCAGCGGCAACTGAATAAGGCCAGGCTGCCAGAAATAGCGCGGTATATCGTCGAAAACCCAGAAGATTATGTTTTTTCGGCGATCACGGCTTCGATCGATGCAGATGTGCGGTTCGAGCCCACAGGAGATGGCGATGTCGGATCGCTCAGAATCCCCTTGAATGCTCGGTTCATCATTAACGATGGGCAGCACAGACGGGCTGCAATTGAGCTGGCTCTAAAGGAAAATCCGGCGATAGCGGATGAAAGTATTGCAGTGGTATTTTTCCACGACTTTGGGCTGGAGCGCTGCCAGCAGATGTTTGCCGACCTGAATCGCCATGCTCTGAGGCCATCCAAGTCCCTTGGCGTCCTGTACGATCACCGAGATGACAAGGCTAAACTCGCCAAGCTCGTGGTCGCGCGCTCGCCCATTTTCGGGGACTTCGTCGAGATGGAGCGATCCACCCTGTCCCTGAGGTCGCGACGCCTATTCACGCTGAGCGCCATCTATTCGGCCACGGCCGCCCTGTTGACCAACGTCGATGTTACGGGGCCCGAAAAGCGCGCGCAGTTGGCCGCCAGCTACTGGGAGGAAGTCGCAAAGCACATGAAGGAATGGGGGGACGTGCGAGAGGGCCGTCTCCACGCCAGCGATATCCGGGAGGGGTTCATCCACTCGCATGGCGTCGTACTTCAGGCTCTCGGGAGGGTCGGAAACAGTTTGTTCCATCATCATTTCGATGACTGGAGGCTTCGGCTGGATGGGCTTGGCTCCATAGATTGGAGTCGGCGAAACGCCATCTTGTGGGAGGGCCGCGCCATCGTTGGGGGGCGCGTTTCCAAGTCCACTCCGAATGTCATCCTGACAACCAACGCCATTAAGCAGAGGCTGTCTTTGGCCCTGTCTCCAGAGGAGCAACGAATTGAGGAAGCCTTCAGAAGGGGCGACCATGTCCGGTGACGATAGGCGGACCTCGGCGTTCGAAGAGGTGGGGCTGAAGAAAGCTGTTGCCGCTTTGATCACGGAAATCACCGAGCTGTATGAAAGCGATGAAATTCCGTGGGTCGTCGGTTACAGCGGCGGCAAGGACTCGACGGCCACCCTGCAGCTCGTCTGGATGGCCTTGGCGGCGATGCCGGCGGACCGGCGCCGGAAGCCGGTCCATGTCATCAGCACCGATACCCTCGTTGAGAACCCCGTGGTGGTCGGGTGGGTTAATGCGTCATTGGGGAGGATGCAGGACGCGGCGGACGAAGCAGGGCTTCCTGTCTCGGTTCACCGCCTCACGCCCGACCTTACCGACTCGTTTTGGGTCAACTTGATCGGAAAAGGCTACCCGGCGCCGAACCCGAAATTCCGCTGGTGCACCGAACGGCTCAAGATCCACCCGTCGAACGACTTTATCACTGGACTGGCAAAGGCAAATGGCCAGGCCATTGTCGTTCTCGGCACCCGCAAGGCCGAAAGCCACGCCCGCGCTAAGGCGATGGCACGGACCGAGGCAAAGCGTGTTCGAGAGCGCCTCAGCCCCAACGCGTCCCTGCCGAGCGCCTACGTTTACAGCCCAATCGAAGATTGGACGAACGATGACGTCTGGATCTTCCTCAATCAGAACCCCAATCCCTGGGGAATCAGCAACAAACACCTCATGAACCTGTACCAGGGCGCGTCACCTGACGGGGAGTGCCCGCTGGTGATCGACACCTCGACGCCGAGCTGCGGCGACAGCAGGTTCGGATGCTGGGTCTGCACGATGGTCGAGAAGGATCGCTCCATGCAGGCCATGATCGTGAACGATTCGGACAAGGAGTGGATGCGTCCGCTCCTTGAGTTTCGCGACAGGCTCGCCGAGGAAGACCGAGACAAGCGTGACTTCCGGCGCATGAGCGGTGAACTCACCTTATACATGCGGGGCGGCGAGTACGCCCTTATCCACGGGCCCTATACGCAGGCTACTCGGGAGATTTGGCTGCGGGAACTCCTTCAGGCGCAGAGCCAGGTCCGCCGAGCCGCGCCTGACGATATGAAAGGTATCAGCCTCATTTCGGTCGAAGAGCTCAAGGAGATCCGGCGCATCTGGGTCATGGACAAGCATGAGATCGAGGACAGCCTTCCGCGGATCTATGCCGAAGAGACGGGGGAGCCGTACCCAGGCGATCGTATCGACGACGCCATGATGCTGGGCGAAGCCGACATTGCGGTCCTCCGCGACGTGTGCGGCGATGACCGGTTGCATTTCCAACTCGTGCGCCAGCTCCTTTCCATCGAACGCAAACATCGGACGATGGTGAAGCGACCGGGCATTTTCAGGGAAATCGAAGAGGCCCTCCGGCGAGGCGCTTACGACAGCGAGGGCGATGCCCTGCGACATGCGGTCGCAAGGCGGAATGCACTCGATGGTGACGGCCCTCCATTCGATTCGGCAGTGCCCAATGGCTCAGAAATCTCGGAACCCTGACGATGCTGCTCGATACCATCACCCTGCATAACTTCGGCACTTATCTTGGCCGCCAATCGGTGTCGTTAACGCCCGCGTCCCGCGAGCGCCCGGTCATCCTGTTTGGCGGCCTGAACGGCGCGGGCAAGACGACCCTGCTTGACGCGCTCCAACTCACGCTGTTCGGTCCCCACGCGCGGTGCTCGGGACGTGGGGGCCTCGCCTATGACGACTACCTTACCGGCTGCATCAGCCGCGGCGCCGATGTCCCCGAGGCGGCGGTAGAACTCTCCTTTCGGCACATGCGAGCGGGCCACGAGCACAGGTTCCATCTCCGGCGCTCCTGGAAGAAAACAGGCAAAGGCTGCGCCGAGCGGTTGGAGGTCGTGGTGAACGATCGCCTCGACCCGCTACTGACCGAGCATTGGAGCGAGCAGGTAGAAGAATACATGCCGTCACGGCTTGCGCCCCTGTTCCTCTACGACGGGGAGAAAATCGAGGGCTACGCCGACCCGAAGCAGTCGGCCAAGATGATTGCCACGGCAGTGCACAGTCTGCTGGGGCTCGATCTTGTAGAGCGGCTCACGGACGATCTCGGCGTGGTCCAACGCCGCAAGCGGTCCGAGTCCCGGGTGGCCGAGGAGCGCAACACGATCGCCACGCTTGAGGCGGCACTTGAAGAGGTGCAGTCGCGGCGCAAGGCCGCGTACTCCGAGGAATGTGCCATCAACACCAGGCTGCTCAGGGCGCGTAGCCTCCTTGAGCGGGCCGAGGCGAGTTACCGACAGGAGGGGGGGGCTCTCTACGACAGGCGGAAAGAGCTTGAAGAGGAACTTGCAGGCGCAAGGTCGGACTTTGAGGCGATCGAACAGGCGCTGAGGGATGTTTCCGCGGGTCCGCTGCCACTTCTTCTGGTGCGCGACCTGCTGGACGAGATCGCAGAGGCGGACCGGGCTGAGGCCAAGGCCGCCCTTGATCGGGAGATGGCTGTGGCGCTGGGTGACAGGGACAAGTCGGTGATCGAGGCGTTGGGGGCCTGGGGGGCGCAAGAGGATCTCGTGTCCCGTCTCGCTTCCTTGCTCCAGTCGGACCGGGACCAGCGCGCCTCTGTCACCGTGGATCCCGTGTATCGCTTGAGTGCTGAGGCGAAGGCGATGCTGTCCGAGTTACAAATCGAGGTTCTGCACGCCGCCGCGGCGCAGCTCTCCTCCCTTCTCGAATCATCGTCCGAGGCCGCTTCCCATCTCGAGCAGTGCGAGACCGCCATGGCCGCCATTCCGTCCGAGGACGCACTAGTCGCCATTATCGTGGAAAGGACCCGGCTTACGGCCGAGGTCGCTGAATACGAGGATGCCCTGCGGCGCCAAGTGGCCGAGCGGGAGGCCCTTGATCGTGACATTGAGAGGAAAGAGCGGGAGTTGGAGAGGCAAAGGCGCGTAGCCGCTGAGGATCGTTTTGCCGCGCAGGACAGCCGAAGAGTGATCGCTGCCTGCGGTCGGGTGCTGTCGACGCTGTCGGTGTTCAAGACCGAAATCGTGCGCCGTCACGCAGAGCACATCGGCAGCCTTGTTCACGACAGCCTGAAGCAACTGCTGCGGAAGGAAACGCTGGTCACCGGCGTCTCCATCGATCCCGAGACATTTGCGCTGGAGCTCAAAGGTAGGGACGGGCGTCTTCTCGCCCCCGAACGCATGTCCGCCGGCGAACGCCAGCTGCTGTCGGTCGCGGTGCTGTGGGGGCTCGCCCGGGCCTCCTCACGTCCTCTGCCGACGGTGATCGACACGCCGCTGGGGCGGCTGGACTCGACTCACCGCCACCTGTTGTTGACCCGGTACTTCCCCCATGCCAGCCATCAGGTGATCCTGCTGTCCACGGACGAGGAAATCTCCGGGCGCTCCTACGAAACACTGAGGCCATGTGTCGGCCGCTCATATGCCCTTGACTTCGACGAGAGCAAGGCCGCCACCGTAATTCGCCCCGGCTACTTCGCGGAGGCCCGCTGATGGTCATCGAGCATGTAAAGGTGAGCCAGCAGGCTAGAGAGCAGCTCATCCGCCTGAAGCGGCACACCGGCATCGAGCACTGGAACGTCCTTTGTCGCTGGGCGCTGTGCGTCTCCCTCGCCGAGCCGACCGTGCCGCCGCCTGTCAAGGTCGCGGCCGACAGCAATGTCGAGATGTCCTGGAAAGTGTTCGGAGGGCGGCACGCGGAGATCTATACCGCGTTGGTCCGCAGAAGGTGCTTCCGCGACGGGCTCGGCTCTGATGATGAAACTGTCGCCGCACAATTCCGCCTCCATCTGCACCGGGGGATCGGATATTTGGCGACGGATCGAAGCATTCGGAGCATCGCCGACTTAGTTTCCAGGGCCAGCCGTTGACCGATGGCTGGATTTGCAGGATCTTCGATAATAGCCCCGTGGCCAGATGAAAGTACGTTACCCGCCTTCAGCAATATGCCGGAGGTGAGGGAATAGCAGAACCAGTGCTTTAGCTTGGTCCGGCGTCAACCGAACGGGGCGCCAGTTTCCGTGGCGGATTTCCAACAGCGCCCCGTCGGCACGATGAACGACACAAATTTGGCAATTTGGTTCGGTGTTGGGTGGTTTCTTGCGGCGAGCCCAGGAGCCGACGGCGGTCTGCATGCTACAGAGGAGGCGCGCTTTGGTGGACGTCACTCGCAGAACAGGGTGGACCCCTCTGATTTCAAACCATTCCGCATTGTTGGGCTTCACCCGCCAAAGGCTGTAAATGTCAGCTTGCGCCAGCAAAACCTCGGTTTGGTCTTCCGTTGCTGTTGATGAGGACGACAAGCTGCGATCTCCCGGAGGCTTAGCGCCCAGCCCAAGGAGGTCAAGGATTTCATTGACGGGATCATTAAGTTTGCTCATCCGCCCATGAGTTTACGGAGAACGTTCGGGTCCATCCCATTGAGCCCTTGTGGCGTCGCGCGCAATTCATCGGCGATTACCAAAAGCTCCTCAAGCGGATCCCCAGAACGTTCAAAACAACGCTCAGTCATTTCTTTGAGACCCGTATGCGCATATTCCTCGAATATCAAAATGCGCTCTTCCGCCCGCTCCGGGGCTAATACCCTTAGGTCACCGGTCGCAGCGATCGCCAGGGCGTCGATGAACCCATCATCAAGATCCCGTTGAAATATGTCGTAACGAATCGCCACGCCCTTGCGTTCCAGTTCCGTGCACTTGTCCCGTCGCCGCCCCAAGGCCGCGGCGAACATGAGCGCTTTTTGTTTGGTCTCGAACAGCGCAGGAAAACCGGACTCCGCCGTAGTGAAACGGTCAAGTGCGGGCTCAAGGTCTTTGGGAGGGGCAATGCGACCGTTCATTTGCCAACCAACTTAATCTGTGTCCGCTCGTACGGATCCGTTGTTTCGACGACATAGGGGAAAGTATCCCCGCTGATATCGATTAAGCGACCGCAATCGGGCTTTGTCGAATGCAGCTCAAGGATGTATTCCTTGCCAATTCTCGGTCGGATTTCGCGTTCGACTTCCACACGCCACTGGGTTTTGGACACCAAAATGACTACTTGGTTGGCAAGCTTTGGGATCCAATGCGCTACTTTAGCGCGGTAGTCATCCTCGAGCGAGCCGAAAGGCGAATCCATTACCAGGGGGTATTGCCCTCCCTGTTCGACGTCCATTTCGGACTCCCCGCTTTCTTCGAGGTTATGGCGGGCCAGGGCTGTTCAACGCTGATCAGATAGCGGCATAGGCCAGGATGTGATCGAGGTTGATGGCTCCGGCCCAAAGGGCCTGGGCGACGTTGGTGACGCCGTTTTTGCGCAGGATGTTGAGGGCGAAG
>JAEHJW020002987.1_pt1 | contig 59152 bp, 87 predicted proteins | sample 9271431 | NCBI WGS metagenome assembly JAEHJW02 | reverse complement strand
AGCAGCCCGAGCAGCCCGAGCAGCAGCCTGCTCATCTCTATCGCTGTTGTTCAGCCAAGCATCGCCCCAGCCAACCCACTCCGGCTCCGTGTACACTTGTTTCGCGCATGAAATGGCGAACCTGGTACGCTGCTCGATGCTCACAGGGGGAAGCGGGATTTCACGGGTAGTCATCAACGTCCAGCAACCTACCTTCAGCCCGTGATCCTCCTTGGCTATCTCTCCCTCACATTCCCATAACCGAGGATCGGTGAAATCGGCGTGAATGGGGTTCAGAAGCACAGCTACTAGAGGGTGGGTGTAGGCGTGTATCCATCCGGGCCCACACAAATCTCCCTCTCCAGTCCCGCTGTGACTAATACCGGGGCCCCATTTGGTACCCCCCCGGGTGGTGCCATCGGCAGCTGTTAACTTGTAGAGTAATGCCATTTGTGTCACTCCCAGTAGGTGCCGCCGAGGGCGCCCCGAACCTTGACGAGACCGAGCGAGCGCAGAGCGTCCTCACGCGCCCTGCGCTGGTTTGCACGTCGCTGGCGCTTCTTCCAGTCGCGCTCTGCGGCTTCGCATGCGGGGCAGACGTTCTCCCCGTCACGCGTGGCTATCTCGTCGCCACAGACGCCGCAGACTTTCACAGTGCCCCCCGGAGCACGTTCCCGAGGTTCATGCGCTGCATGCCCGGGTTCAGGTGGCTATAACGGGTCTTCAGCTCGCTCACGGGCACGCCGATGGTCTTGGCGGTGAGGGCGTAAACCTCGTCGAGCTGTTTGCCGACGAGCTTGACGGCCACAGGATCGCCGTTGTGCATGCTCATGTTACCGGCAGCCGTCTTGCAGCGGACGTACGAGCGCACATCGGCCCGGACGTCACCGATCCGGCGATTGGTGATGTTGTCGGTCGGCAGGGGGAGTAGCGACTGCTTTTTACCGCCCTTCTTGGGCTTCGATGCCTTGCGTGCCTTACGCGTGGTCTTGGTCTCGGTGCTCATATCGGTATCCTCTATCAGAGCGTGTTTATCAACCATGGGAAGATTAAAACACGCGCGGTGGTGGCTTGTCAAGTCCTCTCTTGTGACTCAGTGTCTGTGTCGGGGCAGGTGGCGGCAGAGCCGGGCCAGCAGCCGATCGCCCACGTACCAGACGAGAACGACCGAGCCGAGGAAGGGGAAAGCGGTGCTCATTTGTGGTGGCACTCCACCGGGTGTAGGTCGAACGTGTATTCGCGGTCTCCGTCGTCACGGACGAAGACCCACCCCGGGTCAGTGCACGCGGCCACCCATCTGCCCGCCCATCCGAGCGTGCGGGCCAGCTCATAAGCGGCTGCCTGGTGGTTGCTGTAGTTGTTCAGCCCGTGCTCGTATGGCAGTGTGACGGTCGGGGAGCGACTCAGCCCGGGCCGCTTGTAGCCGGGGGCAGAAGCCTGCACGCGCGTGCCTCGGGTATTGATGCAGGGTAGGATGCGAGTAACGATTGCGTAAGCCATGTCAAAGTCCTCTCTAGAAGGTAAGAGCCATTAAACCACGTCGAGCAGGGGTTGTCAAGCTTCGGCCTCAGCGCCGCTGATGCGGGAGGTGCCCGCCGCAGAGGTCGCACCCCTCGCAGTCGTCCGGGTGAGTGTCGATGGCCTCGGACACCTGGATGCTCGCCGCCTTGCGCGGCATGGACAGCCGCTCGGCTCTGCGCCACTCCTGGAACTGCTCACGATGCGCTGGGTGCAGGACCTCGCCCTGGCGGATGTGTTTCCCCACATCGTGGCCCTGCACTACCGCGAGGTTGCCCCCCGTGTCGACGATGATGTGCCGTTCGTAGACCGTTGGCGACGCGTGGCGCTGGGCTAGCAGTCGGTTGACCGCATCCAGCCCATTCAGCTCGGAAGCAACAGCGGTTCGCTCGTCCGACACGGCATCGGACGCCTTGAACACAGAGATCACGGTAAACAGCATGGCGGTCACTCCTGCTCCGGGTAGGGCTTGGTGTAGTCGGGGTCGAACTCGGCACCCGCATCCATGAGCACCCCGAACTCCATGTCCACGGTGTCGAGCGCCACTCCGCCATCGTCCATGCAGGCACTCCGGCAGCGCTCAAGGTGGTGAGCCGGACATGTGGGCCGAACCTGCGGATCGGCGGCTGCCCCGTCGGCCTTGTAGCCAAGGTAGTCGAGATAGGCAGCCACCTGCGTGCGCGTGATCGGGGGGACGGTCTGCGTATTCGCTATGGCAAGCTGGCCGTCGATGGCCGCCACTATGTCGCGCATGGCGAGCTGACGGCGTTGCTGGGGTGTGAGAGGCATGGTCGTATCTCCTGGTGGCAGTCGTGCAGTCCCCCGCGTGGGCAGAGGACTGCGTGACGGTCACTCCCCCTTAGCGAGCGTGTTGGGGTCCAAGGAGGTGACGACGAAATCGGGCCGATCCTGTGGATTGCTGAACCCTATGTTGGAGTCCTGTGTCAGGTAGGTGCAGGCTCGCAAGCCGGCCTTGATCGGGATGCGAAACTCACCAGGGCGCGTCTTCCATGTCTTGGTGGCGCCATTGCGGCGTACCCGCCACCAGCGCCCATTAGCCATCTGTGCCCAGATGGCGCCACTCTGCAAAGCCTGTTCAACCGCGTATAGGTGCAGCATGACGGTCACTCCTGGGGCTGTGTGCGGTTGTCGATGACGGGCACCTTGGCACGCGCCTCCTCCAGCATGCGCTCGACGCGAGCGAGCTGGGCTGCCCGGTCGTTGGTCCGCAGCCCTGTGGACAGCTTCGCGATGGCGAGCGCCGAGGGGCCACGCGTGAGCTTCATACCCGGGCAGCGGATCTCGAACTTGAGAGCCGAGGCGAGCGCCGCGAGCCGGAAGATCTCGACGGCACCGGGGCCCGCCATAGTGGTGTGGGTGTCAGCAAGCATGATTGAGTCGGTCATGGTCATATCTCCTAGTAACAGTCGTGGCGGGTGTCGGCATCCAGCGTGCCCTCGAAGATCGCGAGCACCTCGGCAGGGGTCCAGCCCATGTCGCGATGGAGGGTGGCTTGGAGCATGGTGTCGAAATCGGTGTCGTCGTGCAGCATGGCGAGACAGCGGTCATGGGTGCGCTCGGCAGCGGCCCGGATGGCCGTGCCATCGTCAGCAGTCACATGCGAGGTGCTGAGGGGGAACAGCAGCACAGTCTGGTCCGCGATGGTCGCGCGCTCCAGAAGCGGCTGGAGCTGCCAGTCGGGGATGGTCGGTCGCATAGTCGTGATCCTCATGGTCGGTTGCTCGATCCAGCCTTTATTAAACCACAGCGGACAGCGGTTGTCAAGAGTTGCACGCAGTCCACGACAGAAGAACAAGGACCGCGCGCACGCGCGTAACACAGCTAGAGCACCTCGTCAAGTGCGGCCCGACGAGCGGCGGGCCCGGCAAGAGTCGTGCCAGGCAGGTGGCATGGCGGTTGCAAGCAGTATACAGCAGAAACCGGTATCGAGGAGTAACCGTGTCTCGGAGCTTCTCGGTTGTCACGGGAGAGGCGCACAGGGGGGTAGCTATGTCAGTATGGGGAGCGGTGCTCGCGGCCAACCGAAGGCAAGGGAAGCGCACCATGTTGGTGCAACCCGAGTGTAAAACGGGCCGACACTGGTGTAAAGCACGCCGACATATGTAAAGAGAGCCGACATACGCACAGGAGAGCACGGTTGTCAAGTATCGCAGAGTAACCGCCCGGCTCGGCAAGCAGCATGCCAGCCAGAGAGCAGCAGCTGGCACGTCGGTTGCAAGCAGTATACGACAGGAACCGGTATATGAGAGTAACCGTGCACGGGAGACAACCGGTTGACACGGGAGAGGCGTGCAGGGGGGTCGCGGCATTAGTAGCGACCCATATGCCGCTCGGCCAAGGGAGACAAACGGGAGCGCACCATGTTGGTGCAACCATCTCGGCAAGAGGCGTGCCAGAGAGGGGAGGAGAGCTGGCACGAGAGTTGCCAGGAGCTTAGGTGTAGCGAGAACGCCACGCAGGGGAAAGCAACGCACGAGATAAGGCGGGAAACGGAAGCGGAACGGTACGAGAGACAAGGTGGCCGAACCTCCCGGAGAGGGTCGAGGCACTGGACGAGCATCCAGTGGTACTGTACGGGCATGCAGGGAGCGAGAAGAACCACTGGACGGGCATCCAGTCGAGCGAACTTGACAGGGCGCCCTACACAAAAAACACCAGAGGAGAGAAGGGGGGGACTCCCACCGCCACAGAACCTCCAAATCCAGATAATGGATCCATCCTTTGGACCTGGAGGCACGGACTCCCCCGCCAGGGACCTCCCCCCCTCGAAGCTCTGTCGCGTTCTCGTCGCTGGCTCCGGCTCGCTTGTTCTGTGTGTGTCGCGCCACACATCCTGTGCAACCAGCAGAGAGCAACCGTGCTTTCGTCTCGTCGCCCCTGTGCCACGCCTGCTGGTCTCCGGCAAGAATCGTGCCAGCTCGGCCTTGGCAAACAACGTGCCAGTTGTGCATCGCGACTATTGACTCGGCTCAATCGCGCATGCTCTACTTCGTAGAGCACCTGGAGGCGATATGGCCCGACCGACACACGAGACAGCAGACGAGTTCCTTAGCCGCATGGCACTGGAGGAGGACTGGCAGGATGCCGAGGTAGGATCGTTAGACCGTGACCGGTACGCGATGCAGCAGCGTGGTGGCTACCGCCCCGAAGGCGTAGCGTTCGAGGACTATGCGCTGGACAAGGCAAGAGGCAAGACACCAGCCGGACAGCAGGCGCCGCTCTGCCGTAAGGAGCGCCAGCTCATCCGGGGTGTGATCCAGGAGCAGCGCATCGCCTTGCTCGATCTGCTGCAGCAACCAGGACGCGATACCGACTCGGTTTCCTCTTTAGCGCTCGATATCGTGCAGCTCGACTGCGCCGCGCAGGATCGCATGCGCTGGTACCGCGACAGCCGGTTTGATCGCTAGCCATGGGCGACGTGATCGAGTGGACGGGGCACAGAGTCAGAGAGCCGGTGGCGCAGACCGGTTTGCCCCCTGCTCGCTGCGATGGGCAACAGGCAACCGCTCTGGTCCTGTCGTGCCCGTGCTACTCGACCGCGTTTGAGCTGCATAGCGGGGGCGTCGTGCGCTGCGTCCGCTGTGGACGAGCGGCGCCGGTGGCATGGGGTATGCAAAATGCAAGCGGCATGCCAACATGAAGATGGCAAAACGCGCGCTTCAATCAAACGTTCGTTTCAAACGGGTATGGAATGCGAAATCCCCACCGCCCGAGCGCGTGAAAGCCAGCGTAGGTACTTCTACCCGTCACGCGTGCTCCGCCTATTTCCCCATGGTTTATCGCCTTCTCCCTGTTTTGGGTCCCTTCTATGGGTAGTACTCTCATAGTCGTAGATGCTTCGGGCGCACCTCACATCCCCACTGCCGAGAGTCGGGAGTTGGTGTCTAAGGCTGCAGCTTGTGGGACTTCAGTCGCGGCCATCGCATATCTCCTCGGCATCCCCCCGCTCGATGTCAAGCGCTATTATGCGGATGAGTTGGAGTTCGGGCCCGAGATCTGGACGGCGGTCATCGGGTCAAAGCTCATCGATACTGCCCGTCACGGGGATGTCAACGCGCAGCGCTTCTTCCTCCAGGCCCGTGCCCGGTGGTCGATCCCCAACAAGGTCGAGATGGAGGCGCACATCACTGATGAGCAGGCGCAGGAGCGCACCCGCATCATGGAAAACATCCTCGGCATGGTCGCCCCGAAAGAGTCCGTTTCATCAAAGTAGGAGTCTCCCTATGACTTTACATGTTGGTATGCCTGGTTTCATCAAGCAGGGTGGTCGCGATGTCCTCGCCATCGTCACCGGGATTGAGAAGGATTTCGTACATGTCGCGGCTTTCCCGCCTGGGTACACGCCCCATGCGGCCAAGGTGCCGCACGAGGAGTTCATCAATGTGGCGCGCTCTTCTGAGGGTCCCTCCGAGGCCGGGTCCTCCGACCCCAGTCCCCCGCCGACTGAGTGAGCATGCCTTCCGCTGCCCCGTCATTCGACCGCGCGGCTCTTGAGCAGCTATCTGCCGAGGAGCTGGCCCTGCTCGAGTGGCGGATGCAGTGGAAGCGTACGGCTCGCAATAAGCAATTGGCCCCCGACCTCCGGGCGGATCTAAACAACCCGAATTGGATGTCGTGGGGCCTGATGACGGGGCGCGGATTCGGTAAGACACTCACTGGGGCGCACTGGATCTTTGATGAGGCGGCCTCGCACCCTAAGTCTTATTGGCACGTGATCGCCCCTACGCGGGATGACACGCGCTACACGAATTTCGAGGGGGTCACGGGCATCATAACTGTGGTCCCACAGCGTCTTATCATCGACTACAATAAGGCGGACCTGATCATCTACTTGTGGAATGGGTCCATCATTCGTGGGTTCGGCGCGGAGAAACCTGAGCGCCTGCGCGGTCCTCAGTGCCACGGGGTCTGGTGCGACGAGCTGGCCGCCTGGGAGTACATCGACGACACATGGGATATGATGGAGTTCGGCCTGCGTCTAGGGGACAATCCCCGTATATTGTGGACGACCACGCCACAGCCGATTCCGAAAGTCAAGGAGTTGGTGCAGCAGGCGGAAGCCGATCCCACGCACCATGTGCTGGTGAAGGGGCGCACTGACGAGAACCGCGAGAATCTGACCTCGCGGTTCTACGCGCGTATCTCGCGCTACAAGGGCACCCGCATCGGTCGGCAGGAGCTGGATGGGGAGCTGATCGATCTCGAGGAAGCCGGAATCGTCAAGAGGAAAGATTTCCAGCTCTGGCCGCATGACCGCCCACTACCCTCGTTTGAGCATATCGTCTACTCGCTTGATTCGGCATTCACCGCGAAGACGTTCGACCCGAAGAAGCGTCAGCCGGACCCTTCGGCCTGCATCACGTTTGGCCTGTTCGTCTATCGCCGCGTGTACCATGTCATGGTGCTTGATTGCTGGCAGGACTGGCTCGGTTTCCCAGAGCTTGTCGAGAAAGTTCGCAGCGATATGCGGGTGACTTATGGCGCTATTGACCGGCCCGTGCTCCAGCATTCTGTCGTCCCTTCTCGATACACACAAAATCCGGTGTCGGTCGGACGCGGAATCGATCTCCTCCTTATTGAAGATAAGGGCTCCGGTATTTCCTTACGGCAGACCCTCGCCATGGAAAACATTTTCATGGAGCCGTACAACCCCGGAAGAGCCGACAAGCTAGCGCGCCTACACGCCGTGACCCCCATGACCGCGCACGGGCGCGTATGGTTGGTCGAGAGCGACAAGTTCCCGGGCAAGCCGAAGACGTGGTACGAGTCGGACGAACTTGAGCTGCCGGGCGGCGAGACGAAGAAAGTGCCTGGATTCCTGGGCGAGGTGTGTGCATTCCACGGCGAGGGGACGGTGCAGCATGATGACTACGTGGATGCTTACTCCCAGGGCCTCCGGTATTTCATGAACCGCTTTATCCAAACCTTTATTGGCACCGAGACCGAGGAAGAGCGCCTCCGGCATGCCCAGGAGGAGGATCGCTTCCGCGAACGGGGGGAAAAGTATGAGAACCCATACGCCCAATAAATCATCGAAACGACACCAATATGCGCGGCACCAGCCCACCATCCATTTTTCGCTGGAGATGTGGGATCGAATGGTTGCTGAGCGTCTGGCACGGGCAGCACGCAGAAGGAAATTGCAGGAAGACCGCGCCCGTGGTATCCTAGGGCCCGTCGACGAGTTCCGGCGCATCCTGGCAGCAGCCGAAGGGACTCCCATCCCCCAGTTGGTCGAGCAGGCAGAACGTGATGCCATCGCAGAGCAGGCCGCAATGACCACATACCCCGTTCCGAGGGCGTGTTAATGGGTGTCCCCCCACAGATGATGGCCCAGATGATGGGGCCCCAGACTACCCCCCGGATCGCGGAGGAAGGGGAATGGGTCGAGCTGCCGGAGCCTGAAGAGGACGTATTTGATACCGAGGATGGCGGTGCGGATGTCATCCTTAAACAGGCGGGGGCCGAGTCCGAAACCGCGACGGACGATGTGTTTTATGACAATCTCGCCCTGCACTTGCCCCAGGATTACCTTGACGATCTCGCGACCTCCTTACTCGAGAAGATAGGGCGCGACAAGGATTCCCGTAAGAAGCGGGATGACCAATACGCCGAGGGCCTCCGCCGCACAGGTATCGGAAAGGATGCCCCAGGCGGGGCGGACTTCGAGGGCGCGTCGCGCGCCGTGCATCCGATGCTGACGAAGGCGGCGGTCGAGTTCGAAGCGCGAGCTATGAAAGAGGTATTCCCCGCCGAGGGTCCTTGCAAAGCTTACATCCCAGGGACGAAGACCAAGGAGCGGCTGGAGAAAGCGAATCGCAAGGTGCGCTGCTTCAACTGGCTCATGACGACGCAAATGCTCGAGTTCAGACCCGCGCTCGAGCAGGCGCTCACGCAGGCGGCCCTGGGCGGCGTACAGTACATCCGGATGCGGTGGGATGAGCGCCTGAAGCGCCCTGTGTCCAACACGATCCACGTGGACCAATTGTTCATGCCGTATGAGGCCCCGAGCCTCTGGGCCGCTGAGCGCATAATATACCAGGATGACATCACGGAGATGGAGTACAGGGCGCGGGTTCGCGACGGTACTTACATCAATATCGATGCCATCCCTCCCTCGATGCCCCCTGAGGACAGCAAATCCGAGCAGGCCCGGGCGAAGGGGGAAGGAAAGGAGAAAGACCCCTACAACCAGGATGGTGTGCGCCGCACGTTCGAGGTGAATACCTACCTCGATGACCTGGAGCAGAGGCTCGAGGGGACGAAGGGCGGCGGAGTTGTCGACAAGGAAACGGCGGAGTCGCAAGCGCTTCCTTACATCATCTATCTCGACGAAGGCACGAGTAGGGTCGCGGGTATCTTCCGTAACTGGGAGAAAAACGATGCCCGCATGGAACGCATGCACTGGATCATAGAGTGGCCGTTCGTGCAGTGGACGGGCGCTTATCCCATCGGCATGATACATCTGATAGGGTCGCTCGCCGCCGCCGCGACCGGCTCGCTTCGCGCGCTGCTGGATGCGGGGCACATCGCGAACCAGCAGACCGTTTTCCAATTGAAGGGGGCGGGCGTGTCGGGTCAGACCCAGCAGGTGCGCCCGACCCAGGTGAACCAGATCACGGGCGGTGTAGGCGCGGATGACATCCGTAAGCTGCTGTATCCCCTCACGCCCTCGGCGCCGTCCGTCACGCTATTCCAGCTGCTCGGATTTCTCGTTGAGTCCGGTACCGACATGGTGCGGACCACGTTTGAGAACCTGAGCGAGAACAACCCCAACGCTCCGGTCGGCACGACGTATGCACTGATCGAGCAGGGCCTGGCGGTGGTTTCCACCATCATCGGGCGCATGCATTTTGCGATGTTCAATACATTGCGCGTGCTGCACCGCATCCTGCGGATGTACCTGACTGACGAAGCAGTGAAGGATGAGGCGGGCGAGGTGCTCGCCTACCGTGCGGACTTCCAGGGGCCCTGCGACGTAATCCCGGTATCAGACCCCGGCATTCCCTCGGATGCCCACCGGTACGCGCAGATGCAGGTCGTTGCGCAGCGGGCTGATATTAAGCCCATGCTGTACAATCAGCGGCGCGTCGAGAAAATGATTCTCGAACGCCTGCGGGTTCCAGATGCCGAGTCGTTCCTCGTGCCGTTCGCAGAGCCGCAGGAGATGAATGCGGCCAACGAGAATGCGGCGGCCACGTTCGGGCGCCCCATCATGGCCTACCCGCATCAGGATCATCTCGCGCACATCCAGGCGCACATCGATTTCATGAACAGCCCAATGCTGGGGATGCTGCCCAACATCGCGCCGAAGGTGCTGCCCGCAATGCTCGAGCACCTTTCTCAGCACATCGCGCTCTGGTACCTGGGCCGCATATACCAGACCATCGAGCAGGCGATGCCGGGCAACCTCGATAACTACATGCAGATCACTGATCCTGCCGTGAAGATGGAGCTTGATCGCACGATTGCGCAGGCTTCTTCCACGGTCCTCGGCCAGGCGCAGCAGGTCATGAATGGCATGTCGCTGCCCGCCGTGATTCAGCGGGCGATGCAGATGGTGCAGCAAATGCACCCGCCGCAGCCCACGCCGGTCACTGTGCAGATGCAACGCAACCAGCTCGATGCGCAGAACAACCAGCAGAAGAATCAGCTTGCGGCACAGGACCTGCAGCAGCGCGGCCAGAAAACCGTCATGGATTTCCAGAGCAAGCAGCAGGATCGTCAGCATGAGGCCGCCATGGGGGCGCTCCAGCAGCATGCTGAGAGCATGCGTGCCTCCGGCAACACCGCGAGCCAGCAGCAGATCGCGGAACTCGAGCAGATGGGCGAAAATGCGCGGGCCGAGCAGCAGAATGCGACCAAGGAAAAGATCAATCTCGAGGACAATCAGACGGCGCTCGCCATCGCCGCCGATAAGATCACGAGTGGGAAGCCCCCCGGGGTTTCCACCGGACGGGGCCTGGCGAGTTCAGGCCGCGATGCTGGCGGTTGATTGAGAGGAGTGTGAACGATGAAAGAGACACGGCTCCATTACCAGTTGGCATCCGGGGAACACCCCGATCCGGTTGTCCACGAAGGCAGACCCACGGGGTACAAGCGAGGAGGTAGCGTGAAAGAGAAGCACCACGGGCATGTGCCCCACGCCGGGCACCACAACATGCACGGCAGCATCCACGAGAAGCATCACCACCACACCCACAAGACCCATGGGCACCATGTCGGCGTGCACCACGAGGCGACGGGTGGATCGATCAGCGGCAGTGGCCCGTCGGGTCCGCATCAGAGCCCTAGCAAGGGCCCGAGCGATACCCAGTTCGGATCGCACGAGCCGCACGGCGGGACCCTCCGCGAGGGCTGGTAGACTTTTTCTACTTGACAGAAGACCATTGAGAGTGGTATCGTGAACGTCGCGGGAGTGCTGAGGCTGATTGACGAGATGCGTGCCGAGTGGTCGGCGGCTGCGGTACAGGCCCCTGACAAGGACCGACCGGAGTTCGCTTACGGCGTGGCGTGCGGGCGCGATCAGGCGGCGGCATTCCTTAAAGAACGAATCACGAATACGCTCGAGCAGGAGGAGGCTGATAGTGCTGAGTCTTAATCAAGCACCGATCCAGTTTGACCAACGAATCGAGGAAGCTTTCCCGGACGTCGATCCGGGGATCACCCCATTCGGGTCCCGGGTCCTGGTGCAGATTCGCGTCGCGAAAACGAAATCGGCAGGGGGCATCGAGCTGGTAACGGAAACGCGGGAAGCTGTGCAGTACAACACGCAGGTGGGCATGGTGCGATCACTAGGCCCGTTAGCGTTCAAGAACCGCACGACGCTCGAGGCGTGGCCCGAAGGCCAGTGGTGCAAGAAAGGTGAGTTCGTGCGGGTGCCGAAATACGGCGGTGATCGATGGGAGCGGCCTATCCCCAACAGTGAGGATATGGCGCTCTTCGTGATCTTCAATGATCTCGACATCATTGGCCGGATCGACTGTAACCCGCTTGAAATCATTGCGTTTCTATGAGTGAGGGCACATGAACAGACAGGCAGCAGCACAGACTCAGGTCACGGGGGGCGACCCTGGCCAGACTCCGGAAGAGGAGCTGGTCGAGTTCGTCGACGAGACCGAGCAACGTGGCCAACAGGTCGCCGTCGTTCCTCCCGGAGAGGAGGATGACGATGATGAGCCTGTAGGGCAGCAGGCTGGGGCAGGCGAGGATGGTCAGCAGGGAATAGGCGAAGAAGGTCAGCAGGAGGGCATGACTCCGCGCCAGCGGCGTCGTGCACGGGAGCGTCAGCGCATGTCGATGGAGCGGGCGGAGCTTTTCCGTCTGCGCGAAGACAATACGCGCCTGATGCAGCTCGTCCAGCGGACCGACGCCCGAATTGCAAACGTCGAGTTGACGGGGCTCGATTCCCAGATAGCTGGGGTCGAAGCCGAAATCAACCGTGCGGGCATCATCATGCAGAGCGCGATGAAGGCCCAGAACACGGAAGACTTCATGAAAGCCATGGAGATCCGTGACGTCCTGCGCGACCGTTTGAACAAGCTGCAGTTCGCCAAGCAGAGCGCCCAGGGGCAGCCGCCAGGCGCAGCCCAGGGTGGACAGGCACCGGTTTCTGATGGAGGTGGTCAGCCTGCGGGGCCTCCTCAGGTCAGCCCGGAGCAGCGACACTTTGCTGGCATTTTCGTGAGCCGTCACCCGTGGTTCACCCTAGGTGGGCGCGACCCGGATTCGCAGACCGTGCAGATGCTCGATGAGCAGCTTATACGGGAAGGCGGCAATCCACGCACCCCCCAATACTGGATGGAGTTGGAGCGGCGTATCGCAGAAGAGCTTCCTCACCGGGCACAACCAATGAACAACAACGGGGCCAATGGTCAGGGGGAAGATGCGGGTCAACAGAGCCAGCAGCAGGGCGCTGGCCGTCAGAATGGTGCCGCTGGAGGGCCGAAGCTGCCCGGAAGCGGTAATCGAGGAGGGGCGAGCGGTGCCGCGCCCGGTAAGTTCCATCTCAGCGCTGCCCGCAAACAGGCGCTGATCGATCTCGGCGTGTGGGACAATCCCACCGAGCGCAACAAGCACATCCGTGCTTTCATGCGTTGGGATCAGGAACACGGCGCACAGTAGTAGGAGTAATACCATGAGTAATCCCGAGCGTGATGCAAGACTGAACTCCCGTGCACAGGCGCAAAATCGCGCTGGCCGCGAAGAGGGCGACCGCTCTCTGAGCGAGGACCGGCAGGTGATGGACCCGACGCGGCTGGAACAGTTTCGGCAAAATTTCACCGCCGAAAAGTTGCCCAACCTTCCGGAAATTCCGGGCTACCATGTCTGCTGGCTTACCACAACCAACAATTCCGATCCCGTGTATCGGCGTCTCCGTCTCGGCTACGAGCTGATCAAAGGCAGCGAAGTCCCCGGGTTCGAGAGTTCGCAGATCAAGGGGGGTGAATACGACGGTTGCATTGGTGTCGGTGAGATGATCGCGGCAAAGCTTCCGCTGGAGCTGTACGAGGTCTACATGACCGAAGTACATCACACCCAGCCCCTCGAAGAGGAAGGGAAGCTGCGCTCCGTGATTGAGGTCATCGAGCGAGAGGCACAGCGCAAGAAGGCCCGCGTTGACGTGGAGGATGGGAGCCAACGGCTAGGCAAGACGGTTGGCCGCCCCAAGTTCGAAGGTCTGCAGCAGCGACGCTGATAGGACTTTCTCACTTACTGGAGCGGAGGCCGCTATCATGACATAGCACAGGAGAACGCGATGAGCCTTTACAACTCTCCGTTTGGCCTGGCGCCGCTGTATCACCCGTCGGGGATTTTGCGCCCGAAGCGCGCAACGGTTGCGTCAGGTTATAACACCAATTTGTTCATGGGCACGCCCATCACCTTCGTCCCCGGCACGGCCAGCCTTTCGGCGGCTGGTACCTCGGGCCCGGCTGTGGGCACTTTCCTTGGCTGCGAGTTCACGCCCGCTTCGGGGCGGCGCCAATACTCGCCTTACTGGCCCGCAGGGCAGGTGGCCACTCAGATCGCCGCGTACTACACCGACGATCCGAATATCACCTACCAGATCCAGGCCAACGGTTCCCTGGCGGAGTCGTCGGTCGGCGATCAGGCCAACCTCACGGCGGAGGCGGGCAACACGACCACGGGTTTCTCGACCATCGCCCTCGACACCGGGACGCTGACGACCAATGGAAATGGCCTGGTGCGGATCGTGGGAATTTCCTTCGGGCCCTGGAACAACTGGGGAGATGCCTACACCATCGTCCAGGTCCAGATTTCCAACCACCTCTTCGTCGCCACCCGGGCGGCTTAACCTGACGTAAGGAGAAAGCTGCCATGGCAGTCCCAATGAGAAGTACTGACTTTCGTTCAGTGGTCGAGCCGATCCTGAACGAAGTCTTCGACGGAGTGTATGACCAGCGCTCCGACGAGTGGAAGATGGTCTTCAAGGAGTTCAACGGAACTCCGCGTGCCTACCACGAAGAGCCTGTGCTGTACGGCTTCGGGGCGGCGCCGGAACTCCCGGATGGCACTCCGGTCACTTACCAGTCGGGCGGCGTGCTGTTCATCCAGCGCCTCGTCTACGCTGTGTATGGCCTTGCCTTCGCGCTCACCAAGGTGCTAGTGGAGGATGGCGACCACATCTCGATCGGTCGGACTTACGCCGAGCATCTGGCGCAGTCGCTGATCGAGACGAAGGAAACGCTCGCGGCCAACGTGCTCAATTATGCGTTCAACGGCGCATATGTGGGCGGCGATGGTGTGGCGCTCATCGCGACCAACCACCCCCTGGCTCCCCCTGCCGGATCGTTCAGCAATCAGCTCGCAACTGCTGCGGCCCTGTCGCAGACGTCGGTGGAGCAGATGCTCATTCAGATCCGGAATGCGGTGGACAACAATGGGAAGCGCATCCGGCTCAACCCGGAACAGATCGTGTGCTCCCCGTCCAACGTGTTCCAGGCGGAAGTGATCCTGAAGAGTGTGCTGCGAGCGGGCACGGCCAACAACGACATCAACCCGATCAAGAGCATCGGGCTCCTGTCGAAGGGCCAAGCCAACCTGACTCGTCTCACCTCGGCCACCGCGTGGTGGATTCAGACCAACGCACCGAAAGGGATGGTGGTCGCCATGCGTCGTCGGATCGAGAAGACGATGGAGGGCGACTTCGAGACGGACAGCATGCGCTACAAGAGCACGGAACGGTACAACATCAACTGGATCGACCCGCGCGCCATGTGGGGCACTGCAGGGCTGTAAGTCACGCCGCAACAGCGAGAGGGGACGCCCCTCGGGCGTCCCCTCTGGCGAGGAGACAAAGATGCAATTCGATGACGGTCTTCAGATGGGCACCGCATATGCGGGAGGGCCCATCCACTCCGGCTTGCAGGCCACGAACGATGTGAGTGGCTCAAGCCCTCAGACCCGGGGAGTCGGTCCTCTCGGGCGTGTCTACATCTACGATCAGGTGCCCGCCACCGTGGCGGTTGCCAATCTGGCGGCGGCTCAGACGCTGGCCGCGGCGGGCAACCTGGTGCTGGCTGCCGCAGCCGGGGTGACGCAAGTCGTCCTGTCGAATGGGCAGGTGGCTTACCAGTTCGATATCCCTCGTGCGGTGTCGCTCACGTCCGCAGGCAACGAGTCAGCCGTGAATTTCACGGTTTCTGGCTACGATGTTTATGGGCAGGCGATGACGGCCACGATTGCGGGCCCGAATGCCAACACGGTCAACACCCTGAAGGCGTTCTACCAGGTCACGAGCATCGCGGCGAGTGCGGCGGTTGCCACGGCGGTCAGCGCCGGGTCTTCCGACGTGTTTGGGCTCCCCCTCATTGCTCCGGATGCGGGGTACATCGCTTCCGTGAAATGGGCGGGTGCGCTGGCCCAGGACGCGGGTACGTTCGTAGCGGCGGATGCCACTACTCCGGCGACGAGCGCCACGGGAGACGTGCGGGGCACTTACAAGCCCTCATCTGCCTCCAACGGCGCATACCGGTTGGTTGTGGCGGTGCTCTGCGGCAGTTCCGTGGCGGGGCCGCAGGCCACGCGGGCGGGGGCCTTTGGCGTCACCCAGGCGTAAGGGGGCTCTATGCGACCGGTACAAGTCGCGGTGACAGGGGTTGGCAACAGCCCCTGGATTCCGCTTGATCAATATCAGGACCCCTTTAATGTGTCCCTCGCCGTGGAAGTGACGGGGGTGGTCACGTACTCGGTTGTCTGGACGACGGATGACATCTGGAATAACCCCAACCCAGTCGCCTTTCCAGGCCCTGCGAATCTGCAAGGGGCTACCACGACACAAGCGGGGTCGCTGGGGGCTCCGGTGTCGGCAGTCCAGCTGCAGGTGACAGCGGGGGCCGGGACGGCAACCATGCGTGTCCTCCAAGCGGGAGCAAAGGGATGAAAAAGCTGCTGTTTGCCCTCCTCCTCATGCTGGGGGCGCCCGTTGCCTGGGCGCAGAACTCGGGAGGGATCAATGGAATCCCGAATGTTTCGGTCCAGACGCCAGTCACAATCGGTGACTGCACGAAATGGGTGGGAGACACCGAAGTAGCGGACTCGGGCGGACCGTGCGGAGGGACGGGCGCGCCAGGGGGATCTAGTTACTCTATTCAATATAATAACGCAGGCAGTTTCGGCGGGTTCCTGCCCGCCGCCATCGGTACATATTGCATTCAATGGACGAGTCTTACGGCAGCCCCTGTACCTGCGACTTGTCCTTCTGGAACCTATCCGGGCGCCGGAATCGTTGTTTCAACAGGCTCCGCTTGGGGTACTAGTATTACCCCTGGAACAGGTGTTGAAACTGCACTGGGAGTAAACGTTGGCTCCGCTGGCGCATTCGTCGTGAATGGCGGCGCGCTCGGGACGCCTTCGAGCGGCGTCGGCACGAACATCACGGGAGTCAACGCCGCCTCTGTCGGCGGCTTTACGCTGCCCTGCACGGTGCCGACGCTGGTGAGCGGCGACTACCTGACGAACAATGGGACGACGTGCAGTTGGGCCACTGTAACCGGCTCCGGCACCGTCAATTCCGGCACGTCCGGCCAGCTTGCTTACTACGCCGCTACGGGCACTGCGGTCAGCGGCGCAACCGTCGGGGCTGGCCTTACGTTGTCCAGCGGTACGCTTTCGACCACGCAGGCGCTGAACGCGCAGACCGGCACGACCTATACAATCGCCACTACGGACGCCGGCAAGGTCATCACGTTCAACAATGCGGCGGCGGTTGCCGTCACGCTGCCTGCAGCGACCACCACAGGCTTCGGCCCCGGGTTCGCCTTCACAGTCCAGAACACTGGAGTTGGCACAGTCACCATCACGCCGACGACTTCGACGATCAACGGCGCTGCGTCGCTCACGATCCCGACGAACTACGGGTGTTCCGTGCTCAGCGACGGCACGAACTACCAGGTGGGCGCCTGCGGAGCGCTTCAGGCCCAGGTCGATGCCCTGGCGAGCGGTAGCACCGTCACGCCGAGCTGCGCGTACAAGGTCAATACCGTCACGATCACCGCGGACGCGACGATCAATACCCCGACCGGCTGCACCCCGTACACCGGCCAGAAGCTCATCCTGATCGTTCAGAGCGCATCCGCGTACACGTACACCGCGACGGGGTACCTCACGGGCGCCACTACCGGGGTATGGCCGGCGAGTTCCACGGGCTCCAGCAAGGACGACCATTTCGTGCTGATCTACGACGGCTACCTCGGAACGCCAGGCTGGGCGCTCGATGGGTACAACCTGGGGCTATGATGAACCGCCGCGATCTGATTAAAAATGGTGCAGCGATGACCGTTGCGGCGGCTGTCGCTGCTGTCCTTCGGCCAGCAGATGCGACGATTGGGCTTTTGGGAGGGGCGCCAGCGTTCAATGGGTTCTACCCTGCAACGCATTACTCGGCCGCCGTCGTTCCTTTTACTTCCGGGAATCAGGCGGCGGTCCAGATATACCCACGGCCTGATACGGAGACCAGCGCCTACGCCCGACATCGGTGGGCTTACTATGACGGAGCCAACCCTGTCCAATACCGCATCCCTGTAGGAGTACGTGGGGGGGCTTACCCTTACGTATTCACGCTGCTCAGTGGGCCGCCTGGGATGAGTATTCCGGCACCATATTATCAGCCAGGATGGACTCAGGCGCAGGCACTCGCAGCGGGTTATGGAGAGGTTGTGTGGACGCCGACAGCATCTGTTTCGGGTGCAACAGTTCAGGTGCAAGTCACCGACCAGGCTGGGGCTTCAATCACTGTAGAATGGACAGTGAGCACCTCTTCGAGCACGTCGCAGTTCATATTCCTAGATCCGGTGAATGGGGTCGATACGAACTCAGGAACGATAGGCGCTCCCATCAAGACGCTGGCTAAAGCGTTTGGCAGCACCCACGGTGCCGTCACGTTCCCGAACGCCATTCTGTACCTCCGATCAGGTACGGCCGCTACTTATGTGCAGGGTACTGGCGCGATTCAGATCACGAGTGGCGCGAGTCCGATGGCGATGGTGGGATTTCCTGGAGAGTCCGCCACAATTGATATGAGCAATTCCCCCACTGGATCTAGCACAGCAGGATTCATGGATTCTAGCAGTGCAAACGATCTATTTCTTCAGAACCTTGCGATCACTGGGGGTCCATCTGGAACCTCGAACTTCAGACAGTTCTCGTTCCTGAATCTGAACGATCGGTACACCGCTCATAACATATCATTCCCGAATGTGTTCGCCGGGACCAGCACGAGCGACAATGCATCAACATTTTATTGGAACGATCCCACTGGTACGGGATCAACGACTGTTAGGAACTACATATATCTGAAGGGCGTGTCTGAGACAAACAGGGCAAACAGTGGCTCTAATTCATTCGGAATCATGGATGTGTATAAATCACAGTACGGATTAGTTGAGTTCTGCAGTTGCACAGGAAACGGCGGCGGATACGCCTTCTTCCTTAAAGCGTCCACTCCAGACTGGACAAGAAGGTGCAACACTTCGGTGATTACGTCGACTGGAGGGTACGCGTTTGCCACATTCGCGCAGTACAATGATGTTCTTACGCAAAATATCGAAGACTGTTACAACATTGTAGACGCCTCGGCCGTATCTGGAGCGCAATCTATTACGCAAAATGAAGACGTATTTACGCCTGGGCAGGGCCAGACATGGTGCTACCGAAACACTCTTCTTAATCCTGCGGTCGTATCAGTGCCGACCACTTATGGGCCATTCAATTTCGACAAGAATGCAATCCAATATTACAGCACTCCTGGCGCGGTGCTGGTCACCCTTTCTGGGGGTGGATGGACCGCCACGCTTCCGTCCAATGTGACCAACACGGGCACCGAATGCCAGGCGTCAACTGGTGTCTTTAATTCGGACTACACCTTCACGAGCGCGTATTCGTCGTACGCCGGCCAGCGCGGCGCGGGGATATCCTAATGAAAACTACTCTTGGCGTTTTTGTCGTAGCTCTTCTTCTGAACTGCGCTCATGCCGCTATCGTCGAGGTGGGAGCGGCAACGGCCGCCGTACAGAGCGTAACGGTTACGCTTTCGAGCGCTCCGCCTTCCGGTGACATCGTTGTATTTTGTGCCAATCAATCAGGGGTTCCGACCGGGACATTCATATGGCCGTCCGGGTTTTCGGCTATTTCCGGCCTGTCCAATATCGACAACATCAATTCTAACGACGCTATCGGATGCAACTATAAGGTAGCTGGCGCTTCTGAGCCAACATCGTATTCGGTGAGCGGCGGCAGCGGCGCTTACACGAGCGGCGTGATTTACGTTCTTTCGGGCCGGAATACGACCTCTCCATTTGGGGCAATCTCGTCCACGGGTCCAATCGCGCATGCTAATTTCCCTATCACGCTCGCCGTAACAGGAGTGACGGCCGCCAGTGGCGATGACGTAATTGAATACATAGGATTCGGTGGCTCGTACCAGACGAGCGATACCTTCACGTTTACGGCCCCTTCTGGGTTCACAAACGCAGGCGCCACGTATGGGACCACCTCGTACACCCCGCTCGCGGCGTATTGCGCCAAGGCCAACGCATCCGGAGCAACCGGCACCCTCGGCGGCACGATGACAGACACGGCAAATACCGGCGCGGCCTACGCCGCGTATGTGATCGCGGTGGCGCCGGCCAGCAGCGGAGGTCAAAAAGGAGGCATGTTCTTCGCCGACAACTTCCGCCCGAAGATTCCTGCCGTAGCAGCGGCGATGTTCATGCCGCTCTCCTGGTCGATCAACCGCCGCAACAAGCGGGCGGCGGAGCGGCGCGCCGAAGCCCGCATGGCGGGGAACTGGAAACGAGATTCGCGATCTGGTATAATTGTCCCATCCACCTCCCGGGAGAACGGCGATGAGTGATGGCTTCCGCGATTCAACCAAAACGGTCAGCGGGCATCACGCCCCTGGTACTCCTCAATATCGCTTTGCCGAAGGGGGTCTGGTGCCGAGGGGGCCCCGGGTGGCTGGTCGGATGTCCGCGATGCATCCTATCGTTCCCCGCCCTCGGGTGATGCCCGATGCCAAGAAGGTATCCATCCCCCACGTAAAGAAAGCGCGCGGAGGGCACATCGGACGCGCCCTGAGTCCCCCCGTGCCGTACTCCCAGGACGAGGCCCAGTACCCGCGCAGACCGGCGCGCCCGGGGTATGCCAAAGGAGGGCGCCCCAAGATGAAGCTGAATATCAAGAAAGGGGCCCTCCACCAACGACTCGGCATCGAGGGGAAGATCCCTACCGGGAAGATCCAGAAGGACTTGCGGAAGGCCAAGTCGAAGGGCAATACTCGCGCCATTCGGCAGGACGTGCTGGCCCTCAACATGCGCAAGTGGAACCACGCCGAAGGTGGTCGCCACATGGACGCGAAGGAAGACCAGCAGATGATCGGCAAGGCCATGAAGAGGCACGTGCAGGCTCCGAAGCCGCAGGGACATGGCACCAAAGTACGTGGAGCGCTGGCTTTCATGCGCGAGCCGCTGTGTGGGGGCGGTCGATCCTGAGGTAAGTCATGGTCGCCGTCACTTCCGGCACTATCGGGCAGACCCAGTACAATACTAGGCTGGTCGTTGACCATGCCTTCCGTGCTTGTCGCCTTGCGCCACAACAGATTACGTCGGAGTATATCCGCGTAGCCACGGAGCAATTGGGCCTGATGTTGTCGGCCTGGGCCAACACCAGTACGCCCCTGTGGTGCCAGACCAAGGTGATCCTGCCGATGGTGCAGGGGGTGTATCAACTCAACGTAGCTAATACATTTCCCGGCACCGTGGATATCCTCGAAGCCAACCTACGGTGGGGTAATCAGTTCACGGGGTCTTATACCGCATCGAGCGGTGTGGCCGCGAACGCATTCGACCATAACCCCCAGACTGCCTGTGCGCAGACCGCGCCGGGGGGCAATATCACGATGCAGCTTACGGCGGCATCGGCGGTCGAAAATGTGGGCATCATGCCTGCCGTATCGGGCCAGAGTTGGACTGTCAGTTTCCAGTACTCCAATGATGGGGTTGCGTGGACTACCTTCGATACGCAGACGATTGAAACGGTTGCCGGTACTTTCGTGTGGTTTGATTATCAGGGACTGCCGACCGCCACTTATTGGCGCGTCCAGGCAGCGCCTACAACCACGCTCAATGTGGCCGAGCTGTACTATGGCAATATGGCCATCGAGATCCCGGTCGCCCGCATCAACAAAGATGATTACTGGAATCTCCCCAACAAGACTTTTCAGGGGCGCCCCGTTCAGTATTGGTGTGATCGGCAAGTCGCGGGGCCCGTGATGTGGTTGTGGCCGTGTCCGGGGGCAGCTTTCGTGTTCCAGCAGATTACCGTGCTGGTACATCGACATATCATGGACGTGGGGCAGCTCTATAATGTGCTTGAGCTGCCGCAGCGGGCGTTTGATGCGGTAACGTGGTCGCTCGGAGAGCGCCTGCGCATGGTGATCCCTGAAGTGGACAAGCAGATGACGGCAGATCTCCCGGCTCAAGCTAAGGAGGCGCGGATGAGGTTCTGGGCAGAGGAACGGGACAACAGTCCTATCTTCCTGCAACTCGACACCAGCCCCTACACCGCGTGATGCTATGCCCATATTCATCGACCCTACGGGGCATACCAACTTCGGCGTCGGCCTTTGTGACCGCTGCCATGTAAAAATGCCCCTGGATCGGTTGTGGCCCGATCCCAATTATCCCGGCTTGCGGGTATGTGAGAAGGACCGCGATGTGTTCGACCCGTGGCGGCTGCCCGCCCGGCAGACGGAGCGCATCAACCTCCCTTTCGTACGTCCTGATCTCGAGGTGTCGGATGGAACTGGAAACTTCACCGTCAATGAGTGGGGGGATATCGAGCCCAACACCGGCTTTACGCCCCAGGTCTAACATGGACGGCGAAAGGGGGGAAATAGCGCGGGGCTTGGGGCGGGTAGAAGGCCGCGTTCAAGGTATCGATGAACGCGTGGGACGCCTCGAGGATAGCGTACAAAAAGGGTTCGATGCGATGCGGAAGCAACTTGCGGAGCTGGCCGCCTCTGACAACCGGCGCAAAGGGGCGTTGGTCATGTTGAGTGGGCTTATTTCTGCTGCCGTGACATATGCGGTCGAAAAGGTGTTGCGATGAGTGCCGAGACGACAGATGAATGCGTAGATCTTCTTCTCAACCAGGAGGAGGGGAACTCCGCGACTGCCTATCCTGACACGCGGGGTTTCCTCACCATCGCGCGGGGGGTGTGCATCGATCACCGGGTGGCAGGGGCCGGGTTGCCGCCGAGTGCGCTGGAGGAAGCAAACGCAGTCAAGACAGCTGAGGCCAAGAAGTATGCCCAGCAAGTACCGGGGTATGAACTCGCGAATCCGGTGCAGCGCTCGGTGCTGGTCAGCATGTGCTTCCAGCTGGGGCCCCTTACCGAGAAGGAATGGCCCAACTTCCGTGCAGCCACGGGCACCGGGGATTGGAAAGCCGCAGGAGCGGCTGGGCGCGACTCCGAATGGTGGCGCACCGAAACCCGTGGGCGCGCAGAGCGCGAGATGAGGATGTTAGAGACAGGGCAATGGGTTCCATTCAACTACCCGGGGAGACCGGAATGATTACCGAGAAGATCAAAGCAGCACATCAGTGGTTCATGAAGCATTCGCCTAAGATCATCGGATTCGGTCTGATGACTTTCACCTATGCCCAGATGGAAGTGCTCCCGAAGCTGCACGACGCCTTGAGTCCTACCCACTTCGCGGTGGCGGCGGGTGGGGTAGGCTTCGGCGTGGCGGCCCTGGAGTTCTTCAAGAAGAACCAATGAGTATCCTCAGCCTATTTTTCGGGTGGACCAAGCTACCGCAGTGGGCGATAGAGCTAATTGCGATTGCAGCGGTGGCTGCGGGGGCTGTGGGTGCTTTCTGGTGGTACCGCCATCATGTGTACGTGCAGGGCATGCAGGCAGCGATTGCACAGGAAGAGAAGCGTAGTGCAGCCGCCCTGGCGGCGGCGCATGCGCGCGATGCGGCGGTGTTGAATGCTCAGCTGGCCGCCTATAAAACCCTGGAGACCAAGTATGCTGCTATTCAAGCGAGTGATCTGGCTATCGCTGGCGCTTTCACTAGCGGGGTGCGCCACGCCTACACCAGTGGTCGTGCCAGCGCCCTGTCCGAAGTTACTCCCTCCGCCACCGTCGCTCATGCTCCCGCCGCGAGCGGTTCCTCTCATGCAGCAATATTGCAAGCAGTGGGGGACGTGTTCTCGGCCTGCGCCGAAGATGATGCCGAGCTGACATCATTGCAGGTGTGGATAGACACCCAGCTTTTGTTGTTCAATCCGGAGAAGTCGTATGGCTCTGCAAAATGATGTTTCCCAGGCCGTGAAGGGAGCCCAGGCTGCCGCCGCTGGCTTCGAGCAGAAGCAGGTGTCGTCGGTAAAGGCGAACTGGAAATGGCTCGTAGGCGGCTTGGTCCTCGGCCTCGTCCTCGCGTTCGTCGTTCATAAGGTGTTCTGACGTGCTCACGCTAAACACAGTCACGCAGCTCAAAGCGCTACTACTGAGTGACCGGGTGACGATCCGAGGCCATGAGCTGCAGGCGGTGGCGGGGATGGTGCAGGAGCTGCAAAATGAAGAGCAGCGGCTGCGCCAGGCGATGCGGCTTGCGCCGCGTCCCGCTGACCCGGCACCTCCCCAGGGGTAATCTATGGCTGTCGCAATGACTTTCACCACCCTGCAGACCATGCTGCAGTCTTATCTGGAACGCGGGACGCCCAGCGATACGACCGTGTACCAGAGCCTCCCGCAGCTGATCAATACGGCGGAGAGGGCCATTGCGCGCCAGTTCAAGATCCAAGGGTTCATTCAGAACGTGGTCAATCAACTGCAGGCGGGTATGCCGGTATACCAGAAGCCTGACCGGTGGCGGCTCACGGTATCCATGAACTATGGCACCGTGAGTACGCTTGACCCGAACAACCAGAATTTCCGCGAGCCGATTTTCCCGCGCTCGCTCGAGTATTGTCAAACGTATTGGCCCGATCAATCACTGACTGGTCCTCCTGAGTTCTACGCGGATTATAGCTACAGCTATTGGCTGATCGTGCCCACCCCGGATATCGCTTATCCCTGGTCGGTGAACTATTACCAGTTGCCGCCGCTCCTGGATGCCAGCAATCAGACCAATTGGCTGACTGATTTCTGCCCGAATCTTCTGCTGTATCGGGCGCTACTCGAATGTACCCCGTTCCTGAAGGACGATGAGCGGGTCAATACGTGGCGTCAGTTTTACCAGGAAGAATTAGCCGCTGTGACTCAGGAAGACATGCAGAAAGCTGCGGACCGCAGCACCACCCGCAACGAGAGCTAACATGGCCGGACCAGGATACGCTAACATTTTCGGGGGCGGCTCCATTCTGCCGTCCTGGCCTGCATATTTAGCCATCGATCTCACGGCAGATCAGGTGTTGCAGTGGCCCACTGAGGTAAACTCGGGCAATGGGGCGATTGTTGCTGAGATTCTGGAGGTGACATCAGCGGCTGCTGGCCTCACGATTCAGCTCTCCTCTGCCCTTGAAGTAGGGCTCGGATACTCATTCCTCGTTAACAATGTGGGGGCGAATACCTTCAGTCTCTTGGACAACGCGGGCGGCACGCTTGCTGCCATCGCATCCGGAGAAGTATGGCAAGTTTACTGTGCCGATAATAGCACGGCCGCAGGCACCTGGCGCATCTTCCAATACGGGGCTGGTGTATCGACCGCAAATGCCTCTACCCTAGCGGGGGCCGGGCTTAAAGCGATTAACACTACTTTAAATGAGCGGATTGCTATCAATGCCCAGACGACCAACTACGCGGTTCAATCGACGGACCGGGCGGCGCTGGTCGAATGGACAGGGACGGGTGGGGGGACGATCACCCTTCCTACTCCTGCCGCAGTCGGGGCTGACTGGTTCTGTTTTATACGCAACTCGGGAGGCGCGGCGATCACAGTGACCCCGGGGGCGGGACAATTGAATGGGGCCGCCAGTCTTACTTTCAATATAAATGATTCAGCCATCATTGTCAGTGATGGGGCCGATTTTTGGACTATCGGGTATGGGCAGTCTCTTAGTTCAACATTCACATTTGCTACTATTAACCTCGGGGGACTATCCGGTACCTATACGCTCACTGGCGCGAACCTCGGTCGAACCTCCTACAAGTTTATTGGGGCACTCGCTGGCAACATTACCGTGGTCGTACCAGCCTCCCAGGCACAGTATTGGGTCGATAATGAGACCACCGGGGCATACACGTTCACGGTGAGCAGCTCGGGGGCGGGCGGTACCACGTATGCCATCTCACAAGGGAACCGCATGATTGTATACTGCGACGGGTTAAATATAGTCCCAGCGGTGACTCTCAGCAGCGGTACCCCGACTTTCCCCAGTGGCAGTGCTGCGGCTCCCGGCATAGCTTTTTCCTCTGACCTCACGACTGGTCTCTATCTTGCTGGCAACCACACCCTCGGCTTTGCCGCTAATGGGGTGGTCGTCGGTACCGTGAATGCGACAGGGGATTGGATGTTTGGTATTCCGGAGGCTGGAATCTCCTTGACCGTCAACGGGTTAGCCGGTAATCAAGCTCTTGAGCTAGTATCCGGGAATCCGGGGGATCATTCTACGACCGATTTTCTGATTAATAGGGCGGGGTCTACGGCTAACCAGGTTGGAGAGGGCCCCAGTATTCAGCTTCAGGACACCACCAACAACGAGAGCTTAGTGTTGCAGATGAGTGGTGGGCAGATTGAGATATGGCAGGAGACGGGGGGCGCGTGGGCACAAGTTGGGGTATTTGATACCGGTGGGAATTTCAAGGTGGCGAAAAATCTTACGGTGAGCGGCACATTGAATGTGGTGGGTAACACCACTCTGGCTGCTACCACTGTAACGGGTGCCGCTACCTTGCAGAGTACGCTCGGGGTGGCGGGTAACACCACTCTGGCTGCTACCACTGTAACGGGTGCCGCTACCTTGCAGAGTACGCTCGGGGTGGCGGGTAACACCACTCTGGCTGCTACCACTGTAACGGGTGCTGCTACCTTGCAAAGCACGCTCGGGGTGACGGGCAATACCACTCTGGCTGCCGCCACTGTAACGGGCGCAGCTACGCTGCAGAGTACGCTCGGTGTGACGGGGGCCGTCACAATGGATAGTACGCTCGGGGTGACGGGCAATACCACTCTGGCTGCCGCCACTGTAACGGGCGCAGCTACGCTGCAGAGTACGCTCGGTGTGACGGGGGCCGTCACAATGGATAGTACGCTCGGGGTGACGGGCCTGATCACCGCCACTGGTGGGGTGAACACCTAACATGCCTTCCTTATACGAAGTAGCTGGGGCAGACCTCGATACCCTGTTGGCCCCCTACCATGCGGGGTGGCCCCAAGCCGCCCCCACAAAATACGGGGTAGGGGGCGCAGATTTGAATGCCAGGTATGCGCCCCTTTCTACTGGGTCGGCCCCAGCTCCTACGAAATACTACAGCGGGGGTGCGGATCTCAGCACTATCTTCGCGGCGTATGGGTCCACCGCTGTCCAAGTTGCCACTCAACCTGGGAACGTATCGGGGGCGGCTGCGGCAGGGAGCCCGTCAGGCACGGTTACGAGCAACACGACTACCGTAGCCGCTACCAAGGGAGGGGGCAATTATACCTACCAGTGGAACATCAATATCACTAGTGGATCTGGGGTAGCTTTCACGAACCCGACGGGCGCTACGACTGGAGTTACTGGCACTATTCCTGCGGGAGCCACTTACTCGGGAACGATGGACTGCACGATGTCGGACGGTGTTACCAGCGTCACTACTAATTCCAGCAGCTGGTCTCTTCAGAACACGACCCCGGTTAACGTGCAACATACGTATACTTCTGGGTCGGGCACAGAGACTGCTCCGATTTCCGGTACGGTAATAATCGAGGTCGTAGGCGGAGGCGCCTCCGGGGGTCTCGGGAACCTCGTATCTGGCAACTTGGGGGGCGGTGGGGGCGCCTCGGGATACGCGCGCTCTTCCTATCCAGTGGCGGCAGGCGACACATTGTCGTATATCGTTGGTGGTCCCGGCATCGCTTCTCAAGTCAGCAGTGGCACTTTAGCCATAACCACCATGGCCGCCAATCCCGGTACGGTTGGCGGGGACGCCACTGGAACAGCGCCCGGGGCTGGGGGCCCAGGGGGGTCTGCCACCGGGGGAAATCAAGACAACGCTGTGGGGGGCGCCGGGGCGTCCGGAAATGCGGGGGCGGCGGGGGGGATTTCTCCTGCTGGCGAGTATATCGATACGAGTTCTTATGGCAAGGGGGGCAACGGTTCTATTAACAATACCTCTCACCCAGGGACGGGTGGCGTTATCAGTTTTTACTACATTGGGGGATAGGGATGGCCCAAACTGCTACTCCAATGAAGATTGCCTCCCAAGCTGGCATTAAGCGGGATGGCACGGTATGGGAAGGCACCAACTACTCGGACGGCACCTGGTGTCGGTTCGATGCTCGAGCGCGCCCGAAAAAGATCAATGGCTATTCTGCAATCACTACCAACCTACCCGAGGTGTCGCGGGGCCTGAATGCCTTTCCATCGGGCGGCCTGTTTTACGTCCACAGCGGTGGCGAGTCGTTCCTGCACCAGATCCAGGTGCTATTTAATGGGACGGCTGGCGGCGAGACTGACCGCACCCCAGCGGGGTTTACGCCGAATGCCAACAACCTGTGGCAATTCACGCAGTTCTACAATAAAGCAACTGGTGCGACCCAGCTTTGTGCGAATGCCGGTCAGAACCTGGCGGACATCACAAACACGGTAGAGACACCGATTTATTTTGGACCCGTCGATGCGGCCTCCCCCCTTGCGGCGTCGACCGGGGGTACCCCGATGCCGAATGTGGCTGGGGGAATTGTGGCGCTACCCCCTTACCTCATCGGCTACTCTATAAATGGTCGCATCGATTGTTCGGCTGTCAACGATTTCACTACGCTTGGGGGGTCTGGATTTTTCTCCGAGACCAAGATCATCAAGGGGTTGCCTATTCGTAACGGTGGCGGCGGCCCTGCCGGTATCTTCTGGTCCCTCAACCAGCTGATCATTGGCACGTTCGATCCCGCCATCGTCACCGGGCTGCCTTTCTATTTTAACACCGTCTCGGATGACGTGTCCCTGCTGTCGTCGAATGCGGTGATAGAGTTTGATGGTATCTACTACTGGGCGGAGATCGATCACTTCTCGATCTACAATGGTATCGTGCGCGAACTGCCCAACAACATGAGCATAGATTTCTTCTATGACAACCTCAACTACACGTGGCGGCAAAAAGTATTCGCGTTCAAAGTGCCTCGGTGGGGCGAGATTTGGTGGTGTTTCCCTAAAGGTGCCTCGACGGAGTGCAACTGGGCGGTCATCTATAACACCCGGTTCAATACCTGGTACGATACGCCGCTGCCTGTGGGCTTCCGGACAGCAGCGACCAGCCCGAAAGTGCTGCAATACCCCCTGATGACGGATGCAGGCCAGGACCCCGATGCCGGGAATATGCCCACCTTGTGGCTGCATGAGACAGGTGTCGATAAGGTGGTGAATGGCAACTCGATTCCCCTACAATCATATATCCAGACGCACGAAATGTCGGCGGTCTCGGGCGGGAAAAACCAGGCGCTGCACGTCTCGGTCTTCGAGCCTGATTTTGTGTTTAGTGGGCCACTCGATGTTACGCTGTACTGGCGGCAGAACTCGAATAGCCCACAGCAGGCGGGCGAAACCCTCACGCTCCCGGACCTGACAGCTACACCTGAGACGTTCGACAACCAGGTGGCGCGGTTCAAGGCAAATGCTCGGCTGCTATCCTTCCGCATCCAGACCAATATAGCGGGCGGTAACTTCCGGATGGGAGAACCTTATGCACACGTCACGCTGTCCGATGCCAGGTATACGGTATGATCGATCCCCGGGGGCTGTCGGTCCACGAATGGTGCGACTTGACAGCCGGTGCGCTTTCCTCTTACGGGTCGGTGCCGGTCTTACAACACGATCAGGACTGGCGCCTGTGGGGGGAAATCGTAGTTTCGATTCCGGCGATAGCTCAGCTTGCCCCTCCCGATCCACGGTTTTTTGATAATTGGGGGGATTGGGCCGCAAGGTTCATAGAAACGGTGCCATACTGATGTTCACGCCATATCAGATGCAGGGACTGACGAACGCTGGGTCTAGACTTTCTGCCTACCTTGGGCGGCAGCTACCGGCTGCTTATCAGGGGTATGGGGCCCAGGCATCGAATGCGTTGGGGGAGGCGGGGAATGCCCTGGGGATCTATGGGGGAATCAACAGCGGTACGCCCGTGGGGGACATCGGGGCTGGTGCTAATGCGGCGCAGCTAGCCGCGCGCAGCGGGTATTTTTCGCCTTCCACCTCGAGCACCCTGGGCCGTTATGGGGGCGACTTGGGGGCTCTCGCGGGTCTGTACCAGGGCATCCAGCAGGGGGGTGTGGCGGGCGATTCCACGGCGGCTCTGAACGCAGCCCGGCTCGGAGTGAGCACCGGGGTCCTCCCAGCTACCCTTGGGCCTTATCTGGGGTATGCTTCCATCCCCCTCGCCGCCTATAATTTCGCCAAGTACGGTACCCAGTCCGGGAAAACGGGCTCGGATGCATTGACGGGAGCCGAGTCGGGTGCTGAAATTGGATCTGCCGTGGCACCGGGTGTCGGGACCCTCGTGGGGGGCCTGATTGGAGGGGCAGCGGGGGCCCTGGCTTCGGCTTTTGGGCCTGGCGCCCAAGACCCGGAGAGCACCCAGTGGAATCAGTTTGCGGCGGCTTACAACCAGAACCCCGGCATGGCTCAGTACTTGAGCCCCGCCCAGGCTTTTCAGAATCTTGCGGGCGTCATGGATGCCCACAACAATTCACCCGGTCATTCACAGCCCATCGAGCAAGTTTTCGGGCGCATGGGCGAGCAAAACCTGATGGATCAGCTGACGCAGTATGTGAACCAGGCATACGGCAGCAAGATGATTACCCCGGGCGAGTCGATCCAGCAGCAGTGGAACAGCGTCATCAACCCCTGGTTGCAGGCCAAGGGGGCTGGCATCGCCAACAACAATACTGTGAAGGGGGTGCCGGAGGGGAACGCCCTGGTCGGAGATCTGCAGTCGTTGTTAAACTCGTGGGAGACGGGGGCTTTGACTCCCCAATCCCGGGTCGGTGTGGCTGGGCAGACGATAGCGGGTCTGACCCCTTACGCGGGGGAAACGCCGCAGATGCAACAATATTGGCAAAACCAGGCGCGGGTGCAGCAGATGCAATCGCGGGCGCAGCAAATGCAGGCGCTTGCCCGATCCGACCGCGGCATGAGCAAGTTTTCTAAGGGCGGTAGCATGAACACTGATCTGAAGGAAATCTATAAAGGGTCCTACGCTGATCGCCCCGGATATGCCGGAGGGGGTAGCTACTACAGTAGTTATGCTGGGTATAATACGCCGGGGTATAACACCCCATCGTCGATGTTCAGCAACAGCTCCATCTTCGGGACGAGCACGCCCTTTAGCTCCCCCTACAGTTCATACTACTCGGCGCCATCGTCAGGGGCCTATAATAACTACAACACTCCCTCGTCGATGTTCAGCAACAGCTCCATCTTCGGGACGAGCACGCCCTTCAATTTCCAGACGTCTGCCGCCCCGGCCTCGAGCGGCAGCCAGGGGACCCTCAGCGGGCTTCTCGGCTTACTGCAGACAGGCGGCAATGCAATCAGCTCGACCTTGGGGGCCCTGAAAGGGTATGCGCCGCTTATTCCACTGGTTTCGGCCCTGGCGGGCGGGAATCAGGGGGCAAAGGCACCTACGCTGCCTTCTCAGTTCGGCGGCCAGGTGTATAACATATCCACGCCGAGTTTCTATCGGGAACAGAACCCCGCGATGCAGAACATGACGATGCAGGATTGGCTGACATATGGGGAGCACCCGGAGCAGCAATTCTACCTCAACAATGCGCTGCCCGCCACGCAGATGACCGCTCCCAATTACCAGGCCATGCAGGCCGGTATTAGTAATTCCCCCTTAATGGGGACCTACGCTGGCGGGGCCGGAGGATATCTTCCGTCCTACTCCTCGGTGCCTTCTTATGGAGCCCCTGCGATGAGTGCAGCAGCCTACGCGGCCAATCCCTACGGGGGTTATGCGGAGGGGGGCAGCTACGGGTCGCTTGAGCATATGGCGCGGGGAGGCGACATGCCATATGAAATTCCAACTACTTCCTCGGCTTATGTCAGGGGCCCGGCCCACGGGATGGTGCGGGGCCCGGGTGACGGGACGAGTGATGACATCAACGCGAAGCTGTCCAACGGCGAGTACATCATGGACGCGCACACAGTCAGTTTGCTCGGAAACGGGTCCAATGAGGCGGGCGCTCGGCGGCTCGATCAGTTCCGTCACAATGTCCGCAAAGATGCGGGGCGCAAGTTCGTGCGCGGTAAGCAGCCGATGCACGCGAAAGCGCCCGGTGCTTACCTGGGAGGGAAGATCTAATGGGCGGTCTCTCCTCACTCTTTCAAGGCACCGCGCCTCCGGGCGTAAACAGCTATAATCAGAGTGTGTCGAGCGTCCCCTCGTGGATGCTTAACAGCGCGAACTCGGCCATTGCGCAAGCAAATGCAGTAGCTGGACAGCCCTACCAGGCTTTCCCGGGTCCACAGGTGGCGCCGTGGTCCCCGATGCAGAATCAGGCGGCCAGCGAGGTACAGGGGTTGCAGACGGCCTATCAGCCCTACCTCAATAGCGCCATGACGACGGCCACGAATGCGGCTAACCCTTCAGCGTTCGCATCAGCCTACGGGTACCTGCCCGGGGCTGCGAGTGCCATCAACAACGCGGTACCAGGGGCAATGGGGGCGCTTTCCTCGGCCTATGGGTACATCCCCCAGGCTGCCGGGGCGATCAATTCCGCGCTTGCGCCCACGTCGGCGCAGATGAGCCCGTATCTTAACAACGTTATCCAGAACGCCCAGACGCAGGCGACGCAGTACTGGCAGGATCAGCTGCAGCCGTCGATAAACAACCAGTTCACGGCTGCAGGGCAGTTCGGGTCCTCGGCAGACTTACAGGCGAACAATTTCGCCGCAAACCAGCTAGCCGAGAACATCAATTCTCAGGGCCTCGCGGCACTCAACCAGGGGTATATCCAGGCGCAGAATGCTGGTTTGCAGGGGGCTTCACAGCTAGGGGCTCTCGGGCAGCTGCAGGGCAATCTCGCTGCAACGCAGGCGGGGCTGGGCCTCCAGCAGGGCCAAGCACTGGGCACCCTGTCGCAGCTGCAGGGCGGCCTCGGTTACGAGCAGGGCATCCTCGGCCTGCAGGGCGCGGGGCAGATGGGCACACTGGCTCAGCTCGGTCAGGGTCTCGGCCTGCAGGGCGCTGGGACGCTTTACAATCTCGGGGCACAGCAGCAACAGCTCGGTCAGCAGAACCTCAATGCGGCGTACAACAACTGGTACAACCAGACGTACTACCCGCAGAGCCAGCTCTCGTGGCTGTCGGGGCTCATGTCTGGAACCGCCTCGCCTTACACCACTGGTGCGGCGACCTCGGGCACCACGGCAGGCTACCTGCCGGGGGCGCAGTACGGGGCCGCGCCGGTCAACCAGGCCACGTCAATGTACAGTGGCCTCTCGGGGTTAGGTTAATATGGCAAACTCCAGCTCAGCAGTCGTCCTGCCGCAAGTCGAGGGCAACGCTTACAACATGCCGACGGCGGGGGAGATCGCGGATGCCTATTCATCCGCCATCCTCAATCGATTCCTGCAGAATGAGGGTCAGGGCGGTACAAAGCCCCTGTACCGGGCCTACAAACAGCAGGCCGGGCAGGCGATTCAGGCACTCAAGGCCGCGCAGCAGAAGATCGGCGCCGAGCGGTGGAACCCTCAGCTGCAGCAGCTTGCATTCGCGGCGGGGGTGGGGGCCCCCACGCGCTCGGGCACGGCTGCCGAGGGGTTCGCCAAGGGGTTCGGAAATGTCGAGAAGGTCAAAGAGGCCGAACAGCAATTCCGCTTCGGGCAAATCGGGCAGCTAGCAAAACTGGGGATCGCGCAGCCTGAGGCGATGCTGCCTTACTTGAAGGCCCGCACTGAACTCGAGCAGTTACACCAGAAGGTGGCTCAGGGGGTGACTGGCTCGGCCCTCGGCTTGCTGGGCGAGCAGGTGGCGCAGCAGGCGCACCTGGTTCCGGATGCGGGCAAGATGGCGCTGGCGATGGGCCTGCGGCCTAATACGCCGGAGTATGAGAACTTCGTCCGTCATTACACCGATGCCACGATGACCGCCCATATGGTGGCCTCGGGCAGCGATGTGAACGGACCTTTTCGAAGTGGCCCCACAGGTGCCGAGCTGGGTGGTGCGGGCGCTGGTGCCCCTTCCCCCGGTGGTCCGATGGCGCCTCCCGGGGGTCCTGGAGTGCCTCCCGCTCGGCCTGGAGCGCCCGCTCTTCCTGGCGCGGCGGCTGGCCCTCCTCCCGGGGCCATTCCCCAGAATGCGATGCCGCCCGGCGCCGCTCCGGGAGGCCCCGGAGCCATGCCCAGCGGTGGGGTCGGAGCCGGTCCCCCCGGCACGGCGACCGTCCAGGCGGCCTATCGGTACGGTCTCCCATCCCCGGCGACGGTCCCCATGCCGTGGACTGGTTTGCCCACCAAACAGGCTGCCGAAATCCGCGCCGAGAATCAGGCCCAGGGCCTGAAAGAGCTGTCGGAGTCGGATGACGAGGTACAGCAGGCCCAGAATGCACAGGTACAGCTGCAACGCTTCATGTACCTGAACAGTCGGCACCCGACCAGCAGCCTCGAGGGCGTCCCCGGCATCAAACAGCTGACGGGGCTTGAGGCGTACAACAAGGAGATGGACAAGCTGGCGGCCCGCCTGTCGATCTACGCCAGGCAACCGGGCATGGGGCGCATGACCAACCTCGACCTGATGACATTCAAGGAGGGGTCGGTAGGCCGTGACAAGCCGTATATGGTGAACAAGGCCATCGCCACGGCGTTGAACGTCGCCATCGACAACCAGCTGGGATACAACCAGTTCCGGCACAACTATTTCTCGGTCTATGGCACCCTGGCCGGGTCCCGCGATGCATGGGACAAGTACCTCAACGCCAACCCCATTTTCGATCCTAAGAAGCCTGCGGGCAGTTTCGTACTCAACCCGCACCGGATGAGTTACAAGCAATATTTCCAGTCCCTTTACCAACACCCGGGGGCGATGATGCGGACCGCCAGCTCGCCCCTGTTACGGGCTCAAGGGGGGCGGGTAAGGAATTTCGCGAGGGGGGGTAGTACTGCGGAGGCCCCCGTTGCCCGGGAGTCGTATGCACATCACCTGGCCCAACTCGCGCGGCAGGTTGAGGCAGGGGGCTTACTCAATTGGGGCGATGAGCTGAATGCGCGCCTCACGCCTGGCAAGTACAGCACTAATGTGCATGACGAGCGAGCCGATCTCGAGCGGTACCAGCATCGGGAACCGCTGGCGTCACTAGGGTTGCAGGCGGCGGGGGGCATCGGCAGCGGGCTTGCCGCCATGAAAGGTATGCAGATGCTCAGCGAGCACTTGCACGGTAAGGAGGGGATGGCCGCTGATGCCCTAGACTGGCTCGCCTCGCATATCCCCGACAACATCTACGCACGGGCTGCGCTTGCGGGCGGTGCCACTGGGCTCGCCTCGGGGGCAGGCGCGGCGCAGGACATGCGGCAAGTCCCAAGCATGGCTGGGCAGCAGGGGATGATCGGGGCCGTACTAGGTCCGCTGGCTGCTCTTGGCGCCAAGTATATCGGGGGCGGCCTCGAAAACGTGTGGGACCGCGTGCAGGGGCAGCGCATCCTGCCGGGGGTGAAGAAGGTCATTGGGGCGCTCGCTCGCGATGAACTCAAGCCGTCCGATATCCTCAACCGGCTCGAGGCTGCGCGACGCGTGGGTGTTCCCTCTACCGTGGGCGATGTGGGCGGCCCCAACGTCCAGGGGCTTGCTCATGCCGTGACTCAGAAGCCGGGCCCCGGCGTGCATCAGTACGTGGACAGCCTCATTGAGCGCAACCGGGGCGCCCCTGCGCGGGTCCAGGAAGTGATTAACAAGGGACTCGCCCCCGATGACTACACGACCAAGCTGGATCAACTGCAGGGCGCACTGTACGGGAATGCCAAGCCACTGTACGAGGAAGCCTACAACCAGTTCCCCGCCGTGAAATCCACGGTAATTCACGACATCATGGGTACCCCATCGGGGCGCAAAGCCGCCCTGCGCGCATTCCGCATGATGCAGGATGCCCAGGAGCCGATCGGCCAGGCTGACGCAACCGGGATGATTCGCAACCCGTCGCTGCGGTACCTCGACTACACCAAGCGGGCGCTCGACGACATGATCAACAAGGAGGAGCGCAGCGGGGCCACGTCGCAGGGCAACATCCTGCGTAACATGCGCAATTCGCTCCGTGACGAGCTTGACCGGGCCACGACGCTACCCGGGGGCACGTCACCTTACGCTGCCGCCCGTGCGCAGTACGCAGGGGATCTGGAGGTGCGCGATGCGCTGCTGATGGGGCGTAACCAGTTCGGTAGCATGACCCCCCGCGCTTTACAAGAAGCGATGAATCCGATGTCGTGGGCCGAGAAAGATGCGCTGCGGTCGGGTGCGGCTGAATACCTGTTCAACCAGATCGCGAAGACTCCAGCCGGGGGCAACACTGCGGGGAAGATCATCAACACGCCCGCAGTCACGCAGAAGCTGCAGGCGATGTTCGATCAGCCGGGTGATTACAAGCGCTTCTCCGAGGCCCTGCAGCAGGAGGCGCAGAACTTTGATCGCGCCAAAGGCCAGATTGCGATGGCTGCCCGCGCCCGCAACACGGCAGCGGCCCAGTCGATGGACGAATGGCCGGGGCTGCATGAGGGCTCATACGAGGCTACGCTGGCTGCGGCGGGGCACCCAGAGTGGGCGGGCGCTCGGCTCATTCGCGCGCTGGCGGCCAAGATGACTCCCAAAGAAACGGCGGACGAGGCTGCGTCGCTCCTGGGGCTCCAGGGGGGCCCGGAAGCCAAGGCCGCGATGCAGCTTCTGCAGGAGCAGAGCGACCGGCTGGGCGCGGCCCAGGCCCGGGTGCGCAATGCATCAACGCTCACGGGCGCGCTTACCGGAAACTTGACTGCCCCGGCACCGTGGGGCAACCTGCCACAGCAACAGTCGAACCCGGGGGGCTTCCGGCGCGGGGGGCTGGTACATGCCTAGCGTAAGCCAGAAGCAGGCCAACCTGATGAGCGCCATCGCTCATGGGTGGCGGCCCGCGCATCCTACCCACAAGCTGCCGCCACTTGCCGTCGCGAAGGAGTGGCATGCGGCAGACAAGAAGGTGGGGAAATTCGAGCACCCGGTGCACAAGGCCACAGGGGGCCCTCTCGGTAACGAGGTTACATTTGACGTAGGGGGCGCCGTCAGCTACCCGGGGTACTACGGTGGGGGCACTACCGGGAACACGGCGTATTTCGGGGAAGGCGGTAAGGTCGAGGCGCTGGGGAAGGTGCTTGATTTCCTTGACAGGGGCCGCGCAACCTTGATGAACCGCATCGAGGGGGCCTTCCACAATCCCTATCGGGCGGACCCCGAGGAATTGCGGGCCCTGATTTCGAAATATTGGGGCATTACTCCCGAAGCTCCTGTCACCCCTCGCGTGGCTCCAGAAGAGCCCCCTGGGCATGCTTCCGGGGGCACTGTCTCCTCCGAGGCCCCGTCCCACCAGGGGATCCTCGATGCTATTACCAGCGCTGTGGACCGAGCCAGCATCGGCCTTCTGAGTCAGTGGATGGGCGAGAAGAACGGGAAGGCGGCGTGGACCACAGACCCCGGGCTGCTCGAAGAGGCAAAGGCCATGCCTGACTATATGCTCGGGCTCGAGCATTCGGCCCTCGATCTCGCGGCCCCCTTCGCCACCACGGCGGCCCATGTGGTGCCGATCCCCCTCTACACGGGCCTCGCGGGTGTCCTAGGCGTTTCTAAGGATCATATGGACCGATACTGGGCCCAGCACGGAAATCCGGCCCCCGCCTGGAGTCGGGACGCGGCCCGGAAGGTGGGGGCGATCCAGCGGGCAGTGGAGGCATCCCAGGGGAAGGGCGATCCTCACGGGTTCCTTGCGAACGCCGCCCAGATGGGCGGGACCCTCCTAGGGCAAATCCCTCTGCTAGACCTAGGGGAAGCCGGGGATGTCGCCGCCGAGTCTTCTAAGGTCGGCACCCTCGGACGTTTGCTCGGCAATGATTTGCTCGAGTGGACGACCCCGACGATTCGCCCATCCCTCATGAATTACACCTCGGGGGCCCTCCTGGGGGGCTTGGCGGGACTAGGTGGGGGCACCCCCTCTGATCGGAGCGCACCATGAGAGAGCTTGATAACTTGTCGGCTAAATACGCTGGAAAGGGTGCCCCGCGCACCGCTGCCATCCGTGATATTCTCAGTAAGGTGGGGGATGCGTTGGAGCATTTGAGCACTGGCGCTCATCCAGCTGCCTTGACCATAATCCGGGAAATCCCCCACCACGAGGAACACCCCTTACTCGGGCCTGCGGCCTGGGCCCTCCATCACAACCCTTCCCCAGAAATGCAAGCGGCGGTCCACGCGACCCTTGGTTCTATGATGCCGGAGGGCTATGACATGCCCCCTCCCCCGGCCCTTCGCGCGACAGTCGCGGCGCCCCCTGAGGGCCACGCCACAGGTGGCTCTATCGATTCCCCGTTGCCCGATCAGGTGCCGGGCACCTCGGGGGGCGGCCCCGTGTATGACTCCGTGATTGCTGCGATGTCCCAGGACCCGACTACGCACCCGGTGCTGCAGGCCCACGCGCTGGCCCTCCTGCGCGCCAACCTGAATGCTGCTCATGCGCTCAACACGCTCACGGGTTATGGCACGGGCATCCCTGCCCACAGCGGCCTCAGCATGATGCGGGCGCTTAATCAGGCACTAGGGGGCGGTGATCAGGGGATGACATTCCAGATGCTTGCGGATCAGCTGGCGAATGAGGGGGATGCGAACAAGATCCAGGAAATTGCTCCGGCTGCGATGCAGGCAGCGGACTTCGCGGTACCCGGGTCTTCTGGCGGATGAGGTAGGGATCACCCGTTTCCAGGTCAGTATAGCCCAGGCGGCAGCTCACCCACAGCTCAGCTGCCTTCCAGTCCACGGATTTGTACGCCCGCTCCGCACGGTCTAGGCGCGTGCAGATTGCTTCGCACAGCTGGTCCTCTATCTCGAATATCTCTCGCTGATGGTGCCCATACTCACGGATATAGAGGATGGCCTCCACCATATCCGCTAGCGCCACCACAACACCCCCCAATGTTCTGTGCTGGCCGCGACTCCACGCAGCCACGGTCGGCAGGAACCGGTGCAGTACATGCTCATCCAGCTTGTGCGAAAATTCGGGGTCCTTCGCCAGTTCGTTCATCGCGTGTTTGACGGGGGCGGGAATGTCGCCAGTAAACAGCTCCCCACTGTCATGCAGCAGCGCCATCTGGCTCACCCCGTCGCGCTCGAAGCTGTTGTGACTTACCTTAAACAAGGTGTCATATAGGTGCGTGGCGAGCAGCCATACACGGAAGCTGTGCTCCATTACATTCTGAGGTCGCGATGTCTCCACTATATGCCAGCGGTTGATGGTATATAACCCTAGCAGCAAGTCCAGCTCTTTGTCAGTCATGCGTTCCTCCTTCAGATTCGATAGGGGCAGTCCCCTCACAGGTGTGATGATAGAACCCGGTAGCGGTGTCCAAGTCCCAGGAGCGCTTGCGGTTTATCTCCATCTTGTCGTGAATCGCCTGGGCTATATCGATGCCCCATATCTCGCACAGGTCGAGCAGAAGGATGAAGCAATCGGCCATTTCGCCGCCGATGGCTGCCGTACCTTTCTCCTTCCTGTGCGTCAGCAATTCAGGCACCTCCTCCATCACCAGCTTGGTGAGGGCGGCCTCGGGGATGCGGTCGGGGAAGGTTTTATTTGCCCACGCATTGATGAACACTTGCAGGGTATGAATGTTGCGGATAGGCAGCTGTTCTACTGGCCACTCCCTCGGGTCGTAGCAGCCCTCCTGCGTCACCATGATTGCGGCTGCCTGAGTAGCCCCGCTTCGTTGGCTATCTCGTACTGCTGGGCGGCCTCGGGCCCAAAGGTGAGATATCGCACGCGGGCCTTTGTGGCGGCTTCGATGGGCCCGATGAGGTCCTCAACCGCCGCAGGAGCATAGAGCCCCCAGGGCCTCGTACTTGGGTTGCCGAGGTAATCACAAAACGTGAGGGCGACCACTGTGGGCCGCATGATGCGAGCCGCCTCGCGGATCTGCTCGATGGAGAAAGTGAACACACGGCGCGGCAGCTTGGTAACTGTGGTTAGTTCCGCCTCACGGCCCAGGTCCTCCCACGACAGCTCACGCTGATCCGAGTAGCAGGGGCCCGACGTGCCCACCTGGATGCCCTCCTTGAAACGGTTGGCCACGCGGATGGGGAAGGTGCGGCACACCCCGATGGTGTGTAGCGCCTCGGGCTCAGGGAATGGCACGCGACAGTCAGCCAAGAGCTGGGCAGTGCTCACGTCGCGGCTCGTGCAGTAGGGGTAGAACCGCGAATGCATTCCGAGGCTGAAGCCCTGGGCACCCTCCAGCTGCAAGCGCGTCACGTTATCCATACAGGTGTCATAAGCGGCCCCCGATACGTAGAGCCGGGGCCCCATTGGCAAGTCATTGCCCCACGTGAAATCGGCCTCTTGCGCAGTGGCCGGCGTATCGACGTCGAATGCTTTACGTCCCATCTTGCGCACCTGGGCGCGCATGGACCCCTTCATCGTGCTACCGATGGAAACCAGTGCCGATTCGTTCTCGGCGTCCATGGGCCCGAGTACTGCCGCGTTGGGGTGTATAATGAGGACTTTCCCCTGCAGCAGACCCCCTGCCGCCGCGATCTCGGCCCTCAATTGGGGGATATCCAGCGTGGCCCCGGGGCCGATGAAAATGGTCTTCACGGAAGGGGCCAGTGCGCCCACCGGCAGCATGCGGTGCACGTACTTGTTGCCGTCGATGTAGACGGTGTGCCCCGCATTCGGCTGCCAGGCGCAGCCTACTGCGTCCGGCAGCCAGGTTTGCGCAGTCAGCAGTGCTATCGCACCCTTGGCTTCGCTGCCAAACTGCAACCCTTGGATCGTCAGGATTTCCTTGCTCATAGGTAGTGGCTCCTCGGGCAGTGTGTGCTGTCAAACATTTGTTCTACGCGATGCCAATTGGCGGCGGGGATGGCGACGCCCTGTAAGTGTTTCATTTCTTTTTCTCCTTCTCTTTCTCGAGCAGGTCGATGTGTTCCTTAGCCGCATCTACCGCAGCCGCGCGGGTCATATAGAAATTCCCGATCTCGGCCCCGTCCACGTGGGCCAACAGGTCGGGCCCCAGGTGCGTCACCGTTATCAGATGATCCCGGTAGCGCACCGGGTCGCCAACCATAGGACGGTCGATAGTCATTTACTTGCCTCCCACCAATCGGGCCCCAGCCCAAAGTCGGATTGGATCGGTATGCGGTACTTGAGGGGGAATTGCCCGGTCCCGTCGAAGGTCTCGAGCAATTGTTTGATCTCTCTATCCAGATCCGGGCGGCGGTCCTTCCGCATGGACAGGTCGAACTCGTCGTGGACCAGTAGCATGAGGCGTGCTTGATCACGGTCGCCGCGCAGCAGCTCGGCCAGCTCCACGGTCTTGACCTTCATCGATTCTGCTGCCTGCGACTGAAACAGGATGCCCGCTGCCTTGTAGGCATGGCCGGGATTGAGCCGGATGCGCCGCCCTAGCAAGGTCTTGATGTACCCCCGCGTCTTCGCCACGGAGGCCGCCGATTGCTTGAGGCGCATCACACCAGGGATATTGTTGTGGTACATCGCGAACAGGCGCTCGGCCTCGGGGCCTGCCTTGAAGAACCCCTCCTCGGTCTTGGTGTACGGGAGGTTCATTTCCTTGGCCATACGCCCAGCCGACATCCCGAAAACGAGCCCTAGGTTCATCTGCTTCGCATTTGCGCCGCCCGTCTTTTGGTCTCGGTCGCGCGGGAGCCCTGTAATATCGGCAGTGATGCGGTGGAAATCGGCGCTGGGGTTCTCGGCGTAGATGCTGTTGATCTTAGGGTCGTTAACGTAGTGCGCGAAGATTCGAAAATCCTTCTGGCTCCAGTCGTAACATCCCCATGCAGTCCCCTCGTCAGGGATGAAGCAAGCTCGCACTATGGCAGCCATGGCCTTGTTACGCTTGTGGATCTGCTGCAAAGCAGGGTCTGTGATGCTGAAGCGCCCCGTGTAAGTGCCATCACCTTCCTCCGAGCGTGTCTGGTTGATGTTGGCGTGCACATACCCCTTGTAGTTCATTTCGAGGATGTACTTCTTGAGGAAGACGTCCCGCGCCTTTATCATGCCGCGAATCAGTGCCACCTCTGCCGCCCCAGGCATCTTGCATTGGTATAGCTTCTCGGTCTTCAGCTGTCCTGATTTCCCGGACTCAGTGGGCTCAAGTAGGACGCCATCGCCCGTAAACCATCGGCCATCCGCCTCCTGGTGGACGCCCATGAGCTTCTTGACCTGCGGCGCAGAGTTAGCGTTGACGGGCCTACCTGCGATACCATCAAGAGTTCGTTGGGCCGCACTGATACGTCCATCAAGCACAGGAATTGCGCGAACTGCCCGGTCGCAATCCACTCGTACTCCTCCCCTTTCCATATCCACGACAGCCGCCATGAGCCGTCGTTCCAGCGCTGCCACGCGTTGTAGATCCTGGGCATTGATTTCTTTCTCCTGCTGGTAGTAGATCTCCAGGGCATTTCGGGCATCCATCTCCGCATATTTGGCGGCCAGCTCGCGAGGGGCGCGGGGGAGGTTGAGGATCTGGCTGGCCTTGTCGGGTTTGCCACCGAACACCCGGGCAAGCTCCTGCCAGATATCTTCCTTCCCGCGCCCCAGGCGATCTTGCGAGATGCGCTCCAGGGAATAGTCGTACTGATCCTCATCAAGGAGGCACTCGCGTATCATGGTGCATTCCCACGCCTCGGGATTGACCACTGGGTACCCTGACACGCGGCACATGTGCGCATCGAACTTGGCATGGTGTGCCACGAGGTGTGGTAAGCACTGCAGCGCGTCTTGCAGCCATTCGTGCGTCATCCCTTGCCGCACGTCCCCATACCACGTGCGTATGTTCGGCTCACCGGGCAGACGCCACGCTAGCGACACCCCGAATACGCGGTCCCCACGCACCCAGTCTAGGCCGGTACACTCAGTGTCGAGCGCCACCACATCACAGGCGGCCAGCTCTAGCATGTTAGGCAGGTCAATCAAGACCCGACTCCGGTGGGGCGGCCATCACGTGGTTCGCCATCTGCTGGAGGGCCACTGCAAGCGCTAAGCGCCGCTCGTGACTACGCGGCAGCCAGATCGTGATGGCGCTGCGGTCATCATCTGCAGGGGGGTGGTGCAAACGGGGCGACGAATGGAGCATCAGCTGCACTGCGTGGTACACAACCCCCGTGTTGCTCTGCTTCGAGATCAGGTGTGTCTCGGACGTTAGCTCCTGGCTGTAAATATTAACACGCATCATTGCACCATCTGCACGACGAGGGCCGCGCCGCTGTTGTCCTTGCGGATGGGCTTGCCTTCGCGGATCGCCCGGATGAGCTGTCCCTCCAGCCACACGTCGCGCAGGCAGTAGTCGGTGGTGCGGCCCTTACGCCCTTGCTGCCACCACACGGGGGCGAGCGCCCCGTTGCCGCTCTTGCTCATGCCGAATGTGTTCTGCATGATGTTGTCAAGCGACCACCCGCCATGGGTCTTGTGGTTGTAGTTATCGGGATCAAGGCCCAGCGTCTTCCAGATCGCCCGCAGAGCGTCGAAATGTAGCTTGGGCTCGATCTTGATGCCGTTGGCCTCCAACAGCGGGATATCGAACCCCCGCGTGTTGAACCCCGCCGTGGGCACATCAGCTACATAACCCTGCAGCTCCATCATCGCCCCGGGCTCCTCGGGGTGGAAACACCGGGAAAGTCCCGTGTCGAGGTCGTAGCCGCACACGACCGCCAGCCCCATATTGGCAAAGTCGCGCCAGCCGCCGCAGTACTCGATGTTGGGCATCGGCAGCTCGTTGCGGCCCAGAATGGCTTTCTTGATTTCGACGTCGATGACTCTCATAGTTCGTACCCGTTTTGCATGCCTTCGTAAGTGGTAAGGGTCTTTCTGGCCCGGGTGACACCGACGTAGAAAAGGCGGTGCTGTGCGCTCGGGTCCACGAAAGTATAGTCCATGGCACCCTGGGAGCGGTCGAGCAGCAAGTGCACATGGTCAGCCTCCATGCCCTTCGCCCCGTGGATGGTCGAAAGCTTTACACGCACTGAGGCCGTGTAGTCGATGCGGCTCAAGTACTCCAGGTGCACGCGGGGGATGCGCAATAGGTCCCACCGCCCCTCCCGAAGTTTCTCGAGCACTGCCTCCTGGCCGATACTGTTCCACACGTCGAGGCCCAGCGGGCCCAACGCGGGCTTTATCCGCTGCGCGATCTCCTCATCATTCGTGTTGATTATGCCCGCCCACATCCCATGCAGAAAGGTGAGCGCCCGGCCTGCACGCGTGTCGAGCGGGCCCGGCATCCCGGAAATGGCGCGGTAGGGGATGAGGGCTGCCTGCAGCTCGTCCTCCACCTGCTCGCGCACGAACTTGTCACTGTAGAGAACCAGCGTTTCGCCGGGAGTGCAGGCCAGCTCGTAGGGGAGGCCCACCACGTCTCCGGTGCTTGTTACCTCGCCCTCCTCACTGGTTGGGATATAGGTTGCGGGGATGCGTCCTTCGATCCGCTGCACGATCCTGTTGGCGACCGCATGCACCCGGGCGGGCACCCGAAATGACTGGGCCAGGACCGAGGGCGTGGCCCCAAGCTTGGTGCCCATCTCGTACATGCCGTTGGGCTCGGCGCCCATATAGGTGTAGAGTGCTTGATCGGGGTCCCCTGCGACGATTACCTCAACCCCGGGGTTGAGCGCGATGATCTTTTCGACTACGCCCCATTGCAAAGGTGTTAAGTCCTGTGCCTCATCGACGGCAAGCAAGGTGAGGCCCGTTCCACGTGAAACGTCCTTGATGTACTTGAGCAACATGTCCGCGAAATCGAGGTACCCATAAGTGTGCCGCCAGTCATCGTAACTGCGCACAAAAGCCTGGAAATGGCCGCGCGATCCCGGGTGAGATGGGAAAGCGTCATAAGCATCGAGAGGGGCGATCTTGCGGGCCGCAGCATAAGCCATGATATCGATGTATTTCTTGCCGTCGCCGCCCTCGCTCAAGTCCATGTCAAACTGCTCGAGGAAAGGCAGCAGCTTCACCTCATCCACAGTCTGATCACGGGAGGCGCGAATCTGCTCGAAGCAGAAAGAATGCAGCGTCGATACCCGGAAACGCTTACTCGCGGCATCTGAGTGGGCCCCGAACCGCGATGCTGCCTCGCTGGCTGCTGCCCGGGTGTGCGAGCAGAACAGCACATTAGCATCCGGGCGATCCATGCGGTGAATGTCGATCTGCTCGACCAGGGTGCGGGTCTTTCCAGTCCCCGGTGGCCCGACGATAATCTGGTGGCGAACCATCTCTTAATCCTCTATTGAGTGTAAGAGGCCGCCCCGGCCAGGCAAGCGCTTACCCTACCGGGACGACACCCACCCGTTGCGTGTTAGGGGACGGGTCGCTCCCCCCGGCGCTTTACCCGAGGGCCCGAGGGACCTGAGGCAGTCGCAACCGATTGTGCCGCACGCTCGCATCGTGGAAGGGGAGGCGACGGGGGGTTCCTGTGTTTGCCGGTCACGGCAAGGCGCGAGAGCGTTGCTATGCGCCCGCAGGTGCGGTCCCGTCGGCTCCCCAAACTGTCACACCGTGTGGGTGCCCTCCACACCACGCGCCACCCGGCGCGCTGTACGTTGAAGGAGCTTGACCTGTGCCTCCTTCAGTGACTGCAGAGCAGCCTCGTTCTCCTCGCATCTATACTGGCCCGCCTGGAAATACTCCAGCCGATCGATCAGGATGGCCAACAGCGTCTCGTGCGTAATGCCGTTGACGCCTGCCTCCTTGATCGGCCCGTTCTGAAACAGAATGGCACACTGGTCCACCGGAATCGAAGGCGCATCGCTAGGGTTGGTCTTTGTGTTGAAACCCCGGATGCAATAGAGGTGGTGGGCGCCGCCCGCACCTGGCTCATCGAGCACCGCAATGGTAAGCTGCTCGTTGACCCCGTTGACCCGATGGCTGTCGATGTAGCGCATGTCAGTACTCCGTCGATGCCCCCGACTGGCCCGTGCCCTCGTCGAAATGGTCATCGACCTTGGCCTTAATAGTGCCGCTGGTCAGCCCCGTGTAAATCTCATGGGCCTCCTTGTACACGCTCTCTGGGGCGAAGCCACGCGGCTGCACGACGAAGTTCTTGAACTTCTTGCCCTGCGCGTTGGCCTCATCCACGGTGCCGAGGATGTAGACCCGGGAGTATCGGTCATGCCCATTAAGCCGGATCAGGGTGTTCCACTGCCGCGAGACCTTCATCTTGGTGCGCGACATGGAGACCACCGCCTGCTCGGTAGAGCCATCCTCCCGCACGACCAGCACAAACTGCTGGGCCGTCTCGATGGCCTCGTACTCCTCGGGCTTCTCCTGCTCGCTGATCACCTGCTGCGCCTGCTCAGGCGTCTGGTGCGCACCACGGAAACCGCCACCGAGGTCGCGGTTGCGCCACACGAGCCACTCTTTCTTGAAGAGGACCGGGACGACCAGCACGTGTGCGCCATACAGCTCGCGCGTCACGCTGTTGTAAATGTCGCCCATCTTCGCGCCCTCGATGTAGGCGGCGCTGTTGGGATCGAGGCACGGGGACAGCCCCTGAACAACCTCGAGCCGGGGGATGATCATGTCCTCGGCGGCGACCCCCTCGTTGCCGTGGGCGGGCCCCTCGTGCCGCATGTACTCGGGCAGCTCCATATCCTTCGCGGTGGCGACGGCGCCCCCGCTCTGGCGGGCCGGGAGGTTCTCAGCGGGAGGCGGGGTGCGCTCCGCACGCTTGGTCGCAGTCTGCTGTGGCTTGCTCATATTACGCCTTTCAGTGGGTGGGTTTGATCGGCTCGAACTTGGAACACCACTCATCGGGGTCCATCTCGGGGAGTGAGCGCATGACGGTGGGAACGATGCCCTGCGCGGTCTGCATCGGGACGCAGAACAGCTTGGGCGGGTCGAGACGGCACAGGATCTTGGCGCCGTCTACTGCATGGAAATCGCACTCCGCGCAGCGGCGCCCGTGCGAGTGCTCGATGGGGTGGATGGTCTTGTCCATGTCAGGCCGCCGAGCGGGTAATCTGCGCCCGCGTGATGGGTTTGTAGGTGATGACCGTCTCCGGAGGCAGCTCGCCTGCCTCCTTGACGCGGCGCCTCACGAATGCCGTGAGGGTCTGCGCGTGCACGGTCTGCTGGATCATGTCCTCCAGGTCGTGCTCCACGAGCCATTCCTGCAGGCGCTCCTTGCTGGCGACCTTGACCTGCACATCATCCATCAGGTTCACGCGCCCAACGCCTGCGACGGTGAGCGAAGTCACGTCGTCGGTTTCCATCAGCTTCGGCACAATGGTGAAGCGTAGATAGTCGTACCCTTTCTCGAGGGGTGACTTGGCTTGTTTCTGCATTTCCTCCTTGACGGTGTACAACTCGTCCATCAGACGGATTGCCTCGACCGTGGAATCCAGATGGTGGTCGGTCACGGGCGCATCCTGGTCGCCGCTGCCCAGGCCGAGCGCAACGAGCCGCTCGTTGATGTACCGCCCCAGCAACGCAATGGCGCATGCCGCTTCATTGGGCGAGATCTTCATATCGATGTTCATTACTACTCCTCAGACGTCCACGATGTAAACGAGATAGTCTTGCAGGCGGGCATCCCAGCCCAGCAGCTTGTGCCGGGGGCCGAGCTGTGCTAGCAACATACCGACCAGCAGCAGCTTGGCAGGGGCGCCCGTGGGGATGACGAAATCGCGGCCCGGCACATACTCCGACAGCTCACGCTTGAGGGCGTGGATGACGCTCTCGTTGTGTGCATTGTACCCGACCGGAGTTTTCGGGGCAAGCTTGGTCGCCTTGAGGAAATAGAGCGTCCCGTGCTTCGCAGCGGGCTCGTAGTTAAAGGGCTGCTGGTCCACGACGTAGACCATCGGCTTGTCGGCATCAGCCGCTTCAGGGGTTGTGAGCTGGTCGGTCATCGGTATCCTCTATTCGTCAGGGGTCGATTAGATCATGCGTCGTTGAGTCGCCACAAGGGGGCTTTCTCGCGAGAGGGCCTCCCGGCAGCCGGTCCTCGGTGATCTTGGCGTACCCTTGTATGTCATGCCACGAGTCCGCGTAGTCAGGGTTGCCACACACGATCCGCGCGATCTTGTGTAGGATCATATCTACTGCCTCGCGCTGATAAGCTGCCATCAGCTTCCACGAGTCGCCTTGCCGAGCGCCGTCCTTGAGTAGCTGGGAAATGAAGCCCTGGTCGCGGAAATCCCCGTATTGAGACGTGCGCTCCGTCACCGTGTCCTGGATATTGCTCATGTTGCCCTTCTCCCCGTGAATCGGACAGGCGTGATTTATGACTCTAGTGATACGCGTTGTATCCCCGCCCAAGATCTGGGGATAGGCTCGCAGGCGACAGATGCAAGTAAATGTGTCGGCAGCGAATCTCTCCGCAGCTGTCGTGCGAAGGAAGGGCCACCTGTCGCCAAGAAACGAGTGTTCAATCATATTACTCCTCCCAATAGTTCCTGTACTTTCGCTGTATTGCCTTGTGCTTCGTCAAGCTTCTTCGCGATATATTGGTCCAGGTCGAGGTGTTCTTGGATAGCGGCCTTGATCAGCTGGTCTACGGACCGCATCAACATCAAATCAAGGTATAGCACGTCATGGTGCTGCCCAATGCGGTGCTGGCGGTCCTGCGCCTGGATACGGTCCACCATTGAATAAGTATTGCTATAGAACACCCCGAGGTGTGATGCGGTGAGGGTGATCCCGATGCCGCCCGTCTGCGCGTTGCCGACCAGATGGCGGATGTGTCCACGCTGAAAATCGGCCTGAATCCGCGCCCGCTCCTCGACCGACGTCTCCCCGATGAGCTTCGCCGTGGAGCCAAACTCGGCAAGCACCATGTAGACCTGCTCGATCTCCCACAATCCCTTGCACCATACGATGATCTGCTGGTCCGACGCCTCCTCCATGAGTGCCCGCAAGCGCTTAAGTTTGGGGTTGTGCGCCTCTGGCAGCTCCCACACCACCTCCCCTGGGATCTTGGCCTTGCGACCAGTGATGGGGTTGATACCCGTCTTGGGATCAGAGCGCAGATAGCCGCCCGCCACCTGTTGCAGCTTGGCGATCCTGTTGAGGATGTTGGCTACCGAAATCTCGGGCACCTCGGCATTACGCACGCGGTCATACATCTTACGCTGAAACTCTGACATTTCCACTGGTAGGTCCTGCCACCGCTGTTCGGGCAGCCCCTTCGGCTTGTCACACCGGTATGTATAAGGCTCGATGAATCCCATCAACTCGTCTACCCGGTCGTAGGCAACAATCTCCTTTTTCTTGTAGCCACCCATCACGCAGTAGCGGTTGCGGAAGGCGAACCAGTCGTCGATCCCGATGATGTTAGGATCGAGGAACTGGTACTGCGAATACAGGTCGATGAGGCTGCGCGTCACTGCGGTGCCGGTCATGATACCACGCACCACCGCATTTTTCCCCACGTCGATGACGCGTTGGGACCGGACCGCGTTATGGGTCTTGATGGTATGCGATTCGTCCACCACCATCGCATAAGGGCGCCCATCTTTCTCAAGCGCGGCCTGGAGACGGTCCGCCGCCCCGCCCTGGGAGAAAGACTCGACTCCGATCACCCACCAATCGAGCAAAGGCACGTCGGTCGTGTTGGTCTGGTACTGCGCGGACTCGAACAGCCGCACACGCCACGTCATCCCCTGCGGCGAATGCTTACGGATCTCGTTGTAGATCCACACGGGGGCTACCGTGAGCGGACAGACCACAACCCCCAGCCCGATGCGGCCCTCAGCGGCGTGTTTCGAAAGCATGTTCACGACAACCATTGTCTTACCGCTGCCCGGGCGCATCAGCAGGGCGAATGTGTCGTGGTTGTAGCATTTCTGAAGCGCCCTCAGCTGGTCGGGATAGGGCGTGTTGGAAAAGGGGAAATCTGCTGGCCACTCGCGCCTGCTCGCTGGAGGGTAAGCCACCGCATTGAGAGCAGCACGCAGCTCGCGCTCCCCGCTGGACCCGACGAGAATGGCCCCCTCGTGCCCGGGGACTTCGATGAGCGCCATCTCGCCCCGCTCGGCGGCGTCAACCAAACCCTTCGCGTTGAGCCGAGTCAGCGGCACGATGAACACGCCCTTGGTGGGCATCCATCGCCGCGTGGGGAGGGCCCGCAGCACGTTGCCCTCCTCGTAGGTGTCGGGCCGAATGATCAGACGCCTGCGCTCGATATCTCTTGTAATTGCTGCCACTGGGCCTCCTCAGCCATTTTTCTTGCGTAAGTCACGCGGATCGTCTGCTGCACGAACCGCCGCACCTGGGTCTTATGTAGGTACGCCTGGATATAGGCGTCGCGTTCCGCCGCTACCAAGTCGAGTTTCACCTGCCGTTCAGCCTGAGTCACAGGGATTCACCTTTCTCGCTCTCAGGTGGGATCGGCTCCAAAACAAGCTCGTCCGTCCCTCGCCATACGACATGGTAGGCGTCGAGGTCGTGTCCAGACCTCACGATGAGACGGATATTCTTCCCGGCGTTCTCGGCCCGCTTGCGAGCCTCCATCGTCTCGAGCTTGGCGAGCGCGTACCCGAAGCCAGCAGACTTATCAGCGGCCGGCGATTTCTTCAGCTTCTCGATTGCAGAGGCGTATCCAACCCACTCGCCCAAGTCCATCAGGTGGCCCGGGTCTGAGATCTTGATTCGGACTTCTTCAGTCATACGTCACCTTCCCCGTTCTGAGCGGTTGTGTCAGTAAAGCAAACTGGGCAAACCGTTCTACAGCCAGCGGGGGCATGAGGCCACCGATAAGCCGACACGTGCTTGGGACACGGGTAAAGGCGCGGGCGCTCCGTTGTCGTCTCGTCCGATGAAGGCTCACCGGAGAGCGCGGCGCGAGCTTCCTCGGCCCCCGTCGCTGGGTTCGCGATCTCGCGGGTTGCGCCTGCGGCGATGTAATCAAAACGCTTGGCGGCGGTCTCCAGCGCCGCCCGCAGATAGCGGTTCTCGATCAGCGTGGCCGCATGATCCAGTCCGAGCGCTATCGCCTCATCCCGCTCCCGCGTCAGCCTCTCGATCTCCGCGCGCTGGCGGTCGAGTTCGTCGGCAGCTTGCCTGCAATCGGACTCAACGCCATGCAGCCCAGCCGAGAATGTGACCTTTACACAGTCGCGCAGGCGTTCGACTAAGGTCTGCTCATTCGATGAACGGTGAGGCTCAGAAGTCGCCACTTCGGACCCCCGTCAGTAGATCATCGGTCACCGTTCCGTGCCCGTATGGCCAGTGGATCAGCTTGGCGTAGGTGAGCGCCCCAGGCTCGTTCGTCGTTCCGTACTGCGAAAGCATCCCCTTGTCCGCGAGCTGCTTGACGAAGTCACGCGCCATGCAGTCAGGGCATCCAGGCTGTTTACAGCCCTCTACCTTCTGGCCGCTCTTTACCTCACGTGAGCAGCCGTGGCCGCCGACGCCCTGGATCTCAATTCTGAATGTGCCCATGTCTAAACCTCTGGTTTGGTTGAATCGTCGTCAGGAACCTTCTGAGTCTTGTCGAAAGCGCTCTGGACAATCTTCCGAAGCCGCTTGCTCTGAGCCTCGGTCAATTCCTCTCGGCGCGAAGGAGGGCGCGGAGGCAATACGAAGTCTGCGCAGGCGCAGCGCTTTGACCAGGGAATACCGATGATGCCTCGGTCGCTCACGCCGCTATGGATAACTGTGCAGCGCGCCACTCCGTTCACATCCCTGAAATGCCAGGAGAGAGAATGGCCACAGCCAGCGCAACGCTCCTCTTCAGTGAGCTGAGTCATTGACCTACCTCCGTTTGAAGACAGTATGGCCGTATGTCATGTCGTAGCTCGCCTCGAAGCGACAACCGCAGTCTACGCAAAACGCCCACTGCACCCCGTTTATCACTTCGCGGTCGATACGCAGTCGATGCACTCCTAAGAAGCACGCCGCGCGATGCAACCACGTCCGCTCAGAGGTCATAATATGAACCTCACCTTTGCGAGTCCCAGGAAGCCGCCAGCGCCTTCATAACTGCGTTTCGCGAGACTAGCGCTGACAAGGCGGTTAAATGCTTTCAATTCGTTCTCGTCCAGCTGCCCGACGAACAACCCTTCCGCATTCCGTAGCATTTCCAAGTCTGCCGCGAAACACACTCTCTGATCAGTGAGGGGCGCATTATCCATCGTTGTTCCTCAGGCTTTCCATGCTGCTGCAGGTCGCGGCTCCTCCCGCGATGATAGGCAGGCCATCCTTGTTTACTACGTAGGCGCGGCAGGGTTCGCAATCCTCGTCAAACGATGCCTGCAGCTGGTTCGCCGTGCGGACCGCCCCCAGCTTGTCGTTGAACCGGATGCGGCCCACGGTCTCGAATCGCCCGCGCCCCAAGGCGCGGACCGTGATCACCTCGTGGGGGACGAGGATGACGGGGCGCCCATCGACTATGGTCGGAGTAGGGGAGTTCATCTTAGTACTCCGGTGTGTGCTTGATGGCAGGGATCTCGGGCTCGGATAAGAACGTCTCGGGGACGACCCACACGCTGTGCACGGGCCGGTTGACGACCCATAACTTCTCGCGACGATGCACGACGTCGCCCAACGCGCGGCGAAGCACAGTATGCACCTGGTGGTCGGGCACCGACAGCATCTTCTTGCGCTTGAGGAACTCGATGAAATCGGTCAGCTTGAATGCAAACAGCCATACTCCATCATGGTTGACGTAGGCGGGCATGCCCCGCAGGATGGCTGATCGCCGGTTATCCTCGGTCTCGTCGCGGTCGGTGCGGATGCGGCGCAGAAAGTCCTTGAGCCGCTCAGCCATCAGGCTCTCAGCCGTCATTTCTTCGGTCACGGTCGTCTTGGCTAGTATCTCCCGCAGGTATACGTCCCAATCGTCCTTTTTCAATGGCGGCAGCAAGGTGAGCAGCCGCTCGGCCACGGCACGACGCACAGCGGGGTAGTCGAACAGCTCAGCAGTCGTGAGTTCGATATCCTTCCCGCGCACGACCAGCCGCCAGCGGACGGGGGTCGCAATGATCTGCTCCACTTTCTCGATGAGCGGGACGTCGTTAGCTTTCTCATCGTCGGGCGTGATCCCGTGCGAGCGCGTCTTGCACAGGTCCTTGTTACACAGGCCCGCGCAGGGCTCCTCGCGGCACTTGTAGCGGTAGTCGCGCTTGGACACCGAACCGCCGATCTGACGCAGCTCCCGCACCCCGAGCGGGGTCAGGAAGGCGAGCCGATTGAAGGAATCGAGTCGTGCACGCCAATCATCAGGGAACGCTCGCTTGAGGAAGACAGCCGCCTGGAAGGCTGCTGTGTTGCGACTGCCCTCGTCTACTTTGTTCTCGAACATCCGCTGCAGGCAGGGTGGCCCGCTTGCGTACTCTTGGGCTGCGTCCTGCACGAACTGGGCTAGCGTGCACGCCTTGCCCTCAGCCAGCGCCAGGAAGTAATCGAAGCTTACCTCCTTGCCGCCATCCACACAATACCGGTTCGTCTGCTCGACGTCGAAATACGGGAGGTTGATCCAATTGCCCAGGGGCCGCGAGTCGCCGCGCGGGTCCATGTTGGACTGCTTCGGGAAGATCTCGGAGCGCGGGTAGCCGAGCTGCGCGGCCCACCGCCCCATCGTCATGCGCACATCGGGCGCAGGCTGGGGCTCCTTGAAGAAAACATAGCAGTGGACGCCGCCACTCTTGCTCCGGCACACGACTAGCGGGAGCTGCATGGCAGCCACCTTGCGCTCGATCTCCTCGATGTTGACGTCGGGCGACCCTGCCGGGCCATGGACGTCGATATCGATGGCCGCCCACCAGCACGTGTTGTCATCCTGGATCGGTACTAGCCCGAGCCCCATTTCCCCATGCAGGTGGGCAACCACGTGGTCAATAGTGAAATCACCGCGTACGGTGATGACCCGCTTGCCCGATGGGCTGGGGTCGAATTGCCCATATGAGCGCCGGTTGCTCCGGTAGAGGAGCGCGAATCGCTCGACCAGGGAGTTCTCGATCTTTACCGGCATGTTAGGCCACTCCACCCAACGTCAGGAGCGGGTAGCGGGACTTGAGAGAGGGGTGCATCGAGACAGGGTACAGGTAGCGCCGTACAGGGAACACTGCCCCGTCAGGGCGGGCTCGCATGATGTTGATGAACCGAATCTGCGGGGGGTAATCTGACTTGGGGATACGACCGTATTGCGGCGCGTAGAGCATATCAATATCCTTTATCGAGTCGACGCGGGGGCGCACACCCCCGCATCCACCGTCCCAGCCCCCATCACAGGGGCAGATTGGCTGTGCGGCCTTCAGGGACTACCTCAGTTTCAAGCTGAGGGTTCTTCAGGCCGCCTTCGGCTTGAGGGCGGCGCGCAGCCGGTTGCCGAGCGCCATGCGCTGCATGCCGGGATTGAGGTGCCCGTACTTCTTGCGCAGCTCGCGCTCTTCGGTCTTCAGCTTGGTGGCGGCGAAGCTGTACACGTCATCCAGCGACTTGCCGCTCAGCTTCTCGGCCAGCTCGTCGCCGCAGTGAAAGGATGTGTTGCCGGATGCGGCCTTGCCGCGCGAATAATCCGCAATGTTGACGGCCTTGCCGCCAATGGTACGGACTCCGGTGCTCTCACTGCGCGCTCGACGGGTCTTCTTCTCAGATGCCATTGGACTCTCTCCAGATTGTGTGGGTGGGGTGCCCGTGGCGTCCTCGGCAATCTCGACGGCAGAGGAGCGAGCCTTGAGCTGCGTGCCCCTGGAGTCAACGTAAGTGACCCATCCGCGATTCCGAGAAACTACCTGGTCGGGCGTAATCTTGATCTTGTCAGTCATATGGTTCACTCCGCTATTAAGAAATCACCGATACCGTTTTGCTTCGCGCTTGTGGTCCCAAAACCATTTCTGCCACGGAATCGCGAACGTAGACACCCAATCGACAACCTGCAGGATGCCCCAGGTGGCGGTCACTCCCCGCAACATCCTGAGGGTGCCCTCTTTTCGGTTCAAATCGAACATGAAAGCGTTGCCCGCCTGTGCGTCCTGCGCGCGCAGGAACTCCACCTGGGAGGTTTCCAATGGCTTGCCGTCGATCTTCAGTTCGACAAACGCCAGGATCTGCGACCCGCTCCAAATCAGCAGATCAGAGAAACCGGGGGAGTCGGTCTCCCTCACATGGGCGCATTGCAAGCCCTGCGCGCGCAGGACGCTCCGCATCTCCGCATTGAACCAAGCCTCATCGGCTTTCTTGGGCACGACTATCATCAAATCTCCATCAGCTCGAAGTTGGTGTGCCCCAGAGCCTCGAACAGTATGTCAGAAGCCGCCTCCACCGTCTGGGCACAGACGACCAGCGAGCGCGGTTTGGCCGTCTCCTCGTCGCGCCACAGGACCGCGAAGCGCCGCAGGCGCGGGCGCTCAACGATCAAGGTAAGGGTGTTGGCAGGTGCTGACATAGGCTAATTAGACCACAGGCGATTGTGGCTCGTCAAGTCCCCCTAGGAGCGCACGGGTCGCATCGAGCACCGCTAGGTCATCCCGGCGTGCCTTGGAACAGTGCCCTGGCTGAATGAACTCAAGGCACTTCCCTATACGCAGTAGAGACCAGTCCTGCCAATGGTAGGGGCGCACATCACTGTACATCTTGAGGGCGATCATCTTTTCGGCTGCCGTCGGGGGTGCCCCGCTGGCTATCCCTTCGACCGTGAGAGCCATCCAACAGAGCGTGGATATCGTCAGGTCGGGCCGGTTGAAGAATACCGCCGCGCCCCAACGGTCGAGGGCAAGCAGGAGGGTGAGCCAATAAGGGGGGCGAAGGACGCTCACATGGCCCCCTGTTCTTCGGGAATGCAGAAGGCCGCGAAGTGCCGCAGGAAATACTCCTTGCGCTCCCGGATATCTTCGATTTCCTTTTCCTTCTGGCTGATCTGGTGATCGAACTGCTTGATCACGTCCCCCTTGATCAGAGGCAGGTGGTCATCGACGCTGGGCACCATGTCCCACTTCTTCTGCGAGCCGCTGTTGATGTAGGCGAACTTCAGCTCGGTTTTGGAGTATTCCACTTGTACGTATGCCACGATGATCGTGGGCAAGTCCTGGAAGGGTTCGAACCCGACGATGATGCCGGGGTGTACCTTGGGGTCGCCATACTCGCTCTTCGCGAGCAGCTTCACCTCACTACCCACCCGCAAGCTCTGGTGCACCACCTTCGCCTGTCGCAGGTCCACTTCCATCTTTACCCCATTGATCTCAACAATCGTCAATTGCGGTGTGTCACTCATTTCATTACTCCCAAGTGGTAGTCGGATTGGCTAGGATCTTGTCGTAGGCCCATTCCCATTTCTGGAGTGTGGGCCCGTGTAAACATGCATCGACCGGTTCTATCTGTGGACTAGCTTTCCCCTCCTTTAAGTTTGGCATCCCCACCGCCCGCGACAGCCGCCCCGAGCGCACGTTGAGCGCATACACGCCGTGCGTGTAGGACATGTAGACAGCCTCCCCCCAAAGAGTCGTGTAAGCTGGCCCCTCCTGCCAGAGATCCCCCGCATCCGTCAACAGCAGGTAGGTGGGGGCCTTCGATGCCTGAAGGGCCAGCAACACGAGCGTCACCGTGGGCGAAAGGTTAATGCGTTCGCGACGAGGCGGGGGCATTTTCTGCCTCAGTGGCTGTATGGGCGACGATCCGTTGGACCAGGACCGGGAAATCGGTCACGATCCTCTCGACGTTACGGGCCCGGACCTCCTCCGATGGCGAGCCCTGGCAGACGATCTTGGCTGCCACCTCCACGAGCCCCCGAAGCAGGTCCTCCCCGGTCACTCCTGCACTCAAGAGCGCATCAGCCAAGGTCAGGACCGTGCAGGAGGCACAGATGCTCGGCTCCTCCTCCTCGTCAGCTGCGTGCAGCGTGACGCTTAAAACCAGCGCTGCCTGTGTACTCATACGTTGTGCCCCTTGGATCGTAGTCGGTTGCGAAGGTTCATGGCCTGAAGGCCAGGATTAAGGTACCCGTATTTCTCGCGTAGGTCGCTCTCAAGGAACCCTAATAGACGGGCAGCCCGCTTGTAGAGTTCATCCAGGCGTTCCCCGCTCTCGGCGGATGCGGGCGTCACCGTCTGGGCCGGAGGGGCCAGCCCGAGCAGACGCCAACACTCGTGAGTACCCCCAAAGTGCCGCAGGCGCTCCTGCATGTAACGCTCGGCGTCGGACAGACGGGCGAGCGCCTGGATGGGGGCGAAACAGTGTGCTTCGCGCGGGGGCACCTCCTGGTGAACTACCCCCATCGTAGAGGACGAGACGTAGAGCACGTGGAAGCACTCGAGTAGTCTGACCGGTTCAGGGGTGTTACCCATGCGCCGGTACTGCCACTCCTCCCACACAATCGCTACCTTGCTCCCCTCATCATCGCGGTACCACATAACCTGCCGATTGGCGTAATTGTCTGTCGGCAGCTCCGCCTGCGTTGGCCGCGCAGGTGCGGCTTTCCTCACCTTGGCCACTGACGACCAGAGGCGAAGTATGAAGAATGCTGCGACTTGGGCCACGGCCCGCGCCAGATGCGTCTGTGCCATGGGCGCATGTCGTAGCGCGAGGGGGGCTTGCGCTTCTGCCGCTCGTCGTACCAGATGTAAAGAGTGGCCAGGAGAAATAAGATCAAGCAGAGGATCGTGAGGACCGCCTGCCATGAGCCGGGAATTGTGATCATGCGACTCCTCCTGCATCTTGGGCGGTGAACTCCTGGTGGTTGAGCCACGAGTATGCGGGAGCAAAATGGCCGCGCTCACGCGCCGCCTGTTTTGCCTTGGCAATCTGCTCCGGTGACACCTTGTGAGCGCAGCAGCCTGGTCCGTACATCATATTGCCCGAGGCACGCTTCTTGCCGTATGGACTCTGCCCACTAGGGGCAGAGTCCTCTCTTGGTGTCCGAACCTTGGAGCGCTTCACGTGGGGTCCTCCACGGTGATATCTGACCCTTCAAGGCAATCGATGCGTCCCCCGCAAACGCGCTCCATCATCTCCAGCGCTTGCAGGCGGAATGGGTCATCCGGGATGGCGCGGTGGATGGCAGCAGCGATTGCGTCCGTGTGCCGCCGCATGGTCGTGTCAGGGTGACCGCCCACTCGATAAGTAATAACCAAGAGGGAGCGTGCCTCCGGGAGCGTCAAGGTGAGCTGCACTAAGGCTGGGCCTTGGATTTTCTTGGCGGTCGCCATGTCACTCCCCCTTGTTCTTGGTGAACACGTTCAGGCCGAACTGCACGTCGCTGTACTGGTCCGGCAGCTTGACGTTGCCCTCGCTCGATGCGATGCGGACCGTCTTGCCGGTGGAGCTGGCTCCGTGGCGCTGCTTCAGGTCCACGATGAGGTGCAGCTTGTCGCCTTCGATCTTCTGGATAATGTTGATCATGATTCGATACGCCTTTCTTGGTGGTGAGATGTGCGTGATATCGACAGGGGTTATTACATCACAGCGGCACAGCCGCGTCAATTTGTTTCCCGAAGGACCCTCCCATGCCCTAGGTACTTGACTCCTGGGCAGTGTAACCCATTGCTAATGGTCAATATGCCGCGCTCGATCTGGCGCCGACGTCGGGCCGACTCCTGGGGGCCGCAACCCGAGCGGTGCTCGAAGTGATTCACCGCATTGGACGACCGGCGCCACCACCGCACGTGCTTGGCCTGTCGCCGCAGGTAGTGCTCGTAGCCGTTGACACGGTTATTGACGGACCGGAACACGTCCCGGAGCATGGCAGTGCTGGCCGCAGCGGCGGCCAAGGCAACACCCAACGTACTCGAACGACCAGGAATCGCGGCCACACCACGCGGATGGGAAGCTTGTCTCATGGTAAAAGTCCTCTCTTGTGGGTCAGATCATCATATCAGCAGAAACGATGGCATCGAGCGCCGAGCGGGCCGCCTGGGTGAGTGCCAGCGCGCTCGCCCCCACGGACGTGCCCACAGCGGCTTGCCTGAGGACAGGCAACGCGTGCTGCTCGTACACGCGCGCCATCGCCTGCCATTCCGAGGCGCGCTGGCGAGCTTCATTGCGGTCGAGCACGATCTGGTCGATCAGGTCGCTTATCTTGTCCGAAGCTGCCTGCAGCTCATCCTCGATGGCCCCGTCATGCGTGGTCGTTTGCCCCCTGATTCCCGCCCGCCAGGGCCGAGAGCGCAGCTGCTCGATGACGGCATCCAACAGGGTGCACGCCTGTTCGGCCTCGTGGCTCGGGTCATCAGGTCCCCCAAAAGCACGCTCAATATCTGCGTTTGTGCAGCCGGGCGGAAGATTAGAAAGGGGCATATCAGTATCCTCTATAGATGGCGGGTTAACTCGGCCAGAGCGCCGAGGATGAAGAGCAGCAGCCAATAAGCGGCAAGGGCGAGGGCCGCACCAGCCGGACCCCCGAGGAGCAGCCCGACTAATGCGACCCAGGCCCAAGGGGTCATCGACATGCCTCCTCAGCGATGGCCGCCAAATCTAGGGGGGAGCCAGCCTCGGCAGCAGCCCGAGCGGCCCAAGCAGCAGCCCAAGCAGCAGCCCAAGCAGCGGCCCGAGCAGCAGCGGCCTCAGCGGCCCGAGCAGCAGCCTCAGCAGCCCAAGCAGCGGCCCGAGCAGCAGCCCCAGTATCCCAAGCAGCGGCCCGAGCAGCCTCAGCAGCCTCAGCAGCCCAAGCAGCCCAAGCAGCCCGAGCAGCCCGAGCAGCAGCCTGCTCATCTCTATCGCTGTTGTTCAGCCAAGCATCGCCCCAGCCAACCCACTCCGGCTCCGTGTACACTTGTTTCGCGCATGAAATGGCGAACCTGGTA
>JAEHJW020008487.1_pt1 | contig 59203 bp, 92 predicted proteins | sample 9271431 | NCBI WGS metagenome assembly JAEHJW02 | reverse complement strand
GTTTCGGCTCCCCGGGCCCTAGAGATCGACACCCCCCCTGGCCCCGTGCCGCAGTGACCTCGCCCGCACCCCCTTCTGCGTGTTGTGCTGCACGCAGAGGCACTGGCCATTGGCTTCGTCATAGAGTGCACCGCCATCGGCCCGCTCAACAATATGATCGGCTATCATCCGGTCACCACGGGCGGCGCTCCGTTCGCAGCGCTTGCCTGCCTCGATCCATTGGCATTGCCAGCCTGCTCGGCTGCATACCTTCAGGCGCCATGCCTTGTGCTGCTCCGTAAGCAGCTCGGCATCCGCCCGCTTCGGTGGCGGCTTGACCGTGAACCCGGTCGACCTCGGCACCAGTGGTGCAAGCGTTTTGATCTTGGCCATGAGGAGAAGAAAGGGCCGCCTGCTTTCACGTTCCGGATCGAACAGGCGGCCCTAAGTCATAGGGAGGAAACGCCCAAGGAGGGCAGCGATAGCGCGAGGCGCTACCGCACAACCTATGGAACAAAGAAAAAGGCCCGGCTGTTGAGGCCGGGCCTTTGCTTGGGGTCGTCGCTCTCTCGAGGGGATTACATGGTCAGGGTCTCCGGGGGGAACTATACCTTGCCTTGTTTAAACATGGCTTTGCACACCCATGAACGCAAAAGCCCCGGACAATGCCGGGGCCTTCACACTGAGCGGCAGAGCTTGCTGGGCAGAGGCCGGCTGACGCTATACGCAATTCGGGCTGCGTGAACAGGATGTTTTTCCTGTTCGGTCCGCCAAGCATCCCTTTCGGGAGGGTGACTTCGCGGGCCTGTCCCGCGCATCGGTAGCGCGCACCATGCGCTGATTCTCAGATGAGCGCAATCTGGTGCGGAAGGACCGTCATCGGAGTGACGCGCCCGAATAGGCTGATATCGATGTGAATTCGGCCAGACTTTTCGATTTTGGTAATCTTACCAACGAAGTGTCGCATCAGGTCGCCTACGACCACGACCTCGTTCCCGACTTCGAACTTGTGCAGAACTTCCGCCGGCAATGGCTTGTTGAGCTCGGCTTCGATCTTGTGGAGCAGGACGACGTCGGTATCTCCGATTTCGACAGCTTCTCCGTTCAGTTTCCGAACGATGTTGATGGCGCCGGGAGCAAGGTCGATTGCTGCCCAGAAGTGCTCATTCAGCCTGCTCGGCGTCAGCAGGATGCCCGGCAATACGCCTGTCAGAACCAGCCGCGAGTAGCGCTTCCCCGTCTCGCGGTCCTTGGTTAGGACTTCGCGCTTGTAGTTCGGCCACCATGCGCCGATGCCACGGCGCCGGAGGCTATCCCGCGCATCCTGCTCCATACCTGGCCTTACAATGATCATGACCATGCCAGCGGCGGGTTGCAGGTTCTGGCCATCGATCGACGCATTGAAGGCGGCTTCGATGTTTCGTTTGTTAGGCACCATCAGCATCGTTCCCTCACTTCTGGCCTTCGTTTGCATCGGTCGGCTGCGGGCCGTCCCACTCATAAATCACACCGTCGATAGATGGTGGCCATGGCCATGGCGCCGGCGATCCTTCAGCCAAGCGGGTTCTGATGAGGCCCTGGTCGAAGACCTGCCGCAGCAGTTCTTCCCAAGAGCACGCCTGCCGAAAGTTGAGCGGACGCCATGCGTCACGCGCAGGCATCCGCGCAAAAGCACACAGTTGCGGCGTCATGCGCTTGGTGTAGCTGACGGAGCCGTCGCCGCGACGGAAGATCGTGAAAAAGGCCGACATGCGGCCTACCAATTCGTGCAGGGCACGCAATGCCTTCGCCTCAACGCTGTCCTTCGCAAAGACCGGTAAGGCATCGGCATCGTCGCGTTCCGCGATCTGCTTATCGATGCGCTTTTTACGGGCCTCTGCCTCCCGCTTCGGCTGCGCGATTTCCTCACATGCTTCAAAGACCTCCTTCACGGTTGGCAGGAACTGCGTCCTGATCGGCAATCCCTTGGCCGGATGCGTCACGGCCTTGATGACCTGTTCTTCGTAGCGCGAAAGCACAGCCGTGATTGCGGCCACATAGGTCTCTGGATCGTTGGCATCACCTTTGCGGTAGCATCCGAACAGGAGTCTCGCCCGCTTGGCGGCATAGCTCTTCAGCTCTACCGGGTCCTTCTCCGGACGGGCCGTCGTCAAAGCCGTCGATGATGGCGTTGAGACGGTCAGCGGCTTGAATGATTCCGCTTCCTTGGCTTGCTGTTCCATATCGTTTCACCGTGAGTTTTTCTGCCTGGCGCACTTCGACGACGGGAAGCGGCGCTTGCCGCCTGGCGAAAGCCGTCGCGAACACTTTCTCGAAATAGGAAATCGGCTTGAATGGCCGGTCAGTTGCGAACTTGCGGGTTTCGGCATCGATCATGTCGGGAGGCCAACCCTCGCGCTCCCACATCGTGGCCCGATAATCGACGCCGGACAGTTCCGGAGGTATCTGCAGCGGGCTTTCAATCCCCAGCGCCTTCCAGAACACGGACGCGAGCGCTTTCGATCCCTCTGTGAAAACCGAACCGTCGCGCGCGCGCGCATCTCCTCCAATATCTATCTGGTTAAGATGATGGTTATTGTCGCAGCAGTGAGACGACCCCTGTCGCACAGGTGAGACGACGGTGTCGCTACACTGAGACGACCCCTGTCGCTCAGGTGCGACAGGGGTTGTCTCAGCCTGAGACATGGGTGGAGCTGACTTCGGAGTTTCCGGGTCGTCGTCGGCATTCAGATTCTGCTTGATGAAGATACCGAAATGCAGCCGGATTTCCGGCGACGTGCGCCACCTGCCGGTTGCTGGCTCGAACCAGATTTTTCCATGATCATCGGTCCACCTGGGGCGCATCGAAAGCACACCCAACGCCTGAAGAGCGTCAAGGCGACGATAGACGGTCGCGCGCGATTGCTGGCTCTTTTCAGCCATCCAATCGGCGCCCGGCCAAGCCACGCCTTCTTCGTTGGCACAGTCTGCGATGACATAGAGCAGGCATTGCGCCCGGGGATCTCCCGTCGCCTGCTCCATTGCCCAGTTCATGGCCTTAATGCTCAAGCCTGCACCTGTTGAAAACCCTGATAACGGGGAGAAAGCCGCAAAGCCCTGCCCTCGCGAGGCGACAACATCGCCACGAAGTGCCAGCCTGCGACTGTGGAAAGATGCCTGCTCACGGCGTGGCCTCCGAAAAGGCGGTACACGGCGGCTCGCCGTCGGCATCGCTGAATTGCGTGGGCGAGCCCGGCAGCCGCCATTCCCGCCAGGCCGAACCGCCCTCGCCATGAACCGTGATCTTGACGACGCCGCAGACGCAGGCGCGTTCGGTCTGGTCATGGTCACGGCCGGCGGCAGGATCTCGCTTGACGAGATGGGACTGCCCGAACACATGGCGCGGGACGTGCGGCCTGACGACGACGGGAAGGTGTGCAAGATTGTCCGTCATCGCTGGCCTCGCTGGTCGAGCGCGGAACGTCCGGGCGGTGGGTCTCCGAACACACCGGCCGTCAATCCCTGCCTTGCGATGCGAGTGCGCAGATCGGCATCGATATCGCTGAAGTAGCGTTGAGGCTGGTCTGACGCGGCGGAGGCCGGCAAAGAAGCCGGCGGCGGTTTGCGCGGCCCGAGCGCGTCGAGCTGCTTGCGCCGTTCCGCGATCCTGATCTTTGCCTTGTGCTCGAGGTATTTCTTGCAACACAGGGCGCCGGACACGCCGATGATCTGTCCGATCTCCTTCCACTTGCGGCGCTTCTTCCGCAGCTCCTCCATGAGCGCGTAGCGTTCGTCGGTCCAGGTGCGTGCCCTTGCCATTATGGAATCGCTCCCGTTCCGGGTTGAGCGCCGATGTCGCGGTAGCTGCGCGGCGTGCGGGGCTGGGCCGGCTGTCGCAGCAGGAATTCCAGGCGCTCCCGCAGGACCTCCGTCTGCGCAAACAGCTCATCGAGCGTCATGCGGTGGCGCTGGCCGGCCGGGCCGTTCACGTCCGACGGCGGCGCCGCGCGAAGGCCGCGCAGGGCCTCCTCGTTCTGCCGGATCAGGATGCGGACGAGCTGCGGCGAGGCGATCGTCATCACAGCATCCCGAGCGCCTGCATGTAGGTTTCGAGAATCGTCTCGGCTTCGGCCCGCTCGTTGGGATCCTGCTTGCGCAGGCGGACGATCTGGCGCAGCGCCTTGACGTCGAAACCGTTGCCCTTGCCCTCGGCATAGACATCGCGGATATCGTCCGAGATGGTCTTCTTCTCTTCTTCAAGCCGCTCGATGCGCTCGATGATGGCTTTCAGTTGATCCTTGGCGAAGCGGGTCGATGGAGCTTCAGGCGCCGCGGCGCGCGCCGCTGCCGCATGGAATTGTTCCTCGGTCATGGTGATGGGCTCGATGCCGGGGCCGGATAGTGTCACTGTCGCATCGGTCATGTATCGCTCCTCTTTGCTTCCGTGGGCATGATGCTCCATCCCTCGCGTTCGAGTGAGCGCATGATGAGGCGGACGATGTTGCCGTTGGGGTCGACGATGTTGCCGGGCTTCCACTGCGAGCAGGTCAGCGCGACCGCGATGCACTCTTCCGGCGTGACGGTCGGCGCAGCCGATGGCTTGCGCAGCAGGGTTGACGGCGGATCGACGAAGAAGCCGCGGCGCGCCTCTGTCATCTTCCACCTCGCAATTCTTCGGCCCCGGCAGTTGAATGGAAGCTGCCGGCCTCCCCTGCCGGGGCCGTTTCCGCCGAGGGATTCGGGAGGTTACGGCGGAATTCGATTGTCAGAATTGTCCTCATGCCCGCCTCCCGTCGCGCCAGTTGCGCGCGCCGTCGACGGCCTTCTCGACCGCATTGAAGAGGGCCAGCAGCACCACGGCCAAGATAACGCCGAACATCACGCACAGGGCGAACGCGAAGAATGCGACCAGTTCGATGAAGGCGCGGGGTGACGGGATTTTCAAATGAACCCCCGATCCTTGGCGAGCCACTCCGGCACGGTCATGTTCGCAAGCGGAAGCGTGACCTTTGCGCCCTTATGGTCGGTGCCATTGGTCGTTTTGCCGGTGAGGCGATATTCCTCGATCATGGATCTGGGCACCCACTGGGAGCGGCGATGCTCTCCGTTAATGGAGACACGGATGCTGTTCTTGTCGGGGGCGTCGAGGTGAACCGCGACCAGGATTTCGGTTGGGTCGTTGCGGCTCATATCCGCGCTTCTCCAAACAGATTGCCGGCGAGCGCGAGAAACGCACCGCGCGCCTTTTCCCATGGCCACGGCGTGATCACTTCGTCGAGCGGCGGGATGCCCTGATACTTCGACCAGTCCGGATGCGGCTGGTTTCCCATCAGGTCACGCCATTCGGTGACGAACATGCGCAAGTCCCAGTATTTGATGCCGGCCTTGCGCTCCGCCGTCGGCGGCCAGGCGAGACCGGCGCGGGCATGTATTGCCGCATCGAAGCGGTCGGTCAGGATGTCGAAGGCCTGCATGATATCGCCGGCCAGCACGCCGAAATTCTCGTTCGCGATGGCTGCAATCGCCCGCTTCTTCGGCGTGGTGTCATCCTTCATGAAGGCTTCGTGGCCGTCGTGCAGGAGGAAATAGGCCGCAAGTTCGCGGTCGCCGGTCTCGCCCAGAATGGCCGTTGCGCCCCGCACGGAATGCTCGGCGACGCTGTAGCAGACGTCAGGCGTTGCGCCGTTGTAGCGGTTTTCTTTGGCCAGGTGCTCGGCAATGACGTGGAAGTCGATATCCTCCGGCTTCGGACCGAGGAGATTGATGCCGCGACGGTTGGCGAGCGTGAGAATGGTATCGGCTCTGGTCACGTCTTTTGCTCCGCGCGGTCGAGGCGTTCGATTTCGGCAAGGATGAGTGCAGCGGCGATCACGAGCTTTCGCCGACGGCTCTTCTTCGGACGCCAATAGCGATCTGCCCAGGATTCAGGCCACAGGTCGCTGTAGCTGACGTAAGACTCGCGCCCCCTGCCGGCGAATTCCTCCGCCTTGAAAATGCGCGTTGTAGCCGCGTAGCAGGCGGCGGCATCGGCGAGAGAGCCGTCGGTATGATCATCGTCGTGCGCGGCGCTCCAGCCCTCGCTTGTGACTTGCCGTTCCCGCTCTTTCAGAACGTCGTGCGCTGCCTTGGATATGCTCATGCGACAGCCTCCGCAGTTGGTGAGCGCCGTTGAACCGGATTCTGAGTAAACCGCTTGGCGTCGTCCGGCCTGGTCAGCTCCGCCTTGCAGCCGGGAGGAATCCAGAACGGGGCCTGTGGGGCGGCACCCTTGAGCCACACGAGCCACATGAATGCGGTGGTGGTTGATGCCTCCGGGTCATATCGACCCATGACGAGCGGCACGCGCTCGACGAACGGTGCCACGATCGTCGGCGGCCGATCCCGGTATATCTTCTCGTAGCGGTTGATGCCCTCGAGATAACGCAATTGCAGGAACATCGCCACGCCGGTGCCGGCGAGATCGAGTGCGCGATCCATGAACTTGAGGACGCGATCCTCGAATGGCGGGTTGGTGATGATCCAGTCGAATGTGCCGACAGCAGGCGGGTGATCGAGGAAATCCAGCAATTCATCAGGATATCCGCCGCGCTCGTGGATGTCGGTCGCCTTCACGTTGCGGAAATACTCTCGCAACACTTCGGCCATGTGCCCTTCGCCGCAGGCCGGCTCCCACGCGCTCTGGAATTTGCAATGCCCTTCGCGGCCCGCATGCCGCAAGACACGTTCCACCAGAGCCCGCGTAGCCCAGGGCGGAGTCGGCGAATAATCGAGATCACCTGGTGGCTGAACACGGCCAGCCATATGGGCGGCCGGCGCTTCGGCTTCTGACGGGCTGGGCCGCTCGCTTCCCATCCCGGCTTGCTCTTCTACGACGTTGGTGCGCGCGTAACCTTGTGGGGCCACTTCCACCGTCGCAGCAGGCTCACGGGCCATAGCCTCGTCCGCCCGCCCGTCAGAACTCTCAGAGGGGCTTTCGTTATGAATACCCCTCTCCGGCCGCGGCCGGATGATCTCGACATCTTTTCGCTCCATGTCGGGGCGGATGATCTTCTGTTCGATGCCGTAGGAAAATTGGCCATCGTCGAGCTTCGTCAGCTCATAGAGCGTGTACAGGGACCGAGGCAAAAGCTGCGCATGCGCAGGATTTGAAAGGCGGGAATCCCGCGCGACGATCATCAGCCGCTGTGCGGTCGACGATGAGAAATCGAGCTGCGTCTCGACCATGGTTTCCCATTGACCGTGCTTCAGCCTGCCCTTGGCGTCGATCAGAAGCCGGCCGGTCTCGATCACGGATTCCAGCGAACGCCGCCATGCGGAATTGATCCGCAGCGCCCACGCTTCAGGGTCGCTTTCCAGCGTGTCGGCGAACGATCCCGGCGCGCGAATATCCTGCATCGGTCCCATCCTTTAGACCTCCACCAATTGCCGTCCGACGCCTCGATGCGTCCTGACCTCGAGACCGATCTGTTTCAGCGGCGCGAGGCCAACGATCAGTTGATCGAGCAGCTCAGCGGCATTCGCCGGCCGTTGCGTCCATATTTTTCCAATCAGGAATTCGTCGCCAACGCAGTTGGGCTTGGCTCGATCAAGCACCGCGATGAGAAGCGCCGCGCGAGGGCCGACTTTGACGGAACGCCCGCCCCTCGTGACTTCCTCCCGTTTGATCGTGATGGCGCCACTGACCTTTCCGATGGGCCTGGACGCCGCGGCCGGAACCTCCCTTGGCTTCTCAGGCTCCGCGCGGGCCGGCGCGAGCCGCTCCGCGAGATGGGCGCTGACGGCTTCGGACATGTGCAATGCCACTTTCCTGCCGCTGTCGATCGCGGCCGTTCTCGCGGCCTTGAATGCAGCGTCGAGATCGAACGTCTGCATGCGGAAAGCAAGCGCGGTCCGGTCCTTTGCGAGATCCGGATCGGAATCGATCGACGGATGATCAAACGAACGCAATGCGTTGCGAATTTGCGAAGCCCACGGCTCCGGCATCACGGGCAACCAGTCGCGCATTAACTCGACGCTCATCATCTGGATATCTCCGTCGCCGCTTCTGCTTGGCTGATCACGGAGAGAGTGACGCTGCGATCGATGATAAGAATGCGCCCCTCCATCGACGGAAACTTATTGATGAATTTGTCGTTGATCCTCTTGGCATGCTCCGGAGAGATGGTTGCATTGATCTTGACGACAAGAATTTCCTCAGGCCCGAGTGTCAGCCGCTTGATGTCAGCAATGTCGATCGATTTGAGGTCGTCTGCAGCCATCGAACGCTCCACAATTCAGAGACAACATCACTGGCGCCCGGAAATGACCGGACGCGATGGAAATCAGCGTGACGGAATCGATGGCCGCGACGGTTCGTCGTGCGGTCCGCCACTTGGAGTGACGGTGCGCTCCGGCGCGGCCAGGTACAGCTCCAGCTGCTCGATGTCGAACGTGTGGGGCTCGACCGGCTTGCCGTCCTTCAGCTCTCTCGGCTGCAGCGTGAAGCGCTCGCATCCATTGAGGTATCGGTGATGCGATACAGCGACGCCCTTGAAGCCGGTCACTGTGTCTTTCAGTTCATCGCCGAGTTTCATGCTTTCCTCCTAGTTTTTGACACAACATCACTCACGCCCGGAAATGACCGAACGGGAGGCAGGTTCTGGATACGCAAAAGCTACTGGGAACGCGGGTGCGGGGCCGGGATCAGCTATCGGAGCTGACGGGCCTCGCGGGATCGACTTGACGGATATCCGCAGCGCTGCCGACCGACATCGCTACAACGGGATGGGCGACGCCCTGAATGTGAAGAAAGATCGGAGCGCCTTCGGAGATGCGTTTGCGTTCGGCTTCGGTCGGCAGCCAGCCGGAAATCATGAAGCCGTCGCGGTCGCAGATTTCCAGCGTGTGGCAGATGCCGTCCGTTTCGTGATTCCAGTTCGGCGGAGCGCCAAGCCGGCGCGTGGCATCGAGTAATTGGATCGAGATCATGCCACCCTCCCCTGATTGAATCGGGCGACGGCGGGGCACGTAGCGGCTTCAGCCGCCATTCCCGATTTCAGAAAACGTCCTGACGGGCCGGGAGCGACTCCGGCATCTTTTCTTACGCGGTTTCTCCCCGCCGCCTCGCGGCTATCGGGCGAGTGTCCGGCCAGCGTCACGTCCCATTTAAGGGCTCCGGCAAGCAGGTCGCTGGTGCCGACGGCTTGCTTAAGGCCGCTTCCGTCAGAACTGAAACTTGCGAGGCCCGCGCCTGATCCGGTGATCAGGGACCGTGGATTTCGCGGGCCTCTTCCAAGTGCCGCATATCCAGCGGCGGGAATTGTTGCGCGGGGATTTGCTCCCCGCGCGCAGACCGCTGCGCGGCGGCCTCGCCTACTCGCAACCCCGTTCCGGCGGTAGATCGTCTTACGGGGCCAATCAATGCATCCCCAGCCGTTCCGGCTTTGCCTCTGGTTGCTTTCGCTACGGCATTGGAAACTGGAATCTTGCGGGACGGGATTGATACCGTCTTCCCGGCCAGCCACGAGTCGAACGGGCCCTTCGCCACCACGTAACCGGGCCTCGGAGGATTCGAACCTCTCCATCCTGCCGTCGCAGGCGTACCTGTATATTAGGGCGTGTCCTTCCACGCTGCCGCAAGAAACATTACGCCCGCTTGCGCGGTCGCAATTCGTCGAGCACGACCATGAGCGCTTCATAGGAAGGCTCGCGGTCGCCGGTGATGTAGAACTGTCTTTCCGCGTAACCGCGCGGCGGGCGCGGCGCCTGAACGGATCAGGAAGCCATCCCATCGACTTTTCACCGCCCGGCCCGTGCGGCTTAAGCGGCCGCGGTCTACGTGACCAAAGTTCGTTTGCGATGGCCCGAAGAATGGATGCCGGCAACTTGCGTTGACCATCCAACCACATATTTGCGGCCCGCACTGTAACTCCGCACCGGCAAGCAAGCTCTTCGCCGGTTTTGATCGGCCAGAGTGCCTTCGCCAGATCGATCGTGCGTTTTGTCTGTGGGTCGATCATGCGACCGCCCCAGGCGACTCATCGCCTTCAATAAAGCTCGGCGCGCCATCTTCACCGATATATTGCATCACGACCGAGGCAAATGCGTACCGAACCAGGCGCGGGGCATCGATACTACCGTCCAGCCAACCCGTGATGATCGCAGGATCTTCGCCCGTGAAGGCCATCAGCTGAACCAAGGCGCGCTCGCCCCAGATCATGCGCGCAAATATGCCGATTGACTGCGGCTTGCCGGCCGGAAGACGAGCCTTCGATCGCTCATTGTAGAGCGTTTTATTGCCTTCGAATCCGATCGCGCGCGGACCTTGCACAATGATCCGGTCAATTTCCTTGCGGACCTCGGGACAATCCTGAAACCACTCGCCTTTCAGCTTCCACTGGCGCAAGTGCTTGTGAATCGCCCGTTCGACCGGATTTCCGCCTTCGATAAAGCCAATTACCCGCAAAGGCTTTGCTAAGTGCGAATTGATTGCCGTGATCCGATCGGTGACCTTTTTGGTGGTCGTGCCGATCTTGATCCGGCCGCCAGCAGCGGCGAAATAGACCTTGTTTTTCACGCTGCTCTCCCGTCATTCGATCCGGGAGAAGATGTCGGCCATGACAGCATAGACGGCAGAAGCTGGAGCATTATCGCCCCGCAACCATCGGCGTGCCGATCTCGGGTCTTTGCCCGTGCGCTCGGCAAGATAGTGTTCGGTCTTGCGAGGGGCTGCGAGCCTGGCGAGATCGCGGAAGGAAATTCTCCGCTCGCCCGCCCGGAAATTTTTGCGGACATTTTTGTCCGCCCGGAAATTTGACGGCGCGCGGTGCCGCGCGCTTGATTCCCCCACCATGACGCAACACCCCTCACCTGATACACAAACAGAACTGTCGATCGAGCTGCAGGCGCGCGTGAAGAACGCGGCAATCTATCTGCAGGCTGGACGCGCACCGGTTGAAATGCAGTATACGGACTCGCATAGCGAGTCCTTGCGGCGCACAACGAAGAATGGTCGCCACACTGACAGTTGCGACGAATTATCTTTCCCGTCGCTGCGAAGTTGTCATAGACTGACCCCTCAACCGGCGTCCGAGGGCTGGCGGTCGCCCCTATTGTCAGTGGGGTTTGTGTATTATGAGCAATGTTGTTCGCTTTCCCGTGCGGCGTCATGCGCGGGCCTCTTCGGAATGTTTGAAACCGAAGATCGCTGGCGATGCCTCCAGGCCCTTCGCGGCCAAGGCTTCCCGGACGGCAAAGAAACTTCCCTTGGAAATGCGACCGCGAGCAATCCAGTTGCTCACGGCTGACGGCCCAACGCCACAGAGTTCTGCGACTTTGGTGGCACCACCGAGGGCTTCGATTACCGAATCAATCGTTCCGAGCATGGATTCGACATATTCACAAAATGTGGAGTCGTCAACGGTCCACATATTGGGAATAGCCACACACTGTGAACAATGGTCAAATTGTTCAATGATTTCAATGCAAGAATTTCACAAGGCTGTGGGGGAGCGCCTCCGGAGGCTTCGGCTCGGCCTTGGTCGAACGCAGAAAGACTTCGCGGATAAGCTGCACGTCGAACCGACGGCTATCTCAAATTACGAGAAGGGTGAGCGCGTTCTCGATCCCTATTATGCGTTTAAGCTCAAGCTCGCCTATGGACCGCCGCTTGAATGGCTATATGGCGGCGACGAATCGATGCTTTCTGAAACGCTTCTCGAAAAGATCAACAATCCCGCCAAACAACGGGGACAAAGCGAAGCGGAAGTTCCGGAAAAGCGGCCAAAAAGGCATGCCACTTCCTGAGTTTCTGTAAGCCTTCGAGGAGGCCATCGTCATGAGAATTGCACTTGCGGCGACGGTCTCCGCTGTGCTGCTTGCCGGCTGTGGAACGCCGGTCAATCACGCAACCATCTCTGGCAAGCCCGAAGTGTCGATCAGCGGAACTACGCCCGATGCTGTAAAGGCGGCGATTATCAATGAAATGATTAACCGCCAATATCGAATCTCGAAGGACACGCCCTACGAAATCGCATTCGACAAGCCCACAGACAATGCCGCCGCGATCTTGCTCTTGGGCAGCAAATACGACGCCGTGCCAAATGTGCGGGCTTCCTACTACATCACGTCAACACCGCCGACAGTTCGGGTCGTGGCCGACCTGGCTGTAATTACTAATGCTGGATCTGGCTTCGAGCGCCGAACGGACGTTAATGGCAACGAAGATACCTTGAAGATTCAGATGCAGCTTGACGGCATCAAGGCGTCTCTGGAGAAGCCGGCGATCGCGGCTGCGGGGCCGACGACGAGCAGGCCAAAAAGACCGCCCGTAAGACCCTAGGCGGCGCCAAGCATGTAATTTCACATTTTGTGGAATTACAGTTGACAACTTCACATTCTGTGGACTATCTTATTCCCGTGCAAATCAACACGGGAATTCCAGTCATGGCCCTCCTGGACGCAATCACCGACGAGATGGTGAAGGCCGGACATGCCGCAGCGAAGAAGCACGGCGCTGCAAACCTGCGCAAGATCTACAAGGCCATGATGCTGGCTTCGCCGGAGGCGAAGCGCGGCAGCCAGGCCCGTCTCGTCTACGAAACCTGCTGGCATGCACCCGGCTATCGCGACATGAGTATCATCGCGCGCGATCCGAGGACCGGCAAGACCTACGATCTCGACCTCAGGCCCGCCGATGTCCAGCGCGTGATTTGGGATTGCGCCGATGCGGCCAAGCAGATCAACGACCACCCTCCGCTCGATTGGGATCAATACCGCGCCACGATCTATTGGCCGAGCGTCGTGACATGGATGCCGGGGCCGCCGGCATCAACCGAAAATCAAAGACCAGCAACCGGAGTTAGTCCCCATGCGTAGCCTTGCCTCGGCCTCCGTCACCCCGATCAACCGGGCCGTTCTGTCCTATGAACGGCGCCGGCTCTCATCCTTTGCCGGCCGCGTCACCTGCCTGATGCTGTTCCGCCATCAGGAGACCGAGACGGACATCTTCGTCTCCGACGATGGCGATGCGGTCGGCGCGATCTGGCTGCCCAAGGCGCTGCTGACGATCGAGCGCCGCGACCGCGGGCCGTTTCTGGTCGTCACGCTCGGTCAGGCGCTCGCCGACAAGAACCGGCTTTCCACGCCCATCATCGACCGCGAGCGCTACGCGCCGCACGAGCGCGAGCTGCTCAACGACGCCATCGCCACCGCGCAGCGCAACCGACGAAGGCTCAATGGCTTCGTCGATCCGCTGCCGTTTCCGGGGAGGAATGCATTCGCATGAGGCCGTTTCGCATGAAACCGCGCACAAAACCAATTGAGAAACCACGCCCTCAGATCGGCGACTTTGTTGCACGCAACATTTCGGGTTGGTGCATCTGCAGGATGACCGGACCCGGTTGGTCGGATTTCAAATTTTTTGGTGTCGCTTGCGAAACGCAGGAAGGCGCCGAAAAAATAGCCGCGCTGATGAACGCCGCGCGCGAGCTTGCCGAGAACAGTCATCTCGTCAAAACGACATCGATGTACAAGAGCACAGACCCCAAGCTATGGGCGCTATCCTGCATCGTTTCGGCAGTAAGCCGCGCCATCGGCGGCCCCGAGCAGGAACTGTTTCACGAATTCCTGCAAAGGCGCGATGTCGAGCGCTGCGAGGGCTGCAAGCCGGCGGAGATAGCGGCATGACTGACAAGGAAATCAACCGCGCCACCATCACCGCCTTTCTCGCCCGCGCGATCAACCGTGCCGCCGCAAGTGCGGTCGATGCGGAGTTCGGGTTGCGCGTGGTCAAAGCGGAAGTGATTGACCAAGACCGTATTCGCATCGATCTGACAAACGATCACATCGTCATAGTCGACGCTCTGCACTTGGTCCCCCGCGACCCGCTCGATCCGCAAAAGCTGTTCGACGCAATCAATCGCGGTTTGGCCGATGGACGCCATCTTCGGGGATTGAGCTGATGCCCGTGCTTGAAGTCTACGAACGCACCGTCGAGCGCCACTTCGAAGCGGTCGAGATCGAGCCTTCCGATCCGTTCGGCGTCGACGATCCCTGCCCGATGAACGCGGGCGGGCCCCATCACGACATCGTCGAGTGTCACGAGATCGCATGTTCCCACTGCGGGAGGATCGTATGGCAATGAACCCATCCCTCTACCTGATCGACGGCGGGCTTGCCCAACAGCCGCTCCCGAAAGCCCAGGTCGTCGCACTGATGGCGGATGAGCTGGTGCGGCGCGACGCATGGCGGACCGAGGCCGATGCGATCCGGTCCTTGATGGGCCTGAAGCTCTATTCGTCTTTCGAGATCATGAGCTACGTCGACGATGCACGGCAAGCCGCCGCGCAGGAGACGGTGGCGAAGGTGATGGGGGAGTCATGATCTATCTTCCCGTCATCGTCCACGCGCTCAACGGTACCGTCCACCAGCGCGGCGCGGCATCTCCCGCTCCGAAGCGGAAGCGTTTGTCGACCACCGAACGCGTCCAGCTTCTGGAGCGGGAGAACTCCCGCTGCCACTTATGCAAGGGCGAAATTCAGCCCGGACAGGCATGGGACGTCAGCCATGAAATTCCATTGGAATTGCATGGCACCGACGATAACGGAAACCGCAGGGCGGCGCATCGCAAGTGCCATCGCATTCACACCGCAACGGTAGACCAGCCCAAGATCGCCAAGGCCAAGCGCAACTATGCCAAGCATCGGGGCGCCCATGTCACGCGCCTGCCGATGCGCGGCGGCCGCCATGATGCGCTCAAGCGGCGGATGGACGGAACCGTGGTGGTGCGCGCGACCGGCCGGCCGCTGTTTCTGGGGAGACTGAAATCATGATCGCACGCATCCATGACGACGGCGAACCCAAGATCGGCTCGACCCTATCGGTGGCGCGCCTGTCGATCCACCTTGGCCTCAACATCGCGCGCATCTGCCGTCAGGGCATGACCGTCAACCATCGCGGCGAGACGTGGAAGGCCCTGTTGAGCGACAAGGGAACGCGGCGCGGCTACACGCTCGTATCGCGGGAGTCCGTTGCATCCAAGTGCGTCGAGCGTACCGGGCAGCAGGATCATGCTGCGACGTTGGGATGAACCCGGTAGCACATGACCAAGATCGAATGGGCGCGCAACCAGGACGGTAGCCGCGGTGAGACGTGGAATCCCGTCGTTGGTTGCTCGATCCTATCCTCCGGATGTACCAACTGCTACGCCATGAAGATGGCCCATCGCATCGAGGCCATGAACCTCGAAGCCGAGAGCCGCGGCAAGGGCAAGTCAGCCCCGCAATATGACGGCACCACCAGGGTCGTGAACGGCAAGGCTGTCTGGACCGGCAAGATCGCGCTCGCCGGCGATAACGTCTTGCTCGCGCCGTTGAAGCGGAAGAAGCCAACGACTTATTTCGTCAACTCAACCCTGATGGTTCGCTGACGATGGGCGTTGGCGCCGGCACCGCTGTCGAATGTCTTCGAACCCATGTCGTGATGGAACGCATGGGCAAACGCCGCGCCGGCCGCCTGCTCGACGGCATCACCCACGACGCCATGCCAAGAGATGGAGAGCGCTTGTGAGCGAAGAACGCTGGCAACCGATTGAGACTGCGCCGAAGGATGGGACGCCGTTTCTGTGCTTCCATCCAGATGACGTTTTTTCGCCTGTGACCGGCATCGATTTGATCTGGTATGAGCCAAGCATAAAAGAGTTCACCGTAGACGGTGACAATAAGATTCCATTCTCCGGGATTACCCACTGGATGCCGCTTCCAGCCCCGCCAGCCGTCAACCAGGATGAGCGCTGTGAGGACTGAGACAATCAAAAGCTGGGTTTCTAAGTGCCTTGAAGAAACTCAGAGCACCGAGGCGATCTGGCGCTCATGTCAGGATCGCTTCCCGCATAAAAGTTGTTCTTGGGATTACGTTATGAAACTCGTGAAGCGAGCCAAGGCGCTCTCATCGAAAGACGGCGGTGAAAAATGAGCGATCCTCGTTACGAGATTCTGCGGGTGGCAATGCGGAAGATTGCATGGCCGATGATGACTTTGCGCGAGTTTGCAGAAGATCAGGGACACGAATTTAATGCCAAGAAGGCTTTAGAGATCGCCCATAGCCTCGGCTACCTGCAAGGCATTGCACAGGAAGCAATGGCGGATATCGCGATGATTGACCCGGCTGGCGTAAACGACAGGCCAGCCGTCCCCACACAAGAACGCGGGGTTGAGAAATGAAGCGCTTCACAATGTACCGGCGCAACGTCCCCGACGCGACGCACAACGCGAACCAGAAGAATGCGCCGGACGAGCCTCAATTCGAGGGCGTGGTTTTCGCGGATGGGACCGTTGTTATTCGCTGGCGCACGGCGAAGTGCAGCACGGCAATCTGGTCGTCAATGGATGACATGCTGGCGATCCACGGGCATCCCGAATATGGGAGCGAGCTTGTCTGGCACGACCACGATTTCGAGGAACAGGACAAAGCCGGATATGACCCCCATGGCGCCGAAGTAACAGCCCTGCACTTCTGGTTTGCTGACAACGGCCAGCAATGGAAATGGCACGACGACGGTTGCCGGTCTGAGCAAGCCCGCGATCTGCTCAATCATCTCGCCAAGGCAGGCTTGATCGTCGTGAAGGCGCCGGTCACGAGCCCTGACGGCGGAGGCTCAGCGTGAAATTCGCCTACGCTGACCCGCCCTATCTTGGTCGCGCTGAATACTACCGCGCGCACCACCCCGACGCTATGATCTGGAATCGGCCAGAAACACATCAGGCCCTAATTGATCGCCTGCAGGCGGAGTACCCTGATGGATGGGCTCTCAGCCTAAGCGAGAGAAGCCTGCGCACGATTTTGCCGATGTGTCCGCCTGAGGCGCGCACGGCGGCGTGGTGCACCGATCGAGCCCGCTACGCCGGCAAGGCCGTTCCTGTGCGCAAACATTTTGAGCCGGTCATATTTTGTGGTGGTCGCGGCTATGGCGAAACCGGCAACCGCACTGCCGACTTTATCGTAACCAAGCAGGAGCCGATGCCCGCAGGCCAACCGCGCTACACCATGAACAGGTCTGATCTGCGATCCGGAAAGACGTTCGTCGGCAGAAAGCCGCAGGCGTTCTCGCTTTGGATTCTTGATCTTCTCGGATGGATGCCGGGCGATACCATGGATGATATTTTTCCTGGCTCTGGTGCCGTGCAGGCGGCTTGGGCGACAAAATTTTCAGCCCCGCAACTATTCTACCTCCGTCAAGACCAGGAAGCGCGATGAACATCACGCCCGAAACAGCCGAGCGGAAGAAAACCAGACTCTACATCACCGATGCAGAGCTGATCCGCCGGCTTGGCGTGCCCGAAAAGACCATGCGCCTGATGCTTCCACAGCTCGAGGCAAAGCACAGATTTCCACGGAAATCTCGCCTTTTCCCTGATCTCCGCTATTGGCCTGCGGTAAAAGAGTGGTTGGACAAGTCGGAAGGTCTAATCACGGGAGGGAAGGATGGCTGAAAAGCCGAAGATTACCGAGGCGCCCGGGCTGGTTTGGAGGCCACGGCGGAACGGATGGGCGGCCTATTGGGTGGCACAGGCCACCATGGTCGAGCGGGGCTATGAGCCGAGGCTGGTCAACCTGTGGACCGGCAGCGATTTGACCGACGTTGACGTGGCGATGATCCGCCAGCGCTGCACCCATCTTCAAGGCGAGATGATCGTCTGGGGCGCCGGCCTCGCCCCGCCCCCGAAGTTCGACGGCACCCTGCGGGCCCTGATCAACTGCTACCAGACCGATGCGGATTCGACATATCGGCTGCTGCGCTATCACGTCCGGGTCCGGCACGACCAGATGCTTCGCAGGATCTACGCCGCGCACGGCGACACCCGCCTCGAGGACATCAAGACGCGCCTGATCTACGCCTGGCACCGGCAATGGACCCAGGACGGCAAGCGCATCGCGATCGGGCATTTCTTCGTGGCCGAGCTCCGGACGCTGTTCCGATTCGGGATGACGCTGCTGGAAGACAAGGAATGCACCCGCCTTGCCGCAGTAATGGCCGAGCTCCGGTTCGAGTCCCCCAAGCCCCGCACCGAGCGGATGACGGCCGGACAGGCTGTAGCCGTCCGGGCCGCTTGCCATGCCCGCGAGTGGCCGTCCCTGGCCCTCGGGCAAGCCTTCCAGTTCGATCTGATGCTGCGGCAGAAGGACGTTATCGGCGAGTGGGTGCCGGAATCCGAGCCCGGCGACGTGGCTTATCAGTACCAAGGCCGGAAGTGGGCCCGCGGCCTGCTCTGGCAGGAGATCGACCAGAACTTTGTCCTGCGGCACGTCACTAGCAAGCGCGGCAAGCCGCTCGAGGTCAACCTGCGGCTGGCTCCGATGGTGATGGAGGAGCTGGCCCAGTTGGCCGGGGTCGAGCCGGCCGCCCTCACCCGCGACAAGCTGCCCGACATGGGCCCGGTCCTGATCTGCGAGCACACCAAGCGGCCCTGGCTGACGGCCGAGTACCGTCGCAAATGGCGCATGATGGCCGACAAGGCCGGGGTGCCAAAGGCCGTGAAGAACATGGACAGCCGGGCCGGCGGGATCTCCGAGGCGACCGATGCCGGCGCCGACCTGGAGATGGTCCGGCACGCCGCGACCCACAGCAACATCAACATGACCCAGCGGTATTCCCGTGGGTCAACCGAGAAGATCGAAACCGTCATGGAACTCCGGGCGAAGCACCGGAACAAGCCGAAAACGGATTGACGAACGAGCTTACGAACGAGTGCTAAGAACACCAATGATTTCTATGGGTAAGCGGTCCTGAAGAATGTCAACGATGACTTTGAATTCATTGGCCGATGTTCGTGCAGAAACCGCAGGCGGCGGCGTCAAACGGCCTCGCCGACCGGGCTTCCGTTGGGAGTATCGGACCGGCTGCCAGTGCAGCGCGTGCCCGTGGAAAGGCAACTGCCGTGGCGAGACGTGGCCGCACTGGATCGAAGTGAAGGACGCCCCGACCGGGGCTGCATAGGAGAGGATGATGGCTAAGTCGATCACGAACGGAAACTGGTCGCGCATCGGTGACAATGCGCTCGGGTTTGGGATGGTTCGCTACAGCAACGGGGGAGCCGGATCTGAGCGCATACTCTGGCGCATGGAGATCACGGGCAACCCCGGCACGAAGTTGACCGAGGTTGACGCCAAAATAAGCGACCTCCGTGCGATCTCCACATGGTGCGAGAGGGCAATCGAGACCCTTCAGACAGACGGCGGGCGCATGGGCGACGACGAGCACGAGGCCGAAAAGGCCGCCTGAACCGCAGACTGTTGTCGAGAACGCGGAGGAGAAGATGGCTACAGACCTGTACCACCGGATGCTTGCTTTCAACTACGGAGATCCCGAGCGCGCCGACCTAATGAAAAAGGTCTGGCAAGGAACGCCTTGGATGGTCGATTCCTATACCGGCCGCACGGGCGATGAACGCGAACGCGACATGCTGCATTGGTGCCACGAGACTTTCGGCAAGCAGGCGTGGCCTCTCCACGGTGGCGAAGGCACATGGCAGCGCGGCGGAGCCACGATTCACGGATGGACTTGGTTTGGATTTTCGACTGAGGCGTACATGCGTCGATTTGTGGAGAAATGGCCGACGCCAGAAGACGTCAGAGAACCAATCTCCGCGTCCGCACTCGCCGACGCAAATTCTCACGCATAGCGTTCGTTCGGCATGACCGCTGTGAACCCATACCTCATCGAAGGCCCAGCACTGATCTCGTTCAGCGGCGGGCGCACATCTGCCTACATGCTGCACGAGATATTGCGCGCCCACGACGGCAAGCTGCCGGATGATGTTCACGTCACATTCGCCAACACTGGCAAGGAGCGGGAGGAAACGCTTCGATTTGTGCATGAATGCGGGACGCGATGGGGCGTCAAGGTGCATTGGCTGGAGCGCCTTCCGGGCGGCAGCTTCACGGAAGTCGGCTATAATTCGGCAAGCCGCGGCGGCGAGCCATTCGAGGCACTAATTGCCGAAAAGAAATACCTGCCCAACGCGGTCACGCGGTTCTGCACGGTGGAACTGAAAATTCGCCCGATGCGCGACTTTGCCATCGTCGCCGGATTTGAACGCTGGAACAACGTCATCGGCCTTCGGTACGATGAGGGCCTGCGCGTGATGAAGGCGCTGGAACGCAACGACAGCGGCAAAGAGCGGTTCAAGGCCGTCATGCCCATGTCGAGAGCCCACGCGACTAAGCGCGGCCACGTCTTTCCATTCTGGTTTGGCAAAAGCATCATGCCGCCGATTCCGGCGGCCATAGAGGATTTGCCGCAGGGCTTTGATCTCGGATTGGACGACTACGAGGGCAATTGTGACCTGTGCTTTCTCAAATCCAAGGGCGCACGCAAGCGGATCATTCGCGATCGGCCCGGCTCTGTCAATTGGTGGAAAGCCCAAGAGGCGCGCGGCGGATCAAAGCCATCAGGCGCCCGCTTCGTTACCGAATATACCTATGCGGACCTAGAGCGAGAGGTTCGAGAGAACCCATATATGCCCGGCCTGCTTGACGACGACTACGATGCGGAGTGCGGGCTATCATGTGCAGCAGAATGACAACCGTCTGCATTCGGAACAGAGATTCGGCATGACGGCTGCGTTGTAACAATTCGTGATTACGCGGGACTTGCGTATACGCGGTAACAGCGTATAGTGACTTCATCAACAACGGAGCGCAGCAATGACCCTCACCTACACCAACGAAATCGGCCAGCAGATCAAGGTTGTTGTCGTCAAGGAATATGCTGGCTCCGAACCGATGTATCTGGTTCACAAGCTCGGCGCTTCCAGCAGCAAGTATGTGTTCGGCGTTCCCGCCTCCAAGTGCAAGCGGGGGTGAGCCATGATTGATCCCGTTATCTTCGGGAAGCTAAGCGAACTGCGCAACGAATACCGCCTTAAAATGAATAGGTCGGCAGACGCAGCACAAGCTGCGGCGCAGACCGAGGAGATGGACCTCGTGTCTCTCCACTCAACTGAATCTGAGCGATACCGCGAAGCCTTCCATGCATTGAACAGGGCTATCAGCATAGTTGACGGCCAATGACCCCCACCCAATACAAAGCCGCCATCAAGGCCCTCGGCCTCTCTCAGGAGAGAGCCGGGGATTGGCTAGGGATCGGCCGCAGAACCTCTCAGGGCTACGCGCTAGGCGAATATCCAGTGCCGGAGCCGGTGGCGAAGCTGCTCCGTCTTTGCGTCAAGATGAAGTTGAAACCGGAGGATGTGAGATGATGCAAGTCGTTTGCGATAACCCCGCCCCGAAACCGTTGCGTCCCTACTGCATGAAATGCGGCTGGCGCAAGGGAGGCGTCGATAGCTGGAACGGCGCTGCCTGTAAGTGCGGGCTTTCAGAGCCGCCGATTAGGCAGGTGGCAGATGATCGGAAGTGAGGACCCTTGGTGGCTGCCTTGGACAGTGGTCATGTTCGTTGCCTTGGCAGCCGCGCCCTACATTGCACGCTTAACCACACCATAACACAACCGTCAGCATTCGGGAGCGCGGCGATGGATAACAAATTCTACCATGGACTCTGCCCCGTTTGCCATGGATGCGGACGAACGTCGTTTGATCAGTTCGGAAGGGAAGTTCCGCAATTAATGTGGGTTGATTCAAATACTACTGCACAAGGATGGAAGAAATGTCGCCAATGCGGCGGCGTAGGCGTCGTTCTAAGAACCGTCATGGAGGGTGACAGCGGTGGGTAGATACAAGACGCCAATGTATAATAAAGGGAAAGGCGCAGCCCACGCATGGATCGTGGAGCATATAGACTATGCTGGCGACGATTGCCTGCCTTGGCCCTTCTCCAAGACGCGCGGTAGAGGCATTCTAGGTCACAACGGGGAGCGCTATTACGCCTGCCGGCTAATGTGCGAATATGCTCACGGGCCCGCACCGTCGCCCGAGCATGAGGCGGCGCATTCCTGCGGCAAGGGCCACGAGAGCTGCACCAATCCACGCCACCTGTCATGGAAGACTCGAACAGAGAACCGGCGGGACTGCATCGAGCACGGCACCAGCATCAGAACGAGGCCAAATAGCCTTACTAAGGCCCAAGCCGACGAGATCAGACCATTGCGCGGAGTCGAGACGGCAGACGTGGTGGCGGCACGCTACGGCGTTTCGCCAACTGCCGTTTACCTGATCTGGCAAGGCCACACGTTCAAGCCTGGTGCGCTCTACAGGAACCCCCGCTGGACCGCAGAAGAGGATGACAAGCTGCGGGAGGCCGTGCGTCTTGGAATGAGCGATCGGCAGGCCGGCGAATATATCGGCCGGTCCGGCAATCACATTTGGAGACGCCGCGCAAAACTTGGGCTACCCAAGAACGCGGTAGGACTCCGGACTATTTAAGCAGGACCGCTGCAAATGAACCGACGAACCCTCAAGAAGAAATGCCGGCGGGCGATGGAAGCCCTTATCGCAAGGCACGGCTATGCTCGGGATTCTTTCGTGGCCTCCGACGGCGGCGAATCCATCTACGCTCCGCCGGGGATGGAGAGGCGCTTTGACCGGAATGGTTTTCTCGACCCCGGTCCACTCAAGGGGACCATGCTACTGTGGCAGAAAACGTCGTATGAATACGACGAGTGGGACGCGGCGCTACCGAGCGAGGTCTTGCGGGAGGTTGAATTCTGGGAGGTTTATCAGCCGACCGATGAAGATTTGCGGGCATGGGACGCGGCGGCAGACGCAAAGAACGCCGAACTGCAGGCCGGTGGCGCAATCGCCTAACGGCGGACATTGGGAAGGAACGCTGAGATGACAATGCCAAAGCAATGGTCTGCGTTCGAATTCAAAACGGATCCCGATAATGGTTATTTGCTTGACCCTGATGGGTGCCATTATCGGACCGAAAGGCAGGCATTCCACTTTGCCTTCCTCGGCATGTGCGGATGCGGTTGTCCAGAAGACGCATACAACTTTTGCAGGGACGTCCTTACAAAGTTCGACCGGCGCGCCAGCCGTGCTGACCGTTCCGCTCCATGGGTCAATGCTGAGGACGAGGTGAAAAAGCTGATCCTTGACCACCCCGACGAGGCTGCACACGTCTTGTCCCACCTTCTCACAGCGCGCAAGCTATTAGAGCATGGCGGAAGTGTAGGCGGCTCGTGGCTCACGAAATGGGGTGAGCAAATTGTCGATGGCGGAAAGATGGAAGAAGATGAACTGAGCGACGACTAGACGGCGCTCATGGCAAAGGATCGCGGCGAGTGAAGGTGATTGTATGCGGCGGCCGAAACTTCAGGAGTCCGGCACAGGTCTTTGCCGAGCTGGAGCGCCTGCACGCCGTGTTCCGCTTCACGGAGTTGATGCAGGGCGGCGCCTCTGGCGTCGATACGTTCGCTAGGGATTGGGCTGCAACGCATCCAGAGATCAAGCGTTATGTTTGCCGCGCTGACTGGAAAGCGCATGGGCGGGCCGCAGGACCGATCAGGAACGCCCGTATGCTAGAGTGGGGACCTGATTTGGTAGTTGCCTATCCCGGCGGTCCCGGCACGTCAAACATGGTAGCCCAGGCTACGGCCGCCGGGGTGAAAGTGGTCAGAGCACTGACCTGACTCCGCGTTCTCAGCGCGAAACCAGTTTAAGCCTTCCCCGCACCCTCGCTCGTGATGATCCAATAGTCCGACCCCAGGAGCGGCGAGCCGAGATAGGCCTCCGGAAAGTACGAGTCCCCCTTGTCGCCCCAGTCGCGGCCCCAGCTGTTGCGCACCGTGAAGGTGCCCTTGCGCTGGCCGTAACCCACGACGTACATGCAGTGGCCGCCGACCGGGGCTTCGTTCTTGTGGGGCATCGGCACCATGCCCGAGCGCGCCACGGAATCGCTCTCGAAACTCTCATACAGCGTCACGCCGATCACGGGCGTATGGCCCATCGCGATGGCCTGTTTCAACGCGGAGGCATGCACTTCGACGCGCTGATAGGCGAGCGCGCGGAAATGCACGGCGTCGGCATAGACGGGTTTCGAAGGTTTGCTGCGGAACTTGCCGATCCGGTAGGCCCACAGCTTCTCCCGGGCAACCCCGATCTTGGCCGCGCACTTGATGCCGTCACGGATCTCCGCTCCCGCATCGGAATTGACCGTGCCTTCCCTCGCCCGCTCGTCATAATAGAGCTGCAGGCGCGACAGCGGCACGTCATCAGCGCCGCGCACGCGCATCTCATAACGAAGCGCACCCGTGATGCCGTGCGCCGTGCAGCTGCCGAGCTCGCCCTGATCCATCACAGGCGGACATTGCGGTCGCAGATCAACCGCCGGCGGCAACCGCATCGCCCGCGGCAGGAACATGTGATCGCGCGCATCCTTGGTGTCGCGCCGGCAACCGTACCAGGCGTTCGGGTTTGTCATGTCATCTCCGTTCTGCTCATTTCCCGCCAGTGCCGAATCCAGCGCTGCACGATGTGCTCTTGCTCTTTAAGATGGGCCGCGATCTCCGCCGTGTTGAACCGCCGCGCCCACATCTTCAGCGCGATGGAGTATTTGCGGAACAGCTCCCGCTCGAATTCATCGCTCTTGGCGAAGTCGCTGGGGGGGTCATGCGTTCGTCACCTCGCCATTCGTGACGAAGCCGTGCCATCGGCAGCCGCCGTGCAGATCGACGCTTCGGGCATTGCTTGGCGGATCAGCGTCGAGCGTCAGATCGTGAAATCCGGTCCCGCTGATCTTCCATCGCCCGGGGCCCGGAGAGGCAGCATCCGGCGCACCGCGCGAGCGTGACCAGCACAGAACGACATGGGTGCCGACCGCCCCACCGTTCTTTTCGAAGCACTTCGGACAGAGGAACTCGACCCCCTGCGCTTCTTCGATGGTAGCGACCTCGCAATGGAATTCGCGGCCGTCACGTAACTCGCAGCGCTGGAATGACGGATCGAGATCGATGAGTTTCAAGACAGCCTCCCGCGCTTTACAGATTTCCGATTCCGCTTGTCGGATCGGCCTATTCGCTTGCACGCTTCGGCTGGTAGCGCAGCCCAATCGCGTTACGAGGTCCGTCGTGGTGACGGTTTGCGAAGCTCTGCGGCTGAAACTGGAAATCGATCGGCAGGCCGGTTTGGGCCCGAAGCCATTCCGAAATCGCTACTGTCAGCACGAGCCATTTCGGATCGAATTCCCAGACCGCGTGATCGATGCTGACGACATCGGGAAATTCGCGCATGAAGGTCTCGTCACTCAGGATCAGCCTGACGTCCACGTCCCTGAAGTCCGGCCGTTCGAGGCATGAGCCGACCAGATAGCAACCGAAGCCATCGAGATGCGACCATGCGCGGTCGAGCTGCTGGCAGGCGGCCTGCAGTTTGAAGATTGCAGGCGGGCCGATATAGCAGTGTTTCTTGCGGCGCTCTTTCACGCGGACCGGCAAGCGGCTCATCGAACTGCATCCGGCATGAATTCGAACCCCATCGCACGATTCACCATCTTGGGATCGAGAGGTCCGAACTGCGCACAGGCAGCAACGACTTCAGCTTCGGTCAGGAAGCGTTCCACTTCAGATGGTTTCTCGCGTAGACGATCCCACAGACAGATGTTCATCGGCAGCAAGCCCCATGCCGATGTCGAGACGATCCACACCAGCCACAGCAGCTGATTGCCGAGGCCGATCAACCACGCCTTCGGATGCTTGTTTCCTGCCAGAAGCGTCATCCAAATCGTGATTGCCGACAGAAGCCATGGCAGGTATTCCCCGATGATGGTGAAGATCACGACAACGTCCCCGGCATGAAGCAGCGAATGCTCACCCCGCCATAACCCCAGATCGGCCACACCATGGTCCGGCCGGCGCGGTTGGCTTCCTTGATGACGGCCTCATCATCGACGTCGATCCAGATCATTTCGATTCCGCGCGGCGGCGCCGGCTGATCCCTGGTCGGAAGCCATTGCTCCTTCGGCACGAGAACGCGATAGCGGTTGCCGTTCACGATCTGCCAGTCGACATCGGACAAGGCCCAGCCGTCGGCATCGGAGCAGCACGGCCCCTTGCCGGACTTCAGGCTGTCGAACCACGGCTTCAGGGGCGAGGCCGCATGCCGGCCGTCGAGATCGCGGCCGCGCACGGGATGGATCAGGAGCGCCATCACCAGCACGATCAGGCCCGTGAAGATCAGTGTGAGCCAGCCCCTCATGTTCATCGGATCACCTCAATCTTGACTGGAGCAATGCCGCGCCCGGCGATGCCGAGTTGGCGCGCGCCGGAAACGGAGAGATCGACGATGCGCCCGCGGACGAACGGGCCTCGGTCGCGCACGATGCACTCCACGCTGCGGCCGGCATGGATCACGCGGAGCCTCGTGCCGAACCGATGAGACTTGTGAGCGCAACTGTCGGACATCTGGTCGAAGCGGCCGCCGTTCGCCGTCTTGGATCCGTGGTGCCTGCCGCCGTAGTAGGAGGCGATGCCGGTTTCGGCATGGGCAAAAGATGCGAGCGCGCAGCACAGCGCGGCCGCGAGGACGGATCGGCGCATCAGGCCTCTTTCACGAATTGTTGCAGGTTACAGTTGCGCCGCATCGCTCTGTGATGCGGGCGCCTCGCCGCCTCCGGGCCTACGTTTCCCGGGGCAAGCTATTTTTCCGAAGTCGATTTCTGCGCGACGTCATAGCGCATCACATACGTTGATCGTGCCGAACCGCCTATCTGGCGAAATTCGATTTGCTAGAGTGCCTGCACGCACTCGGGAAGTGCGGGCTGTTTGAAAATGGAGAATGACCATGGAGCACCTTCATAAGAAGGGCGACGTTGTTAACGTGTTCCAGATGTCGGTCGGCAAAGGGTTGCTATTCGAAGGCAAGGCGACGATCCTGAAGCCAACTGACAAACCCGGAGAGGAGCGATACCTTGTCCGTTTCCACGGACGCGACGGCAAACCGCAGCTCGGCGAAGAGTACGAGAGATGGATCGACCGCAACGGGCAGAGTGACCCGGACGCCTATATCAGAGAGACGAACAAGCGCCTCAACGTGGGATGATAAAGCAACCCAGGCCCTACCAAAGGCCGGGGCAACTCTCATGGCTTGCGCGTCTGCGCTTCGATCCGGGTGACGCTGCCGAGCAGCGTATCGACCTTGACCTCGACGCGCGTCAATCGATCCGAGTTCGGAGCGATGGCGTCGAGCCTCTCTTTCAAGGCCGACACTTTTTCCTGCGTGGTTGCGGCCCACCAGAAGAAGCCCCCTGTTTGAATCAGGATTGCCGCGATCAGCGAGATCGGGACTTTCTTGTCGAGGTGCCAATTGTTGTCGGCGCCGTCTTTATCAGCCATGCCCTACCCTCTTGGTTTCGATTAACGAATTGCCGGTAGGATCCTTCCCAGCCGGTGCAATGGTTCACGCCATACATCGGTCAGGGTCGCGGCGAGCGTTCCAGCGCGCGCCGCGGCCCGCTTCACTCGTTACTGTTCGACGGGAGGCTGCGGCTTCGTCAGTCCAGAGATACCGTCCCGCACGACGTTGACGACCATCTTGATAGCCTGCAGCGCGGCAACGGCGCCGGTCGTGTAGGCCGGATTGATGAAGGATGCCGTGCAATCGAACGATCCGGTGACGGTGGTGGTGCAGCCGGACCAGACCAGAACGACGGTGCCGAGCGACAGCACCAGGCTCGCGACGTTCGCGATATTGTGGAACAGGTTCGAGTTCATAGGGTCATTCTCCGATTGTTGATTGAAACGCTCACACCGGACACCACGGCCACCAGAAGTGAACCGCGAGCCCACCGACGATGAGTCCGAGGATGAAAGGAAGCGGCGGCCACGCCTTCGACGCTTCCCAGGTGTAGCGCGAGAGCGTCTTGCCGTTCGGCCGCTTCAGCGCCAGCGTCTCGAAGACCGCAAATGAGACGAGGATCGCGACGACCCAGGAGGTCCAGATCAAGTCCCACATGGCGGTCAGTCCGCGAAGCCGTGCTTGGCGAGGTTCTCCATCACCTGGCCGTGCAGCCAGATGTTCTGCTGCTCGGTGCCGGCGTAGGTGCCCTTGCCGCCGGCCTTAACGTACATCTCGTTCCGCGACTTGAAGCTCGGATTGAGATCGAGCAGCCGGCAGAGATCGACGATCGATCGATCCCATTCGAGATCCGGAATGCCTTTGGCCCTTTCTGCGAGCGCGGCCTTGACGTCTTCGATCGTCCATTCCTTCTTCGGCTTGTCGGGCGGCAGCAAGAGGCTGATGGCGAAGCGGATCAGCTTGAAGAGATTGCAGAGGATCATTGGTGTTCTCCGTTGATGATTGTTTCGCCCCTACAGCATCGATTGCTGTTTCGGCGGTTCCGATGGTGGATCATTGAACATGCGCGGCTGCGCCAGCTCTTTGGCGATGCGCTTGCATGCGATATCGAAGTACTTCTCCTCGATCTCTATGCCGATGAACTTCCGGCCGAGAGAGACAGCGGCCACGCCTGTGGTGCCGGAGCCCATGAAAGGGTCGAGGATTTGAGTCGCAGGGGGGGGGTAGCTGCTGGATGCACCAGCGCATGACTTCTAGCGACTTCTGGGTCGGATGTTCTTTGCCATCACGCAGTGCAATAGAGCGCGGAACCATGAGACGGCGGATGGCGCCGTCGAAGCTGCACCACGCGAGTTCACAATCAGCGAGAGAGAAATCAGTCTGCCCCTTGTCCCAGACCAGCCATTTGGTCCCGGCGGCTAGGTGGTCAATGTAGTAGTTGCCACCCCAGATAATTACCTCTTTCCCGGCGCACAGGACGGCCGTGATCGCCTCTTTCGGGACGCGGGTAGCATCCCAGCCATCTAGCCCGTAATCGCGCCAGCCGAACCGCTGTGATCCCCTCTTTCTCGCGGCGTCGATCCCGTAAGGCGGATCAGTCACCACAGCATCAACCTTGCCAAGCGTCGGAAGTATCTCTCGGCAGTCCCCGAGATAGAGCGTGACGCCTTCCGCAAGCTGCTCGACACGGCTCATCGGCTCAGAACCCCAGACAGCGCTTGCCGTGCGCGATCTCTTCTGGCGTCGCCTTGCGATAGGCCGCCATCCGTTCCGGCCAGCCCATGGCGTCATACTCGCGTTTGACGACGGCGCAGGACGGCATGCCCCTGGTCGAGTGCGATGCCGCCCTCTTCTTTTCGGGCCTTGGTTTCGGTTTGACTTCCACTTTCGGGCGCGGACGCGGTAGGGGTTTGGGCTCGGCTGCTGGTGCGGCCGCGACAGGATCGGGCTCGGTCGGAACGGTGGCCGGCGATGCCGGAACCGGCGCGAGTTCGACCGGTGCGACGTCGATCTGCGGCGCCATGATCGCCGGCATGGGGATATGGACGAAGCGCACTTCTGGCTCAGGGGCGGGGGCAGTCACCCTCCCGCCAGTATATCCACCACCTCCGAAGAGGGCCGCGACGAACAGCAGCGCCCGAGCCTGGTCATTCATGATCGTTGGCTATTTCTTGGTGAAGGCCGACAGTATCGTGCCGAGGATGCTCGTTATGGCGCCGCCCCAGCCGCTGAGACCAAGCGCTGCGCTTCCGATCGCGACCGCTGGCACTGCAGATGTCGCCACGGTAGAGCCCTCGCCGATAACAGGAATTCCCATGAGCTGCATGATTGCAGCAACCGCGCCGGCCATGATGCCCAACGAAGTTGGCGCGGACGGCGATGGCACGGTCGATGGAATGGGAGACGGACTTGGCGCAGGGACAGGCGCAGGCTCTACCACCGGCGGCGCAGGCGGCACGGTCGTGCCTTTCAGCGCATTCACCAGCGCGGCGGGAAGGCCTGCGATGTCGGCACGCAGTCCCTGGATTTCCTTCAGCAGATCGGCGGTCTCTTCGGTCACGGCGGGTTTCTCCGGTTGGTTTGCGGTTTGATAGAGATCGGCGGCGATGTCGGGACGCTTTTGCGCGAGGCGGATCAGCACCGCGGCAACGCCGAGCTGCTTGTCGTCGGCGTTCGGATCCCAGATGTGATCGGCGATGTACTTGCCGGGCTGTTCGTGATTGGTGCCGGCCCAGACGTAGGCCGAGTTGACGCCGTGGCTAACGTAGCCGAGGCCGTTGAATACCTCGGCCTGGTAAAGCATGCGCGCTACCGACCAGGACTGCACGCGGTGCATGTCCTTAAGCTTCAGCGCGTCGACGGCCGCTGATGCCCAATCGGCGAACGGCCCTCGGCCCTTCGGCTCGAGCGACGTTACGCGACCCGTGCCGATGATGTGTTCGCCATTGTGCAGCACGCCGGCGAAGTTGCAGCCGGACTCGCGCATGTGCAGCGCGCCGATGAAATACCAGGGTACACCGGTTGCACGCTGGACGGCGCGGTACTGATCTTCGGCAGCGATGATCTTGCTGGCGAAGGTCTCCGCGTTCGTCGTATCGGCGCCCGGCTTCAGCGTCGCCGTGCGCCACATGTTCGCGTAGCCGCGCTCGGTGGCTTCGAACGTCCATGACATATTTGGTTGCCTTGCTCGCTTTGGTTGCGCGTGATACATTCATCAAATGCGCAGGATTTTCCGCCGGCTGAGGCGAAGGATTATGCGACCGTTGGTGATCGACGGTTTGCGGGCGCGTGTTCCACGCCGGCTGCGGTGGAAATTCGGCACTACTTGCGGCCGTAAATCTTGATCTTGCCGCTGGTGATATTCCCGGAGGACTGGAAGAACTGGAATCCGGTGATGGCGCCGTTGCCGTTCCACGCCCCCGACATCTGAATGCCGAATGCGGTACCGCCGCTGGAAACTCCGGACAGTTGACCGGTGATCGGTTTCGGCGCCGAGGTGCCAGCCGGATTGAAGATGTGGATGACGCCATTGAATGGAATCGTATTCGACGACGCCGAACTGATGCCGCATTGAAACGCCGAGGTCGTCGCCGATGCTGCAACCGTCGTGGAGAAGAAGGCCAGCACCGCGCCGAGATAGGACGAACCCTGAAACGAGCCGCCCGAGTGAATCTGGAATGTGCATGTCGTCGCCGACGTGGCCGGCAGAATGTCCTCGAGGACGAGGATATATTCGTTCCACGCAGACGTGAGCGTGGTGGTGTCGCCGAGCGTCGCCGAATTGCTCGCGGTCAGCGTGGCGAGGAGCTTCGTCCCGCCATAGTTCGGATCGGTGGCACAGGTGCCTGACGTGGTGATGATTCCGCCCGTCAGTCCGTCGCCGCAGGTGACAGAGGAGACGCCGCCGCCGGAGGCTGCACCAAGCGCCTGCGCGGTCCATTTCGAGACGCCATCGCTCTTGAAGAGGTAGGCGCCGTTTGCAGCCGTTATTGTGACTGAGCTACCGCCATTGACCGTATCGGATCCGGCACGCTGGATGGTCAGCGTGTTCGATGCGGTAACGGTCCCTTGATAATCCGCAATGACGACTTCCTGCCCCGGATTGACCCCGTTCGCTGCCGGCAGCGTCCATGTCCGCGCCGCGGTAAACGCCGCATTGGTGCCGACGGTGCGATCGGTTGCGAGGATCGTATAGTTGGAATCGCCGTGACCGGTGAAGCTGTCGACATTGAGCCCCGACGAGCTTCGCGCAGCCGCCGTCGTTGTCTGGCCCGTACCGCCATTGCCGATCGGCAGCACGCCGGTAACGTCGTTCCCGAGCCGCACTATGCAGGACGTCTGGTTGGCGCAGACGAAGGTCTTGTTGGTCAGCGTCTCGGCGCCCGCTATCGTTGCGAGCGTGCCTGCTGTCGGGAATGTAACGCTGGTGGCACCTGTCAGCGTGCCAGTGAAGGAAAAGGCGCCCGAGAAAGTCAGCGCACCACCGATCGCGACATTGCCACCCAATGCGATCTGACGCGACGCATCGCCAAGCACCCAGGTAAGCGTGCGGTCGGCGGTCAGCGCTTCAGTCGCAGCAAAGCGAATATCGAAGCCGGCGCCCGTCGAGCGGATGCCGAGCCCGGTGATTGCTGCAAGCGCACCACCATTGATCGTCGGCACAGTCAGCGTCTTGTTCGTCATGGTCTGTGGCGCAGCAAGTGCGACAATCGTATCCGTGCCCGCTGGCAACGTCAGCGTCCCGCCGCCGGTCGCTGGCGCCTTCAGGATCGCCGATCCCGACGTTGCGCCGAGTAGGATCAGCTTGCCATCGGCAAACGATTGAGCCCCGGTCCAGGTCTGAATCTGCCCGAGCGCTGCCAGCGTCTCCGATGCGTTCGGCAGCACATACGTCTTCATCGAGCCCGCCGGCCCGGTAAATTGCATGAAGGCGTTATTGGTGCCGCCCTTGCTACCGGACAGTGGCGACGCGCCCGGATTTGTCTGCGCGGCGGCGAAAATGCTCGACAGAGCAAGCGCCATCGCGCTCCCGAGCGTATTGCGGAGCCAGTTCATGAGAACTTCCTGCCTTTTCCTAGAACCAGCCCTTGACGCCGCTGGCGCGTGGCGACAGCTCGATCGACGCGCCATCGCTATCGATGACATACTTGGCACGACCCATGATTGTGTCGGTGCCTATCTTGTGTGTGCCGGATTGCGAGCCCGATGTGTTGATCGCCGCCCCGCCGGGGGTATCGGCGATCGTGAAGGTGTCCGGCGTCAGCACGGTCTTAACGTAGTACTGGGTATCGGCCGCCAGGCCCGTGTAAAGCGCGCCAGTCGTCTCCAGGCTTACCGGCTGATCCGCCGCCCATCCGTGCGCCGTCTTCGTCACCACGCCAGGCGAGGCGAGCGAGATCGTCACCGTGTCGGGACGGCTGGGGACCACCGTGATGTTGTTTGTTGCAGCGTCAAACTTGCCGTCGGCAATGCGGATCGATCGTCCCGGCGGTCGCGCAGTCGACAGTGGCATGGTCACCCTGGTCGCCGCAGCAACCGTCTTGGCAATGATGATCTCGTCGGCATCGTCGGCTGCAATCGTGACATCGCCAGCAGCATTCACCTCGCGCTGGGTCTTACTCGGAACGACAGCCACCCTCTTGAAGCGATTGCCATCGAAATCGACGATGCAGTTGATGCCATCGTCGGCCGTCGTGACATCCGCCGCGTCGAGGTCGAAACTGTGCTGCAGGCTGCGCACATAGATGCCGGCGAACTGGCCCGACAGCGAGGTGCTCCGCACTTCATTCGCATCCGCCATACGCATGCGCACGCGGGTCTTTTCGTAGCTGCGCAGGTTGGCCTTGACGACGTTGACGCCGTCAATAACCGCAACATCGATCGGATTTGCAGTCATGACGGTACCAGCTCCTCGACACTGAATGAATTGCGGCTGAGAGAATTGATGTGGATGTCGCTATAATTGGTGCCCTGCCCGTGATGAATGCGGATCGTGTAGGTATGAGAAGACGTATCTGGTGGCGTGTAGTAAAACTCCGCATCCAGCGTCGGCGGCGCATCTGCGCTGTTGGCGATGGGCATCCAGTAGGAGGCCGCCGCGAGACCGTCGACATAGAGGGCGATCGTGACCGGTTTCTCGGTACTGGACCCGGCAGTATAGGAATATACCGGCACCGCCGCGATCTTGAAGCGCAGCAGATTGGCGGTTGAGTGCGCAGCATAGGCGAGTGTGTTGCTGCAGGTCTTGCCGAAGTTCGACGTGGTCGGTGGCGTTCCAGCGCTATAGGTGTAGTAGGAACTACCGAAGTCGGCAGACAGATTTGTTGACGCCTCGACATAGGAGCGCTTGTAGCGCAGCAGCGCGCCGGCACTCGAAACCCAGGCCGTGCCGTTGAAGTGATGGGCGTTGTTCTGCGCCTTGTCGTAAGCCTCCCAGCCGTTGCCGGGAGTATAGATCACGAACGAGCCCGCCACCTCACAGATTGCCACCTTGGCATCGTGGCCAGCCCATGCTCCCGTCGCGGATGGGCCGATAATATAGGCCGTACCGACCGTCGGCGACGCTGGCGGCGCCGTCGTGGTCTGGTTCTCGACGATAAACCGCTTGCCGAAGTTGATCGCCGCCGATAGCGGAACCGAATTTGCCGGCAGCGTCTGCGTGCCGAAACCCGCAACCCATGCGCCGGCGGCGTTCTTGTGATAGTAGCTGTCGATGTCCTCGGCATAGAGCATTCGGCCGATTCCGAAGTCGACGAACTCCCAGCCCCGGATGGTGTAGACTGCCACCTGGTTGGAGTGACCTGCCCATGCGCCGGTCGCGCCGGCGGCGACAAGATAGGCATCTCCAATCGTCGGAGAGACTGGCGGCGCCGACAGATCGCGATCCAGCACCGAATAGGCGAATACGGCCGAACCATCGGCAAGCTTGTAGCGGCGGTTGTCCAGCGAAACCAGGCAGGTGGTACCGTCGTGCGGCGTCAGCGTATCGGTAGCATCATAATGAAACACCCGGCCGAGATGGAGGAAGTCAATGATGGCCGCACCCGTATCAGGGTCGACCCCATACATGCCAGTGACATCATCGGCATCGGCCAGCACATAGGGCATGCGGGCCGTCAGGAGATTGCGCAGCAGTGTTTTTTCAGCGGCCGCACCGGTTGGCAGCGCCGCGACGGCAGCGTGATAAGTCGGCATCAGGTCAGATCCAGCGGCGCGAGGTCAAAAGCCTGCTCGTCGACAGCCGCGATGAAGGCGGTCTCGATTGCCGCCGAATATTCGACGAGCGTGAGCAGGACGGAGGCGAAGTTGTCGACGAAAGACCAATCGAGACAGAGATAAGTCCCGTTAGCCTGCGCGAACAGAACGCTGTCGAACACGACGGTACCGCCGACAAGATCGTCCGCACAATCGGCCAGCATTTCTACGTCGCAGGTAACCGACAATTGTCTGCCGAGCCTGGCATTGTCGATAAAGGCCTTCTGCAGCCGCTGGGCGCGGGGAACGCCGCCGGTGTCCATCGTAAACGGAAGATCGAGCGTGGCCTCGAGCAGTCCGCCGTCGGCCGCAATGAGATCGGCACGCGAGAGCACCGGTCCATCGACCTGCTGATACTCGCGATCGGCGGCGACGAAACGACACTTGACCCGATTGACGAGATCTGACTTCGGTTTGGCCGCCCGGTATTCCACCGGGCCGGTCAGCAACCTGTCATGAACAGTCACGATCGGCGAACGCGGAAACGACGAGGAAGGCCAAACTCGCCCCGCGTTCTGCAGGATCAGGCCGCGATTGGCAGAAATCATTCCCGTCATCACCGTTGCCGGCGCCTGGCGCAGAGTGATCACGCCGTCGATCGTGTGCCGCTTGCGGTAGGTGCCGTCGACGCTCGCGATCAGGCCATCGTCCCAGTCGGCCGATTCGGCCGTCTTACTCCAATCGATTCGGGATGGCCGAATGCGGCCCCCGTATCGCTGGGTGAGGTAATGCGCTTGCACCAGCGCAGCGTTGTTCGAAAATGACCACGTCGCGCGCGCCGCCTCCACGGAGGCGGGATCGTCGGGATTCCAGTCGAGAATATGCGATGGATTCCGAGGGTCAGGAATGGCGATGCCGTCGACCAGGAAGATTGGATTCGGGCGCGAGCCCTGTCCCCATAGCGCGGTATATTCGTCGAAGTTCGCTCCATAATCGAACCGCAACACGGCTGTTGCGATTCCACGTTGACGGAATTCCGGGTCGAGATTGGGGAAGTCGGCCGCCAGCAGCGGGTCGATGGCATGTCCGGTCTCGCCGAGACGAAAGGAGGCTCGCAATCGAGCCGGATAGTTCGGATGCCCGCTCACCGCGATCGGGGTCAAGATCGCATTCGGCACGATCGACGAAAAGGCGATTTCCTGCGTTCCGATCCAGAGCTTGCGGAAGGCGGTGATCTTCTCCGCACAGATCAGAAATCCCATGTACAGATAGGGCGGCTTGACCTTCTCGAAGAACAGGGCACCTCCGACCTGCGCAGTTCCGTAGATGATGCGCTTGGCCGGCACGGCCTGCCGTTCGTTGAGTTTGATAGCCGGCGCGTTGAGCAGCGCTTCGCCTCCGGCGCCAGCATCCAGTGCGGATGAACCCCGCGACTTCTGGGTCAGCGCCGATACCGCGTAATTGACCGCGATCGATGCACCGATCAGGATCGCTCCCCCGACGATGCCGGCCACCACCGTTGAAGCACCGGTAATGCCGATCAGGGCTAGGACCGCGGTACCCAGCGAGATAGGCTCCGCTCTGAGGACGCGCTTTGAGCCATCCTTGCGCTGCTTTTCGCCCCCGGCGCGCACAACGTGAGCCGCGACCTGCATCGCAAGCTGCGGGTCTCTGTTCACGCGGTCGAGTGCCCAGCGCGCAATGACGGGATCGATCATGCCACCGCCCAGATCGGTTTGACGAGCCGCGTCGGAACAGCCATCCAGCCCGCCGCGCTCCGTCCCACGAACCATCCAGGCGCCCGACAGATCACGGTCGACACGCTACCGCCCGACCGCATCAGCGCGATGTCTCCGACGCATTCCTTTCCGGGAGCCGCGCGCCGCCAGCCATGTTGACGCGCGGCATTGCGGATCGCGCGCGGCAAGCCGCCATCGCCGAGCACACGCTGTGCTCCTTCCGGACAATCATAGCGCCCACGAAAGAGTATCGCGGCATCATAGCCGAGGGCCGCCTTGAGGATATTCGCACACCATAGCGCGCAATCATCCTTGCCCCATTGCATCGGGGCATCGCCTTCCATCGCTCGGAGCAACGCCTCTTTCAGATTTTCGCGCTTTAGGTCCGCGTCCATTGCAATTCCTGATTTTGCAGCGACGAGATCAGATCGAGCCCCGAATCTGTCGGATAGACCAGATATTGTTCTTCGCTGGTCCAGGATTCGTCGAGCGCCCGGACCAGAGTGTAAAACCCCGAGCGCGCCGTGATGGCGATGCCTACCTTGCCGTCGGCATCCGCCGAGAACGATTGATAGTCGAGTTCGGAGTCCACGATCTGGAACGGATCGATCACGCTGTTGCCCGAACCGATGCAGGCGAGCCAGACCTTGCCAGATCTGTTGCGAACGTCATCAGAGAGCGTTGCAACGATGGCCGGATCAACAGCGGCGAGCGAAAAGACGATCTCCTGAATGGCAAGTGTTGTCGTCTGCTTGATAGGCGTGACTCGCCCGAGGGCGCCTGAGCCCGCCCATGAATACCCGTTCCACTCGAGCATTCCGACGCCGGTCCAGAACCGCGCGGTCCCGTCAGGATGCTCTATCTCGGCAAGCAGCGCGAGCGGCGAGCGCTTTCTCAGGGCCGCCGCCAGCCGTGCCGTCAACATCCGCGCCATCAGGCGTTCTCGATCGCTTCGATCAACGAAAAGCCGTGATTGGCGAGATACGGCGCATCGATCTCGATCTCGCCCTGGCTGTCATCGATCAGGTGAAACACCGATGTCGGATAGGATAGAACGACCATATCGCCCGCAGCGACTGCACGTCGCAGTCTCGGTCTGATTTCCACGCCGGTTGCGCTGGCGGAATTCGTCGAACCATCGACCATGACCTGATAGAGATGAGGCACGGCCGTCGCGATGCCGTTCGGACGTATTTCGAGGAGATCGCCGCGGCGCAGTACCCGCGACGTCGACGCCAAGAGCCCGCCTATTTGGATCGCGTTGGCGCCGCGGTCGGCCGCCGCGATCAGATGCGCCGTTGGCGGCAGCAGTCCGGAGACGAAGCCGGTCCCATCGGAAAATCTCTGGCCGTCGCTGAATGTTTCCGCCGTAGCGATCTGCTCTATATTGTACTGCGGCGCGATCCGCGACGGATCCGAAATCCTCAGCAATCCGGCCTGACCGCCCAGACGCGAAAAGAACGCATCGCGCGCCTGCCAGCCATCGCCCACGATCTGCGAGGCCGTGAGCTTCGGCATCCAGAGCTGCACATGAGGCCCATAGATCGAATTGCCGCCCGCCCATGGCCGCGGCGAGACTTGCGAGGCGCTGCGCAGCTGAAAGGACAGTTTGAGGAACTGATACCACTCGCGCGGGAATTCGTAGATCTCGGTCATCACCAGCCCGGATTATTGCGGCGCTGTTCAGTCATCACAGCCTTGACGTTGCGCACGAAGTTCTTGCGGTCGTCGGCAATGACGCCGGCAAGCCTTGCGACTGCGGTTGCATCTGCTCCGCGCGCGTCGATGACGGGGGCATAGGTGACGTTGACCTGCTGTCCGCCGCCACCGAGGGCCTTCATCTGCCCTTCCGTGAATACGCCCTCGCCCTTGCGGGCAATGATCGGGACTTCGTCGCCGGCGATGCCACCACCATGAAAGCGCGGCGCATTGTCGAAATGAGAAGGATTGACATAGCGCTCGAACGTAGGCTCGGACCCGACGATGCCACCGGAATGAAATCCGACAGTCGGGAACAGCTGGCTGCCGATCTGCATCGTCCCGATGCCACCGCCGGACGATCCTCCTCCGAAAATGCCGGATAGCAGTCCTCCGAGCCCACCGCCGCCGGACGATCCGCCGAAGGCCGATTGCCATAGCTGCTGCGCGGCCATTTCAGTCAGCTTGCTCGCAATCGCATTGAGAGCGGAAATACCTGCTCTCTTCAGCGCTTCCATTGCGGTAGCGCCCTGCGAGATCGCGGAATTGAACGCCTGCAACGGCCCCTGCACGAGTCCCGTATAGGCGCTTCGCAGCATATCCGCCCTGCCGGCGGCTTGGCCGAGCGCATCAGCCTCACGCTGGATCTGGGCGATATTCTCTGGCGTCAGTTCGCGCCCCGTTCGACGTGCCTCGTTAATCGCATTCTGTGCAGCGGCATAACGGGTCGCGCTTTCGACGGACATTCCTACCGTCTCCGCGTCAACTCTCGCCGCATCGGTTTGGGCCTTTATTGCGGTAACGCCGATGGCTTGTTCGGATGCGAGTTGCTTGAGAACTTCGACGCGCTTCTGGTCGATCGAAACACCACTGAGGCGGGCCTGCTGCACCTGCAGCTCGACCTGGCGGACAGCTTCCGCCGCCGTGACGGTCTGGCCATAAAGACCGATCTGCTGCTGCTGCAGCGAAATCTGCCGCTGCAGCACCGCGGGATCCACCGTTCCGCCGCCCCTCGCATTGCCGGGAGCCCCGGTCCCGAGGCCCTGGTATAACCCGGAGACATCGCTCGAGCCCGAAAGGCGCGAGCCGACGTCGAGCCCAGACGCCCGATCCTGCAGCGCATTGCGCAGAATGTTGGTCGGCACGGACTGGCCGACACCCGGCAGCTTCATCAGCAACCGCGTCGATTTTTCGCCGAGCGATTCCAGCGAAGATACAACGTCGATCACGACATTCTGCGCTGACCGCTTGAAGTTGGCCCAGCCCCTGTTCCAGCCCTCCTCGAACTCACGCGACTTGGCGACGAGCTCCGCAAGCGCCGGATCGAGCCTTGATGCTTCCATCGTCGCCTGCCGGATCGCATCTCCGCCCTGCGACATGAAACGAACCCATTCCATGGTCGCCGGCAGACCCGCGCGCTGCAACAGTTGCAGGCGCTGCTGATCGTCCCTCGCATTCTTGATGAGATCGGCAACCTTCTCGAACCCGTCCTGCGTGGATTTGACCGTCTGCCCGTTGGCACGCATGAGCTCCGAGAGCTGCCCCATGTTGTTCTTGGCCTGATAGACTTCATCACCGAAGCCCTGAAAGGCCTTGAGGAAGCTGTCGCGATCGATGCCCTTGAAGGCGGCCGCGGTGGAGAGATCACGCACATAGCCGAGCGACGCTCCCGCCGACCGCGACACGTCGTCCAGTTGCTTGCCAAGCCCGATCACCGAGGTGACCGCCAGCGCTCCGGCTACTGCGATTCCGGCAACGCCGAGAGCCACCAGACGCAAGGGACCAACGAATTCGACGATCTGCTTGAACGCGCCACCCACCGTTCCGGTCTTCGACGAGCTGAAGATGTCGGCGATCTGCGATCCTTGCTGGGCCAGCACAGTAAATGGAGATTGTCCGCCCGCCAGCGATACGGCAACGTCCTGCGCTTGCCGACTGAGATTGATCATCTCGTGACGGGCAAGTCCGGTCGATGCCGCGAGATTGTCGTTGGCAACCCCGGCCGCACGGAAGCGTTCCGCGGCGGCCGCCAGCACGACGTTCGCCCGCTCCTGCAATGCTGGATTCTGCGATACCGCCGCATTGACCTGCCGCTGTACGCGCTCATAGTCGTGCTGCGCACGCACCTGGGCCACATACTTGCGCTCGATCGAGGCGAACTTCTGGTCGAGCGACAGCGTTGCTTTTTCGGTCGACTGCGATGCGACCGTGACGCCTTCCATCGCCTGCGACACGCCGCGCAGCGACGCTGCCGCCTGATCGGCGCCGGGCGCGGACGTCTGGATCGTCAATCGCCTGACGGCTTCCTGGGCGGTTGCCATTTCAACTTGCCTTCATGGTGACAGTGATGGCGGGATAGGTGATCGCGCTGCCAGCGACACGATCGGCGCGCTGGCGCTTGCTGATCCTCCATTGACCGCCCTTGAATGAGCGAGACGCCTGGTTGCGCTGAAGCCGGTAGGCATCGACCAGCCTGATCCAGACCGAGCGAATTTTCGCTATGTTGCCGAACCGCGCCGCCGCATCCTTGGCAGTCCTCTCCGCTATACGGTTCGGCACCTGAATCACGAAGTCGCGGCCGGATTCAGTCTTTCCGACTTCGATCTTGCGCGCATAGGGCACGACGTTGACGAATGTATAGACTTCGGCAATTGGAATCTGCTTGCCATCGTCGACCACCTGGCCGTCGGCGAGAAGCACCCATCCCTTGCGATAATCGCCGGACACTATAGGCGAGCGCTCTCGCAGCGTATCTCCGATCCACACGAGAACGTCGCTGACGATCTCCCATTCGACGACGATCGATCCGCCAGAAGGTTTGACGCTTTCCAGCGCCGCCGCTCGCCTGCCGTCGACCGTAACGGTCCGCGGCGGGACGCGCCCGAGAACGCGCCGGTTCGTATCGTCCGCTTCCGCGATCGCGGACCGAGCGAAGTCGGCAACCGCTTTTTTCTGCGCGGCGGGAGAAAGCTCTTCATTGACGATCAGCCCGATCTCCCGGGAGACGCTATCGATGCGCGTTCTGACCGCCATTCGCCTTCATTCGCCTTTTCTGCTCTTCTCCGGCAACCACAGCACGTTTGTAACCAAGCGAGACCAGAACCCGCGCTTCCCAGGGCTCGAGGCGGATTGCGGCAAACTCCGACCAGGCCCTGAGCGATTCCCAAGTCAAGAGAGCCGGCCCGAAGCCGTTCGACGAGAGCCCCATCGAAATCTCGTCGAACCAGTTCCAGAGATAGACCAGCGCCTGCGGACATTGCGGAGCGTCGTCGATAGCCGCGATCTTCACTTTCTTTCCGAGCAGCGCAAACTGCCGCGCGGCGGACTCGGCATGATCACCGGCCGTCGCTCCGTCGTCTAGGCGCTGGACGTTTCGGAATTCGCGCTCGGCGAAGAGGTAGAGTTCTTCGACGAGCTCCGAATAAAATTTGCGGCATCGTTGAGCGCGACCCATGGCTGGATGAACAGCCAGTGCATGCCGGGCGCCGAATAAAGCTCAACCGCATTCGACCGGCTGCAGGGCACGTCGATCTGCTCGCGTGTCACGGGATCGACGAGATACCAATCGCGGGTCAGCGCCGCACATTTGGCGACGTTCTCTTCCAGAACATCGACGTCAGGAACCCCACCGCGGGTGCGAGCGGCCTTCTTGCGATAGACCATCTGTCTGTCACGGTCGAAGGCGCGCCCCTCGATGCTGTCGGCGGCGAGCACGTCGATGTAGGCGGCCTTGCCATCCTTGTCCCGTAACACTTCGTCGCTGGCCGCGTCGATGATCTCGACCCGGAACACTTCCGAGGTGTTGGCGGCGAGATTTCCGAACTTGCTCATGCTTCATTTCCTTTGGCGGAAGGGTGACCGGAGAGACCCGCCAGCCTCTCCGGTCGGTGCCCGGTCAGGGCGCATCACTGCGGCCATTCCGTGCGGTTGTCCCCGTAGCGGCGGGGATCGAGGAGAGGTGTTGTGTTACGCGGCCTCGGTATCGTAGAGCTGGAATGTCGTGGAAGGGATACCGGTGGAGGCCTCGACCGCGGTGCTCTTCAGTGCCTGGAACGGAAGCGTCAGGCTTTGTGATCCCTCGCCCTGGATCGATGGCGTGCCGTCGCCGAACTTGATGCGTGGCAACAACATCGTGACCGCAGGCGAAGCCGCATCGCTACTTGTGGTCAGATAGGCCAGGATCGACACTTCCGTCTCGTTGATGAAGTCGCCGACGAGCACGTCGTCCTGCAACATCGCGGTGACCTGACCCGTGACATTGGCACGACCGAGGAAAATCTCCGGAACGAAATTCTGCCCCACGACGGGATCGGAGCTGGGCGACAGATCCATCTGCACATTGAGGCCAGTCACAACGCCCACCGTGGAGCCGCCGACCTGCAGCAGGCCGTTGACCGAGGCAAGCAAGCCAGTCGTCCCGGCTGCGGTCGGGGAAGTAAAGAACGGGGCGGAGCCACCGGTGTAACGCTCCATGTTGCGGCCCATGACCGAAAATTCGACCGTCGACATCCCGGTCGGCGGCAGCTGCATGTTGAACCCGCCGATGCGGCATTCGGCGAACAGATGCGCGATATCGAGATCGCTGAAGTAATGCTCGAAGCCGAACTTTCTCGACACGAAACCGGTCGATGGAACCATGATCGTCTTTCCGACGGTCGTCAGATTGAATGCCGTGTCTGCGCTCATCGTGTCGGGCGCCGGGTAAACCGTGACGTCCAGGTTCTGGGTTCCGCTGAAACTCAGAATGAGAAAGTTTTTCGAGTTGTTGTCGACATCAGACATGCCGGTGAAGCGCATCACCATGCCGACGCGCAGCCCCTTGGTGACGGGATTGCCGGAAGCAAAGGTGAATTTTGAGGTCGCATTGTCCGCGGCAACCGAGGTGAAGTCCGCCTCGCTCGCGGTGATTGCCGCAGCCCTCGTGCCGCGACATGCCGCCTCGAAGAAGTCCATGTAGGTGCCCGGCGAGAACTCGCCGGAGATCGAGCCGGTCACCCGTCGCACGCCGTGCCTGAAATCCGCAATCTGCCGATCGGAGCGAATTTCGGCGGACTGATACGTGTCCTTTGCGAGCTTCAACGAGGACGACACACGCCGCAAGACCTGCGCGCTCGCCGCCCCCAGATCGGACGCCGACACTGCCAGCGCGTTTGCCGTTATGACTCCGCTCGCATAGGCCTTGTAAGCGAGCTGTGCGGATACGCCTTCTGCGATAGTCATGTCGCGGTCTCCATCAAGTGGGATGCGGCGCCGTCATGACGCTGCGGGTTAGCCGATCTGGTCGAAGTGAAACGCGCACTCGGCAACGGCGCACTGGTAGTTGTTGACTTCCGAACTCAATCCCGGCGGAGCGATCTTCGAACCCTCCCCGACCGGAATGACGTCGGCCGAAAAGCAGCTGATCGAAGCGTCCCGATAGCTGCGCAGTCGCGCAGCAACCTGCTCCGCCGCATCCGTTGCAGCCGCAAGACCCTCACCATTCGGCACGAACACATAGGCCTCGATCACACCCAGATTGCGGTAGAGGTTTCGCCCGGCCCCGCCGCCGAACGCCGTAGGCCCGCGGCCAGATCCGTCGTTGTTGAACACCACGAATGCGAACGTGGCTGGCGTGTCCGGCAGGGGCCCGCTGTCCTCGCCCTGATAGCGCACGGGAAACGGAAATCCCGCGCCATCTAACCGCGCCTTCACAGCGGCAAGAGCTTCCGATGCCGTGACACTCATCCGCCGACCACCATCTCATAGGCGATCAGGTCGCCTGCCAGCCGCCGCGTGTTGTCGTTGATCGCCTTGATCGTCAATTCCCTGCCGCGGATCACCACCTTGGTGTTGGCCCCAGCTGCGAGCGGCAGAGGAATGCCGGCGTTCGCTACGTCATCGGCCAGCACGATCACGGTCCGATCGCCCTGAATGATGCCACCGACTAGCTCGTCCGGATTGAAGTCGACCGGCCGGGCCCGAATTTCCTCATAATCGAACCGCGGCCGGCTCGACCCCGCCCCGGTATAAATGCGGATCGTGACCTGCTCGAAGTCGCCGAGCCGGCGCATGTACATCGCCTTGGCCTGGTCGGGATTCATGCTTCAGCGCGCCGCAATCCGGCAGGCGATCGAGGTATTGGCTGCATAGGTGCCCGAAGATGTCAGGATCGCGCGAACGCGATCGCCGAGGATGTTGTCGAGCTTGCCTTCAGCGCCGAGTGCTGCGACCGACGCGGGCGCGACGCCCGCGAACACGCCGACCGAGGCAATCGCCTTGCGGTTCGCCTGTGCAAAGTCGAAGCGCAGGATATCGATCCAGCTCAAGCCCTGATCGAGCGAAGTCTGCAGCTTGAGGATCGCCGTACTGCCGCCCGAACCATAAACGAAGTCCGCCCAGGCGGTCAGCGATTTCATGCCGCCGAGGCCTCCGATGAAGCTGGCCGGCGCACCGTTGAAATTCGCAGCGGTAATGACTGAATCCGTCACTGCCGCCGTGACGACCGCAGTGCCGAGATTGAAAAGGCCGAGGCTCATATCTGCGGTCTCCGGAATGGAAGTATCTTCGACATGACGGAAGGCGGCAGCTCGCCGGACACACCAACGGCGCCGACCCAGTAAGATACGGCCCCGAGGCCCGGGACATCCTCGCTGCGGATCGACGGATCGCGTCCGCGCGCGGTCCAGTATTGCGTCATCAGCTCGACCGCGGCAGCCTGCAGCACCGCTGGCAGCGTCGGGTTCTCCGCTCCCGGCAGTTCATAACCGCCGGAGTAGACCACGACGATGTCCTTGCCCCACGACCAGGCCGAGGGAAGACCCGTCGCATCGAGGCGGTAGAGCATGCCGGTTCCGGGGTCGAGCCGGTACTCGCCTGCGTCGATCGCGACGTCATCGACCGTCACATTGGTGATGCTGACGACCGGGTACTGCCGGAGAACAAGGTACTCGACACAATCAACATCGCCCCAGAAGCGCTCGGTATACCCTGCCAGACCAAAGCCACGCCGGCACTGGGCCTCGATATCGGATGACGCCTCGCGGATCTTGGCGGCAAGCAGGTCGTCATGGGTATCGACCGTAATGGCGAGCTCCGCCTTGACGCGCTCGACCGTCGTCAGCGCCACCCGTTCCGGCGGCGTCGTGACCGTGGCTATGGTGCGCAAGTATGCCACCCCAGTCCCGCGGCCCTGATCAGGTGGGGCTCAAGAGAGTCGGATTGCGCCGCGCCCTCTCGGCCTCGATCGCCTTCAGCGCATCGTCCTTGCTCTTGATGGGCTCATCGGTGAGCTGGACGGCGAGCTCCCGCAGCTCGTCGAACTTGGTCGGCAACTCGTCCGGGATCACCACGGCGCCGCGCGCCGCGAGCCTGGCCTCGGTCTCGGCCTTCTCGCGCGCCACGCGCTCCGCATCGGCCACCTCTGCACTCACCTCGGCCGCCACACGCGCGACGAAGCCCTCCGCAATCAGGCCCGGTGCCAGCTCTTCGGCAATCTCGCAAGTGACCCCTTCGGCGAGATTCTCGACATGAATCCCGTCGGCGGCATAGGGGAACGGCTTCAGAACGGTGCAGCGCATGGCAATCTCCTGGTAAAATCGGGGTCTTACCCCTACGCATGAAAAAGCCGCCCCAGAGGGCGGCTGTGGGAACTTCCGAAGGCTGAAACAGGCACACCTTCGCCGGATTGATCGCCATAAAGTGGGTTTTCCCCGTTATACAATCGGCAGGTGAACCTTTCCCCTGCTGTCAAGACCTATGATTGAGGGGCATCGTGGGGTAGAGTTTTTTTCTGGATGTCACCGAAAAAGCACGCCTACATTGCCGAGCTTGAGGGGTGGAGAGGCGCGGCCATCCTATTTCTTCTGCTCGGGCATTTTGGCCCCGCCCTCGCATTTCCGTTTGGCCGACTCGGCGTGGAGTTCTTTTTCGTTCTGAGCGGCCGGTTGATGGCGCAACTGCTCTTCATCGATCGCATTGACCTGCGCGACTTCTACGTCAGACGCATTTCGCGAGTTTTTCCTGCGCTCTGGTTTTTCTGCTTGGCGATGCTCTTGGCGACTTGGCTGACGGGAAAATTCGGCGTGGAGCCGATCGATTTCTTTCGTGCCATTACCTTTACCATCAACTACCACACCACAACGTCGGTGCTGGGGCACATCTGGTCACTCTGCATCGAGGAGCATTCATATGTGCTGCTGAGCCTGCTTGCGTTGCTTCAGCGCAGGATCTCGGTCGTCCATGTCCTACTGGTCATTTCCACGGCTTGCATGGCCAACGGCGCAATTCAGACATGGGCCTACGGCCTGGACTATTATTCGGTCTATTGGCGCACCGACACCAGAGCGGCTTCGATCCTGATGTCGGCTGCGGTTTTCCTGCTGGTGCAGCAGCGCGGCTTAAAATGGAGCAGCGCGGTCATCGCCGGTTCGGTTCTAAGTGGCCTTATTCTCCACTTATCCCCGGCCGTTCCCGATCCTATCAGGTACAGTCTGGGTACGCTTTTTCTAGCGTTCGGCGTGGCAAACGCCACCGACCTGCCGAACGTCGTCCGCGCCGTGCTAGCCTCTCGATTCATGAAGGTGGCGGGGGTGCTGTCGTTTTCGATCTATCTGTGGCAACAGCCAGGAGCAGGGAAAGATCATTATATTCTTGCGTATCTGAACGCAGCGATCGCAGCGGGCACGCTGAGCTACTTCCTGATCGAAAAGCCCGCGAGGCGCTGGATCAATGAGCGCTTTACGTCAGTTCGGCAGCGCTCGGTTTCTGCTTCCGGCAGCAACCCACGCGGGATTGTTTAGCAATGCCTGCCCTTCTGTGCCGCCTGCGTAAGAGTCCGGTGACGCATAGGCCCATCGCTGCTCCACGTTAACGCCAGAATTATTGAGCATGTAATACATCGCAGGCATCGACGTGCCGGCAATTCCGGCTACCGAAGTGAAGTACCCAACCAGCGCAGTCCCCCATTGAGAACTGTTGATGACGGCGCGAGCAAAAGTTGCTTGTGACGCAGAGAGGGTTGGGCCAGCCGAGAATGTCAAACGCACTCCCTGGGTAGGTGACCAGTCATGAGCGCCCTCGTATTCGATATTGACCTTTCCCGCCAAAGTGGGAGCAGAGCCGTATGCGGGCTTCAGTGCATTGACGTACTGAGCAATGGTCTGCCCCGATCCGCTCTGCACCTGACTCACGAAATTGTCGATGGCCTGAGTCGGATTGGCGGCACCCGTGTAGTTCCCGCCCCCGTTCGCGGAATTGTCCTCGCCGTTGTACATCGCGGAGTCGTCAGTAAAAGTGCCGGTCCCCGTGGTCGTGCCGGCGTAGGTGGTCGGGGGATCAAAATAGGATGCTGTATTGAAAGCATCATGGTTCGAGATCGGCGTTCCCCAACCACCTGATACGGTAAGAATGTCCGTAGTGTAGTAGTATCCGCCCTGCCCCGGCGTGCTGCTGCCGTTAATGCGAAGATAGTTGATCCCCGCAACAGTCATCCCGATAAAGCCTTGGCCGCCAAGCGTATACTTGATGCGCGAACTACTTCCCGTAGCGGCCTTAATGTCTCGCACTGCGCTCACAGAGCGCAAAACGGACATATCAACATTGTTGGTCTGTCCGGATGCAGGCCAGCGGTAATAGCCCCTATTGGCGACGTAGGCTTGTGACTTCGTTCCGTTGTTCCATGTCTCGTTTGAATACTCAACAATGAGACTGGCGCGAGGATCAAGCCCCGCATAGGTAACGCCATCAATCGTGCTTCCGTTCAAAATCGTATTGACCGCGTTCACCGGAAAGTTAGATGCGGCGCTATAGTCGGGATCATTGGAATCCAAACCCCATGCTGGAAGGTTCAACCACGCATGCACAACATTGGTGATGCCCTGCGCCCTTGATTGCTCGTTCACTTCATTGATGAGGGCGGTATAGATTTCGAGCGGGATATCACCGGGATGACCGATATTGCTGGCACTGCCAGAAGGAGAGTACATCCACACCCCCGGCACCTGCGCGCCATTTCCATCGGTGATTGATGCCACGGTCTTGTCGAAATAGAACGTGTAGTAGCCTCCGGCGACAATGCTGGTCCCTCCCTGGCTTCCAGTGGTGAAGCCGTCTGTCCAGACGATTGGATAAGCACCGCGGCCACCGACATTCAACGTGATATAGAGCAGCGCATAACCAGAAGTGAATGTCCCCCAACTTGTGGTGTCAACACCGTCGATTGTGAAATTATTGGCGTCAACCACTGTGATGGTGACCGGGAAGCCGCTTAGGCGCGTCATGCCGCTTACGCGCATGATAACTTTGTCGCCTGTGACATAGCCGTGGCTGGCGCAAGCGACATTTGGGTTTACGCCGTTGGCTATGCTCGTGATTGGCTTCTGGCTCCCGGCACGCACCATGCTGCCGCCGGCCGCAATCCGAGTAGTGACGATCTCCCCATGCTGCATGGTAACGGGCATCGTCTTGGTGTTTGACACCGTCGGCGTTGCGGTCGCGACCGTCCAGTGGTTCGGCGTCGTCGAGCCGTCGGCATCTGGATAGACAGGCGACACCGTGAAATTCGTGAACGCCCCATAGCCGCCAAGGGATGGAAGGTTACGGTTCTCAAATCTGTTATTCCGGTCGTCGTTGCCGTTGGCGCTACCAATCCAGTTTAAAGGCCGAATAGCGACAGGATTGAGTGTGACTAAATTTTGCTTCCAGCCAGATCGAAAGAACTTTCCTGCAAGCAAATCCGTCTCGTCAGCCTGACGATAAAACCGGATGTTGGTTACGAACGCGCGCATCGTACCGCCACTTCCGGCTCCTGGGTTCGATGTAAGCGGGAAGGTGAATGTCGATGCCCCCGTGATGGTTGACTTGAATGTTCCGTTGTAAGCGGCGGGAGTTGCTCCAGCGATGGTGAGCTTGAGAATGTCACCGACCGTTCGGCCGTGCGGCGCTGAAGTCGTGACAGTCGCCACACCACCAGACCATGAGATGGAGCTGATCGCCGTTGAACTAGTTCCAGTCGTCAAGCCGCGCAAACCAACAGATGCCGGAGTGCCACCTGTCGTCACGTTCATGACGATATAGGCGCGCTTGCCTGCCACATTTGTCCAATTGCCGTTTGAATTCTTGGTGTACGTGGTGCCGGTGTTGTTGATCTCGGTCCATGTCTGAGACGCAAGTTGAACCTGGCCGTCACCATCCCACGTTAGGACATACGGGCCGGCGAAATTCGAACTGCTGGGGATATTGACGCTGCCGCCCCACGTCACACCGCTAGCAGCGGTGTTGTTGGGATAGCCATCCTGATCGATTAGTTTCTGCCAAGGGTCTGTGGTAGATGCAAAGGCAGTCCCCACCGGGCTTACTGATCCGGCCTCGTGGCCGAAGTGGTTTATGAATGCGTAGTCATACGTGTTGTAAGCGAAATTCAGGTTGATGACGTTCCGCTGCGAAAGCAGCGGGTTTGAGTAGGTTGGCGCAATACCTCGAATCCACGCGCCTGCCCCCATCACCGAGAACAAGCATGTAATAAACGCCAGAACGATGGCGGCTATAAACTTCAAAATGGCCCCCAATACGAGTATTGGTTGTTGTTGATAGCAGTGGCATCCGAGCCGGATAGAACCGCATTGTAGCCGAAAAGTTCGACCATTTCACCGCTCAAAATACTACTTGCGCCAGTATGGCCCATCGCCATAGCGACGCCGCCACTCGACGCCGTGCTTCCAGGCGACACCGAATTGCTGGTTCCGCCCGTTGAACAGTTGGTTCCGGCACCGCCGCCACATACCAGAGCGCTGCTTGCGCCGTTGAAAATCGCCTGAATAGCGTGATAATTGCTGTCTGAGATGTTCGAAACAAAAACTCCGGCCGTGCCGGCAAACATTTGAACAGCGTTGGCAAGCGCCCTGTAATTTACATTTATGGAATTTCCCCCTTGGGTAGAAAATATCATCTGCTGAGAAGTAAAACTCGCCGTTCGTCTGGTCACCGACGAAACCGTCATCGTGGCCGCAAAAGATGCCGCTGTGGCCGACGAAGAATAATATTGGCTGCCACTAAAAACCGCGCACGGTTTGCTATTGATACAATTGAACGTCAGCGTGGCGCGGTTGGCAATTGTGGCCTGCGTAAAATTGCAAGCGGTCGAACCGGAACAATAAAGCGCCCCACTTCGATCATACCATGTCTTGATCGTGCAGGTGTTTACCGCGGTGCAATCGGTGCCGCCGACGTTAGTCGGCGCAACAAGATTCCCCGTCGTGGCGTCTGATGCAACGTCCACGCAGGCTGCATCGGCTGCATTGCAGAGATTGATGAGATTGCCACCGCGATCGGCCGCATCAAGCGCGCGCAACCCGACAAAGAACTTCAGATTCGTCTTTGAAACAACGTCCCCAGGCCCCTGATACGTGACGCCAGGCGTCCCCTTCCCCGCCCCCGTCATCGGCAACTGCGCCCATGCAGGCGCAATCCACAGGCTCAGCAGTAGAGCGATCAGTGCGCGCATGTCAGACGCCCTTGTAACCGGTGCAGGAGACCTTGGTGCTTGCTCCCGTCGTGATGTTGGCGGCATAGAGCGCCGTGTTCGCGGTCGTCTTGATCGGCGTAGGAAATGGAACAACAGCGCCACCATAGTTCGCCGCCGCCGGGAACGTCCACAATACCGATCCGCCGCTGCCGTCCTTCAGGACGATATCAGTCCCGACAGTTGCGTGAGAATTCGATACCGTGCATTGCGTGAGGTAATTTCGCACGCCCGCACCTTGCGCGCCCATCCCTGTCACGGCCGTATCCGACGTTCCCGTCATAGCCGTGGTGATCAGGCCGACCAGTGAATTCTCCGGGTTGGCATAAGGCAGCGTGATGCGCTTTCCGACAGAGTCGCACGCCGCATGCGTAGCGTCAGCATTGGCGACAGCCGTAGGCTCCGACGTAAGCGCCTTGCATCCCTCCTGCAGCACCGTCGAGCCGACGGCGGAATCGTGGGTGCCGGTTCCGTTGGCCATCGCGTTGGCCATGTTGCCGGCTGGCGCCATGTCGAAATAAAGCGGAGCGCTGCTCGTACCCACTTCCGTCCCGTCGCTCTTGATGTTGACGTGCGCGGTACAATGCTTCGTGGTCAAGCAAATGAAGTCGAAGAGCACCTTGTTGCGGGTGACGCCGTCACCCTCGGTATAGTTGAGATCGGCGATCGCCGGGAAAGCCAGGGCCACGGCAAAGCAGAAGCCGAGGAAGATGCGGGTGCGGAGTTTCATCGCCGTGGTCTCCTAGAAAAGGACTGGTAGAGGGTCGGACTGGGCGGCTGCACCGCCGAACACTGGCAGATCCGCAATCTGGTTCAGCGCATCGATATTGAACCGGTGATTGGTTGCGCCGCCCAGGATGCCGCTGATCTCGTTCAGTGCATCGATAGTGAACCGGTGGCCACCGGCGCCGCCGACGAGGGTTGCCACTTCATTCGCCGCCTGAAGGCTGAAGGCATGTCCACCGACACCGCCGAGCGCGACGGCCCAGGCATTGAAGCCAGCAAGCGTGAACGTGTGTCCGCCGGTGCCGCCGTAATCCACGACGATGTCGTCCAGCGCATCGACGTTGAACCGATAGCTCGCCATGACGTAAAGTCCCGCCTATTTTGCAACCAGCCTGTTGGGGTGCTTACCGTGGTCGTAGCGCGCCTCGATCTCTGCGGCCGTGGCCCAACGGTCTTCCGGTTTCGGCGTGAACATCACCGTGACCGGATCGTCGCCGCCGCCGTCCATCTCGACGTCGAGCGTGTCGTACCCATAGATGCGCTCCTCGAACGGAGCACAGGCATCCATCAGCGAGGTATTGCCTGGAAAGCCGAGCTCGACGCCTCTCGCCTTTGCGATGCCGAGATGAAATTCGACGCAGGCCCTGCCCTTCTCCGCCTTGTGCGAGTCCGAATAGGTGAAGTCGAAGCCGAACAGGCCGATCTTCTTCACGCCGATATGAACGGCGTAGGCGACCGCATAGGCCGCGGTCGAATTGAAGTATGCAAAGCCACAGCTGCGGATCACTTCCTGCAGCGGATAGTCCACCAGGCCCGGATACTCCGGATGCGCCCTGCTGGTGTAGACGGGCCCGGGATGACGCTTCAGCCAGGCCAGCATTCGCGCGATGTTGGAATCCGGATGCGCGGCCGCGCGCCGTTCCTGAATCCTGACGTCGTCCATATGAAAGACGCGATCGCACTGGATCACATCCGCCACCGCATTGATGCCCCAGACCTCGTCACAAAAGGCGGAGCGGCCGCCGAGCCGCTTGGTGAGATCAACGAACGCCTCGAGCGAAGGGCCAAGGCCAAGGATAACGACATGCTCCGGCACGCGCTCGATCGGCGGCGCCGCGTTGCAGTACGCTGGAACGCCGGCCGCAGATGGGGCCGGCTCCCGCGCCAGAACCGCATCCCGCGGCAGCGCCAGGGCACTGGCCACAAGCGTGCGGCCCGGTGTCGTTCCAACCTCGGATTCCGAGTCAGCCTGATGCCTGACCAGATCAACCGCGAAACCCGCTTCGGCCAGAAGCGCGAGGAATTCGGCCTCGGTATAGTGGCGGTGATGAAACTTGTAGTTCCGGAATGGAAAGAACGTCTCGTTTGGCACGCTCGCCAGCAGCTTCGGCGAGACCACGCGCAGGATCTTCAACAGCGGCAATGGATCGGCGAGGTGTTCGATCGTCTCGAAGCACGTCACCGCATGGAAGGCTCCTGGTTTGTATCCTGCAACCGTCTCGGCATCGGCACATTGCCAGGTGATGTTCGGATGATCGAAATGCTCCCTGCCCCATTCGATCGCTTCCCGATCGCGGTCGATCGCCGTGACGAGATGTCCGGCATTGGCGAGTATCCACGCGCCGTAACCGACGCCGCAGGCCACGTCGAGCACGCGGCTCTTCGGAGCAAGTTGGCGTTTCGCCCATTCGTAGCGGGCGAGGTGGTCGCGCCGGATGCCTCGCAGCGTCGGCGCGACCTGTCGTTCACCTGAGTGCAGCAAGGTGGCGGCCTCGTGCTTGAGTGTGTGGCTGATTGAGGCCTTACGAGGCCGGCTGGCTGGCGGCGCGCTGGATCGCGCTGGCTGCCACGATGGTGGCCGCCGTCACGGTCGACTTGACGTTCACCTGGCAGTAGCGCTTGGCGCCCTTGTAGCCGACCTTCTTCACCACGTTCTTGGTCGATCCCGAGGTACGCGCGCCGGTTCCCGGAACGGCAGCGGCCTCGGTGCCGATCAGGTCGATGTCCGCAGCGGAGGTCATGGACCCGGTGGCATCGCCTTCCTTCACCGTGACCGTATATGCCGCGTTGGTGGCCGTGATCTCGCCGTAGTGGAGCGAAAACACGACCGGGCCGATATAGCCTTTGCGATCGATGACCTTGCCGGTCTGCCCGGTGCCGGTGGTGCCGATCGCCACGGGCGTGATCGCCCGCTGAAAGTTCAGACTGGAATAGATGTCGTCCATGATGGACTCCCGAATGAGAATGGTGGTTGAGAAGCGCCCGCCTCATGGCGAGCGCGCGATGTCGATCTGTTCCGTCAGCGCGTCGCGCTGATCAGGTCGAGCACTTCAGCTTGCGGATGGCTTCGGCCAGCACTACCTTGCCGCCCACACGGCGGCGGAAGATGAAGCGCAGGTTGCCCGCGGTCGCCTGGGTGAAGGGATCGCGCAGCATCTCCATGGCGATGCGGTCGACCAACGTATAGGCACGGCGGAAGTCGCCATACGCGATCGGGTAGGCGCCGGCACCCTCGTTCGGCATGTCGGGGAATTCGACATAGGGATCGCCGTCGATCGTGTTGGGCTGCCCCTGCGCGAGGCCCGGCATCCAGATGTAGTTCTTCTCCGCATCCTTCAGCCGGCGAACGGCACCCATCACGGTGCGGTTCATGATCCAGTTGGCGTTCCGCGCATAGGCCGACTTGATCGCGTATTTCAGCGTCAGGAGGCCGTCGGCCTGGCCATTGGCATCCGCAATCGTGGTCGCCGTTCCGGAGACAGTTTCGCCGACGCTGCCGTTCGTGAGGATACCTTCGCATTCGCCAATGCCGGTGCCGCTACAGAACTCGGCGCCTTCCTTGACCGCGAACTGTTCCGACGCCTCCTCGCGCAGTTCGGCTTCCATGTCGAAGGCCGAGTCCTCGAGCATCTGGTTGGAGATGTCGATCAGCGCGTACATTTCGGGCGCCGGCAGCTCCTCGAGGCCGTAGCCGAGCCCCGTGGTCTCGGTGCGCGTCCCCTGCTCTGTGGTGCGCCGAGCGGCAAACTGGCCGGTACGCTTGGGGATCATCACCGACTTGTTCGCGGTGGTGCGCACCCGCACCAGCGACCGCGCCGGCGAGATCAGCGTCACCGCCTTGATGATCTCGGCGACGAATTCGCTCGGCGCAAGGTAACCGCCGGCGGTGTCCGGCGTGATCGCCAGCGCCTTCATCTCGGCGATGGCCCCGTCGAGCGCCTTGCGCTGATCCTCATCGAGGTTCGCGTTGCCCACCGTATAGGCCGCAATGACGCCGCGGCCCCACGCGTTGACCTTCTTCTTCAGCTCGATCGCGCGGTCGGACGGGTTAACGCCCGGACGGCCGAGCTTGGCCTCGATCTTGTCCAGCAACGCCTTCATTGCGCCCTGCTGCTCTTCCATCGCCTTCTGCTGCTTTTCGGCGAGCGTGAGCTTCTGGTTGATGCCCTCGTAGGCCGTCAGCGTGGTCTCGATGCGGCCGAGCTTCTCCTCGGTCAGCACGTCGGCGACGCCCTTCTTTGCGGCCTCGGCAATGCGCTGGTCGTTGGTCTTCTTGAATTCGTCGAACGCGGTCATGACGGGCTCGACGGCCTTCTTGACCTCGTTCTGCAGTTCGGTCGGGTCCATGATCAGATTTCCTCTTTGTCCTGCCGCATTCGCGGATCAGGAACGGATGAGATTTGCGAGCGCCTTGAACGGGCCCGCGATGGCTTCGCCGATGCCGTCCTCATCCCGAGGATCCGGTTGCGCCTTGAATCCGCCGGCGGCGATGGCCTTGGCGGCAGCGTTCGAAAACCCGCCTGCATCCCGCAGGAAGGCTTCGAAATCCCTTATTGTCCTGATGTCCGACGCCGACTTGACGGCCGAGATGCGCGCCTTGTCGTTCGCCGGGAATGTGACGACGGAGAGCTCGATCAGCTCGACCGCCTTGAGTGAACGCCGAGGCTCGCCCGGCTTGGTGCCGATCGCGAATTCCTTGGCGCGGTAGCCGATCGACAGGCCGTCGAGCACACCCGACTTGAGGCCCTCGTAGATGTACTGGCCACGCTCCGTCCCGAGCGCGAAGAGCTCGCCCTCGACCTTGAGCCCTTTGGAATTCTCCTCCATCGAGGTCCAGCGACCGATCGGCAGCATGTCGTCCGCCGACATGAACCCGCCATGCTGCAGCAGCATCGGCGGCAATTTGCCCTTGCCCTGCCATTCCTTCAGTGAGCTGCCGAACGCGCCCTTCTCCAGGACGTCGCCGTATGAATCGACGTTGCCGAAGATGGCGCCATAGCCCGAGAAAGTGCCCTTGGTGCCATCGCCTTCGAACTTGAATTCGAATGCCGCACACTTGGCTTCGATTGGCTTGCCGGTCATGATCTGCCCTCTTTCAATTCTTCAGGCTGATTGCTTCAGGCCGCGCGTTCGACGCGAGGCACGCGACGGTCGCGATGATGGGCGGCAATCACTGCTGATACCTTGGCCTCGATCTCTTCGTCGTCGAGCTTTTGCCCGCCGTTATGCCCGATCATCATCGACTTGACCGCCGCAGTGACGTCCTTCTGCAGCGCCGCGCGCTCCTGTTGCGTTCCCATGTTGAGCGGGATGAGCGGCTCATCGAGCCCGTCGATCGGATTGAGGTTCTCCCATTTGCGAACCTCGTTACGGGTGAAGTAGCCGTTGATAATGCCGGCGGCATAGAATTCGGCGCGCGTCTTGTGATCTCCGCGCAGCAAGCCCTGCACGCTGAATTCGGCCGTGAGATCGTCCTCATCCGGGAAGAGATCGCGCGCCAGCACCTGCTGCCAGTTCTCGATCCACGGTTCGAGCGAATGGATGACATGGGCCAGAAAGAACGCTTCCGCGCTGGCGAATGTCGCGGTCTTGTCGGAGTATCCGACCATCATCGGGAACACGCCGAGATCGGCGCAAATCTGCTCGATCTGGAAACGCCGCGTCTCGAGGTGCTGCGCATCGACGCCCGTCATCGCCATCGGCGTGAACTTGGCACCCTGGTCTAGCACCCACATCTTGAAGGCGTTGCGCAGACCATCCCGACTCTGCTCGATCTGAGCCTTGAGGCGGTTATAGCTCACTTCCCCCATGGCACCATCGACGGAGACGATGCCACCGGGCTGAGCACCATTGGCGTATAGCTTGGCGTGCGCCTCTTCGGTCGCAATCGCAAGCCCGATGGCCTCGCGCGCGGTCTGGATCGCATCCATTCCGGCCACGCCGTTCCAGGACGGACCGCGCAGATGCAGGATTTGATCCTTTCCGATGTCGGTGCCGACGCCCTTGACGTCATAGACCATCTCGAAACTGGAGGTCTGACGTGCCGTGACCACCGATGGCACCAGCGGGATCAGTTCCTTCACGCCCTTGCCAAAACCGCGGTTGATCCAGGCATAGTGATTGCCGGCAAGCACGGCATGGAACATCGCGACCTGCCGATATTCGAAAGACGTCATCCATTCGTTCGGCCGTCGCGACAGCAACTTGTGAAGCGGGTTCTTCCGGTCCACGACCTTCGAACCGTCGTTGCCCTCGCGATAGAGCTTCAGCGGAATCTGGGCGATGCCGTTCGACAAAACCCGCCCGCAGGCGAGCACGGTCGACACCTTCAATGCGGAATCAAGCGATACCGAGACGCCAGACTTTGCGCGCATCTCCTCGCCCCACAGCTTCTGCCATGTGAGCGCGGAAATATCCGTCGACTTCGTCTCGATGCCAGCGGCGATCGCGCGGAAGAGTCCCGCCATCCATCAACCCGCCCGCTGCCTGCCGAATGACGACATGAGCACTCCTGCCAGTACCAGACCGCCACCGGCGATAAACCCGGCCGGCGGATAAATCAGCCAGGCGCCATACGCGATCGAGCCCGCACCCGCGATACCGCTCGCGTCGCGGATCAAGTCCGGCAGCAAGCGTGCCGCGCCGGCGACAAGGTTTTTCATCATCTGACGTAGCCTTAAATGACGAGGAGTTCGCGGCGTTCACTGTCGAGATAGGAGCCAGCTTGCGGCATCGGGTTCCGCGACATCATCCAGATCCCGTTCATGAGTGCCGCCCATGGATCGATCTTGGCGTCGCCGGCATTTGCCTTCGTGGCGCGGATCGCCGTGGCGAGCGGCTCGATCTTCACATTGCCGACGCACCAATCCATGAGCCCGGATTTCGAATGCCGAAGCGTGCCGTTCTGCAGCTTGCGCTCGGCGGTCTTAATGGCATTCATCATGCCGAACCCCTGGGGCGCGCCGATCAGGAGCTTGTTCTCGACAGTAACGTCGATTTCCGCCAGTCGCTCGACCATCTCGCCGAGACCAGCGGGGTCGACCGCCACAGCGCCGAGCAGCCCGGCTTCCTTCACCATCGTGATAAGTTCGATGATGGCGCCGATATCTTCGCCCGCAGTTTTGCAGATCGTGAGCTCGCCGGCTTTGCGGAAATCTTCCAGTCGCGCAGCGATGGTCTTTCGGCGCTCCAGCACGATCTCGTGGCACCAAGCGTGTGTCCATGACAGCCAATCGCGGGTGCCTTTCTCGCGGCCCAGCAGATTGCCGCCATACAGGTCATCTAGCCCGCCGCCGTCGAGCGATACGATCACAACTTCGCAGCGTTCGAGTATCGACTCGATCGTGATCGTTTCGTCCTCGCCCTGCGCCCAGAACTGAGCACCCGCCCAGCCATCTGTTGCCATACCGACACCCATCTCGATGTTGAGATGTTGCGATGCCCAGATGCGAATAGCTTGGTCGTTCTTCGCTTTTTCTGTTTCCCAGTCGGCGATCAGACTGTTGAGATGAACCGACCTACCGAGGTTAGGCATGACGAGAGGCCAGTTCGCAGGGTCTTGCCACTTGTCCTTGTCGCGCGCGATATCTGGCGGATACTCGTACAGCACCGGAAGGAGCGGACGATGCACCTTTCCACGAAAGTCGCCATTCCTGATCTTGCGAGCGTTTACGAGCTCGTCCCTGAACGCGCCGGCCGGAATATCATCCGGCATCGTGGTCGGCATAAGCAGCAGACCCTCGGGTGTTTTTTCGAGCCCACCACGAATTTGGCGCAGCACTTTAACCGCGTGCGGATTGCGGCCGAGCAGGTGTAGCTCCTCAAGGACCGCGAAGATCAGTATCGTCCCTGTCAAAATGTTGACGTCGAACGTCTTGATCTTCAGCTCGGTATGGGTGACGAGATCCTCGATTGTCTTGACATGGTCCCGAGTACGGAAACGCCGTTTCAGATCGACCGAAGCCTCGATCATGCCGACGGCCTTGTCGTACGCATTTTCTGCGATGGCCTGCGTCGGACCGATAAAGAGGCCCTCCGCACGCGGCCTCTTGTTCATCAGCAGCAACGCGATCAACAGGCCGGCAACATAGGTCGTCTTGGACTGCCCCTTCGGCAAGAGCATCAGGATATCGCGGATGAGCCGCTGCTGCGATTCCGGAAACCACGACCCGAACGCGACACGAACAATCTCGCGGAACCACGGACCACACGCTTCTTTCATCTGCGGTAGGCCAGGCACGTCGGGTAGCCGCAGTTCATCGAAGATGGCGAGACCCATGTCGGCCTCGGCCTCGTTCAACTGCAGCCTGGGAATCAACGATCGCCCTTCCCGCAGACGATCTTCCCAGTCCGGACAGCTTAGGTCCCACATCAATTCGGCCGATCGCTACCCTGCCGACGGGCCATCAGGTCGCCCAGCGTTGAGCCTGTGTCGGGATGATGAGCCGCGGCGAGCTGGGCGGCTTTCTTGCCGAGCTTCTCCGGCTTCTCCGGCTTCTGAGGCTGAACGGTCTGCCCGTACAGCATCAAGTCGTTCTCTTTGAGGAGATCCCGGAATTCCTTGCCGGCCGCGACGTTGCCGGCCATGAACAGTTCCCAGTTCTTGGTCAGCATGCCGGCGACCAAGCGGTCACGGGCAACGTCCCTAAATTTCAGCTCTGAAAAATAATGCTTCCGCAACGTCGGCTGCGTAATGTACATCGCCGCGGCGATCCGGGCGTTGCTCCAGCCCATTGCCACCAACATGCTGACGCGATTCCGGTTTTGCTGCGAAGCGACGTGCTCAGGTCGGCCGCGCTGTCCCCAGTTGGCCGGGACCGGATCGCCCAGCAGGTCCAAAATCTGATCCATCGAAAAAAAATCCGTCCGTTCGACCCCATGCGGTT
>JAEHJW020006283.1_pt1 | contig 59289 bp, 79 predicted proteins | sample 9271431 | NCBI WGS metagenome assembly JAEHJW02 | reverse complement strand
AGACGATGAGAAATTTCCGCAAACAGGGGGGAAGATCACCATTACCGGAACATCAAAAGCAATGACCACCCATCCCGTTATACCATTACCATCCTCAGAATTTGTTTTAATGAAAACTGTCGATGGCGGCTTTCAATGGAAGTACCGTACTGCGAGTACGGGAAAATTTGTTGAAGTCACCGACCAACTTCTAGAGGACATTTTTGAGAAAGTATTTTCTAGCTAGATGTATCTATGCGTCTAAGGATGTTACGGGAACATGGACACGAAAATCATTACCACCCCTTACTCCGCTGTTTAAAGAGTAAGGGGTGGTTGTTTTTTACTGCTAGTTTTTAGTCGTGTCCGGTTGTGGGGAAACTTGGGTAATATTCTTAACATCCGCGACCGCTTGTGCCTTCGCATTTGCCTCAATCTGAGCCTTGGAGAGTGCGACGTTATTATGATACGCATTCAATCCTGCGGCGATAGCGGCCTGTAATGTATGCGGGGTTAAGTTCAAACCATGGTCATGCGCGGCCTGAATTAATCTATTGCCGATTTCTTGCGCCACCTGATCTTCCGTTTTTCCGGTGGACTGCTGGATGATACCGGGGAGAACGACTTGCAATAAATGGTCTGCGGCGGTGATGTCGGACACTACTCTGTCCGCTTGAGCTTTTCCGAGCTTCGCGTCAAGGAATGCCACCAATCGCGGACGCTCGACCACGACAAGGAACGCCACGATGATACCGGCAAGAGCCGCAAGTTCAGGAATCAGATGGCTCACGATCTGTGGGGAAATATGCACGGGTCAACCTCCTTAAATGGGAAGGCGTTCGTCCCTCCATTACTACTACTCGGAATGCATACGTCAATTTGTCCCCCCGTTGGGGTAATTTTTTGATGTTGTTCGATGGCGCGCAATGTGGGGTTTACTTGTCCGCTAATCTCTTAAACGCCTCAAGGTGCTCTTGAATCACCCTGCGCCCCAAATTTTGTACGGGCGGGATGATTTCTTGGCCATCCTTCTTTGCGAGTTCGGCCAGCAAGATTGGGAAGGTGACGGCATGGATGCCGGTGTATTTGCCAATGTGGTGCTGTTGGCAGAGACACACAAGGTTTCGGATGTCATCGGGCGTTTCAATAGGGGAGTTATCTTTCGCGCTGAATCCGTATACATCAAGAATCTGCAAGACCGCCTGTACCTTGGTGGGATCAAGTTCATTCCATAACGACCATTCAAACCAATGATGGGTTTGGAGGTTTTCTTTGCTCCCACAAACCCAACACCCTAAGCCCATTTCGTGGACTAGGGTGTTGTGGTTCTTCCGATAAAGTGCCGCCGTTGGGTCATGAATCCGCTCAACGTGTTCCGGGTCAATGACCATTTCGACAAGGGTTCGCTTAATAATATGCTCCTTGACAGCCTTCTTCGAGGTACTGAGTTTCTTCATGGCGATGCCGGTCCAGCGAACTCCTCAACAATGGCGTAACCATTCCCGGCTGGTAAGGGGACGACACCAATGCCCATCTGTGTGTTACTGGGATCGAGGATATTCTGACGATGCAAAGGAGAGGCCATGAGTAACGTATTGGCTTCGCTAATTCGTCCGGCAATCGCGCTATTCTGAGCACCCATGGGACTGAATCTCAAGCCTGCCGCTTGTTCTTGTTGAACTGGCCAGCCGTAGACCGGATCGTAGTCGTAGATTTGTCCCATCTGCGCTTCGTGAGTAGCGCGAATCACGGCGATGTTAGAGAGGGCCACATTGTATGCCAATGGTGGAAGACCGTTCTGTACACGGTCTTGATTGGTCAAGTTGAGTACTTCCTGAACTTTCGTTGGGAGGTCGCTAGGTGTGGGAGCAGGTTGTGATACAAGTCGAGCAGAGGAAACCTCGGAAGGGTTTGCGACAACGAGAAAAGATACGGGTTGGGCCGTAATTGGCTTCCACGGCCTAACGGTAATCGACTGCCATGGGTTGAGAGTGATGGGGTGTAATCCCCCCGTCAGACTTTGTAAGTATCCTTGCATAATGGAAACCGGGGTGTCCAGCGTTGCTGCTGATGCCCCTGTGGGAATTGCCATACTTACCGACACAAGGGAGGCGGTAAAGGCCGCTTTCAAGGGGTTCATTACAATAACTCCTTTAGAGATGGGTGGATTAGATGCGAGAGAGGGCGTCTTTAGCCACTGCGACAGCGGCTACAACTTTTTGGTTCTTTGCCACTTCTGCTTGGTATTGGGCTTGCAAGTTGTTGAACTGCGCTTGCAAGTCTGCAAGCGTGTGCTGTGCGTCGGCCAACTGAATCTGTGACGCCTTGAGTGCGGCCTGCGCTTGCCCAACTTGGGTCTCTAACTGCGGGGCACTTAACACCATGGGAGGTGTGCTCTGCTTCGCTAGTGCCTCGTCGAGAGCCTTTAGAGTAATCGGGCCAGCGATGCCATCTACGGTCAGGTGATTGGTTTTCTGAAAGGCTTCCACAGCGGCTTGAGTTGCAGGGCCGTACTTTCCATCAATGGTTAGTACAGGCTTTGCTCCGAGCTTGTTGAGTTCATTTTGAAGGGCGATGACAGCGGCACCCGTCGAACCTGTTTGTAAGAAACCCGTAGCCTGTAAGGAGTTCTGCACGAGAATAACTGATAACGAACCGGCGACTTCATCTCGATCTACGGCACCGGGAAATCCGGGAATGTTTGCCTTATCGGTGAATTGCCAGAGGGTCCAGCGGGTCCAGCCGCCGATGTTTGGCGGTTGGGACACACCATAGTCGGCAATTGCCAGCGCATAGTCAGAGAACTGTTGCGTGTTGTTCATCTGCGTGCGCCAGAAGTCAGGATAGGTGTAGATGAGCGGTTTGCGACCACAGGCGGCTTCCACATCGGCTAACCACTGCGTTATCCATACTTCCAACTGCGGAGCCGTTAGATTATTGGGGTTAAACTCCCAGTCTAACATCGGAGCAATAGCAAATTTTTGGAATCCCCCCGCTTGGTTCACGGTGTCAATAAAGTACTTAGCCTGTGCTTTGGCATTGGCCTGTAACGAGGCATTGTTCGTGCCTACGGGAACAGCGAAATGATAGGCAGAGAGGGGAATTTCTGCCCCCGTAAACGCCTGTACGAAGGCAAGAAATTTTCTGTCTCGAATGGTGGTGCTGTAAGTCGCTCGGAGAATACCGAAACGCACCTCACCAGATGCTTTCGCCACGTTGATGTCGCTCAACGTATCCCAAACTGACAGGTCTACACCCATGGCATTGCTGTTATTTCCGCGTTGCATCGTCTGTGGTTCCTCCTTGCAGTTCTTGAATGCGGGACTCTAGCGCATGGATGTGCTGATGGGCATCTTTTACCTCGTCGCGGATTTCTTTGAGATCCAACGGTCGTGGCTTTTTGGCCATCCACGGCACTTTCTTTTTCATCCAATCAATCACGCCGATACGGTTAAGACCCCAATAGGCCCCAAGGTATAAGAAGTCGTGAAACGTAGACCAGAAAATAGCGAACCACGAAAGCCAGTTGTGCATTAGGTGTTCTCCTCGCTTTCCATATGCTGGTGAATGTTGTGAATTAAGGGAGTTATCGTCGCGTCGTGGTCCATGAGTTGGGTGGTAATGGCGAGAAGAGCTTCCATGGTATGCTGTTGGTTCTTGAGCATTTGGGTGTTTTGCTCGGCCAGCTTTTTCGATTCGGTGGCCGAAATTCCGTTAATATAAGCCAACGCGGGTTGTGTGACAGCGCTATACACGGTGAGCCAATACAGAAGCCAAAAACCATTAGGATCAAGATGCGGGAAAACGCCTTCGATAATGACAATGAACCCGACAACTAACGCAGTCTGCCATACACCCGCCGCAGATTGAAACCATTCGCTAAAGAGGATGAGACTACGGTTTACCATGGACGAGACCTACCGTAACTCCGAGGGCCGCGATCAGCACCCACAGCAAATAATGTGCCCATGACGGCAATGTGCGGCGGCTGACATCAATGGCCTCGTCGAGTTTCTTGTCCATCCCTTCTATCATGGCTTTGGTGTCCGAAATATCCTTTTCTAGCGCCACCCGCCAACGTTCCAATTCTGTTGCGGTGTTCTTGGTACGCTCTTCGAGAACCGCTACCCGCGTTTCGAGGGAATGGTCTTGTTCCTGTTCAACCATTTCGACTGCCATTGTCAGCGCCTCCTATGAGTGTGAGAATAGGGCTGTAGCCGACATCTCCCGGAGATGGCAACGGAGCACGGGTGATGATAACTCCGGCTTCACGGTAAACCTCTACGACGAGACCGCTACAGGTAAGGTGAGGGGAATTCCACTGGTAATGAAACGGAATGTGGAGAAGGTCGCGCCCTCCATCTTCGAGCAGTTCAACCAAACCATAATGTTGGCCGACACGCTTATAGGCATTAGCAATCGCGGCGGCGCGTTGTTCCTCGGTACAGTTCACCCGGAACACATTGCCGTTCTTGACGTACTTGTCGAGTGGGGCTGTCACTACGTTAGGCCATACCGCTTCAATAAGTTCTCCGTGGCCGACAATCGCGGCGTGGTCGTACTTAGAGAGCGTAGACCATTGGATTGCCCAGTCCAGTAAATTAAAGGGATGCGCCTCCGTCATCAGAAGCACATCCCCCGGTTGGAGATCTTCAATTGCGTACATCTAATAACTCCTAACTGATGGTGATATCCAGAACATTAGATCGACCTGTCTTCGTGATAACGCGAACTTGATGGACGCCCATGGTATTGCAGGAGCACACTTGGGACCATGTGAAGGAAGCCAACCCGCTCGTGACGGGCACCTTGGTTACGGTAGGAGGTTCATGATAGGGAATGCTTCCCATCATCGTAGAGCCAAGCGGGTGCATGACATGGAACTCTGCGTCGGAATCTGAAACACCTGATACCGCAAAGTCCGCATTGGCTCCTGCTGTTACCGTCGTTGGACCAGATAAGGTCAGTACCGTTTTGGGTGTCGGCCCATTGGTAGGGTGATGGTAATATCCACCAAGATCTCCATGCACCGCTTCGGCAAGTGTTGGATTATCCGTTAGATCCACCATTGACAGAGACATTCCCGGAACGGGGTTCGGATTCACTCTCGTTACGGGAACATGATATACAAGCCCTACAATGTACTGACCATTAGCGTCATAATAAAAGTGGTACGTATTGGCCAATGTCCGATGCCTCCCTTAATACATACCGACAGCATGAGCCGTCCACAAGTGAACGGTTCCTGCGCTTACATAGATTCTTGGATAGAAGCCGTTGGCTCCGGAGGGAGTGGGTAGTTGAAAGCCACCAGATTGGATGACTGAAGGAAGGGATGTGGCCGTTGTGGAGATTGTGATAACTGCTGCCCCAGTCGAGTAGTCCCACAGTTGAGAGTACGCGGTATCCCCACTCGTCAGTTGTAAAAAGCTGGACTCATAAAACCAACTGGAGAATCCCGTAAATTCTGTGCCCCATAGGTAAATTGCTTGACCTGACAGTGCTGAAGGAGAAGAAGACGTGTTCGATGTACTTTGGTAGTTCATGGATGCTTGCATGGTACATCGAATCTGTGTGGAAAGGGTCGGTTTCCCATTTATATCCCCGGCTGTCGTCACGTTGCCGGACGCATCTACCGTCATTACCGAGTTTGTTCCGGCGAACCAATGCACCACTCCGTTATTATCCAATTGGAACAGGCCCGATACTGTTGTGGCAGAAGACCCGTTCCAGTTTGACGCTTCTAACTTGAGGGACTGGCTCCAGTAGTTCGCAGAACTTGTCGCGGTGCCTTGGGGATTTGCAATAAATGCGTAGCCCGTTCCGGTCGCAACAAATTCAGAGGCACTTAGCGTACCCGTTGCCGTCATGTTACCTGAACCGTCTTCGAGGGTGTTATTCTTCGTCGAGACAGTACCGTTAGAATATGCGTTGAGGAGGTTGACACCGCCAGAATTAACCCGAAACGCGACACCGAGGCTGTTATTTCGGGACCAAAACACTTGGTTTGTATCTGTTGCGGAGGCATTTGCAGGGAAAAGGATCTCAGAGAATGAGTTCGTCGGGACATTAATGGTAATGGGATTATTGACAGGGCCAAAGGTTAGCGATGTCCCCGTAGAATTGGAAGTCGGTAAGGCACTTGGGATCGGAGTTCCCACTACGGCTGGCATTCCTGTGCCAAGAGAAGCGTCTGCGAGGTTATCCGTGTAAACTGTCGTCGAGTTGTCCGCAATCCATGCACAATATTCATAAGCAGACCCACCAGCGGCGGTACGGTACAAAATTCGAGCCACGGTTCCAAGGCCACCAAGAGCAATTTGTGACACCTGTACCTGTTGGTTTGCTGGAGCCACGCTTGCAGAGGTAGCCCCCGGCGCAAACCCTGTGATGTGGAACGTTCCATCATCCGCCAACCATCCTGTCGCAAGAACTACGCTGTAGTAATACGTGCCGTTTAAATTGCCTGCCGTCGAAACAACCGACAATGATGGAGCGGCTGGAGCCAATTGCTGACCAATCGTCGTGAGTGTACCGATATCGCCTCCTAGACGTGAATCCCCGCCGTTTAGAGCGAGGATGAGTTGGTTTACGTCTGAAGCGTATGCGGTGTTGCCGGGGATGAGTTGTTTCAGAGGCATGTGGATGTCCTCCTAGTTTATGACAATTCCTTCAAGAGCATCGTGATGATGCCGTGAGCGCCGGACAATTCCTTGATCTGGTCGCGTTTGGCTGTTAATTCCTGCTCAAGGCGATGGATGTCCTGAGCCAGTTCGTTAAAGTGACTCTCAATCTTTTGCCTCTCCGCCTGCAATCGAGAAGCGTTTAGCTGTTTAGAATCATCCATTGAATCGTCATGGCCTCCGTGTCTGATTTATTGACATTGGATAGTTGTGCGTGGGCGAACAAATTGCCGTTAAAGTAGATAATCGGAGTTCCCGAAGCGTGAGCATACTGTAAACCGTTGGTGATCGTCCAACTGGCGGCTCCTGCACTGTAAGTAGACGAAAGCGTGACATACTCAGGGTTGGTGGAATCATCAATATAGGCTTGCATCTGGCCGGAATTAACAACCGGGGCACCAGCACTCAACGGCAAACTTGTGGCTCCAGCGACTACTGCCGCCGACAGGGATGTCGTGGATGGCGGGGTATCAAACAACATGCACTCCGTATAGGGACCAACGGGATCAGTGGACAAGTACTGTGCGATGTATTGCGCGTAGTAATTCAGTGTTGCACTACGGGCTGAAGAGGATTTGCGCGTTCCTGCAATCTCTGCCCATCCCGCAACGTCTGTAGCCTGTGGACCGTTACTTGGTGCGGTCCCGTTGCCGAGCGCAATGTAGTTAGGGAGAAGGACGCTAGTAGTCGGTGTCCCCGTCACCCACTGAGCCACGGAAGAACGCCAGTAGTTGGTAAGGGTGTTATGGACCTTATCAATCCGTACCTCGCCGGTTTTTTCGTTGTACACTACAACGCGGACTTGGCCGCGCCATGGGCTGTGTTCAGTTACTTCCATGACATGCCTCCCCATAGAGTCCAATTCGCCATACGCACGATAATGGTATTAAACTGTGGCGACAGGGCACTGTTGGAAGTGGAAAGGGTTATAAGGAATTGATAGTAGAGATTCGAGACGGTGACGGCATCCTCATTAATGAGAGGCATGGACCATGCACCCCACGACACTCCGTCAGAACTCCATCGAATTTGTATCATGTCTGAGGTGACGCTGAAGTTTTGATCATTCCATGAAACGGTCATCGTGGCACCGGATGATACCACATACGGAATTTGTTGCGATGGACTGACAAGGGAGCCAGAGGTCTGATTAGCCGCTAAAATAATACTACCGGGACGGCTCGTAACATCCACATTCGTTCCTGCCCCTGCACCCCAATCTGAGGCACTTCCAATGCGTTTCACATAAGGTGTGTAATACTGACCATTAGGGGCGATGGTTACGGTAATAGTATCGGTCCATGTAGACTCTTCAGTCGGCCCGACGAACTGATTGAGGGGGGAGTTGTCTGGCAATGGCGGTGGCTGTTGAGCCGCCACTAACCTTGCTAAAATTTTGAGAGGTAGCTGTTGTCCAATCATTGGGAGGCTCCTTACCCTTGGTACGTGTAGGGTGAGTCAGACCATGTGACTTTGTACTGGAACATGGGTTCCGCGTTGTCGTTGTTGATGATAGTCTTCTGAACTTGCAACACGTAAGCCGTTACCTGACCTGCACCGTCGAGGCCGTCCATGAACTGGGTTGTCTTCAACGTGAAGTATTGTCCCGCTGACCATCCGGCCATAAAGGAATTGAACTCACCAGAGATATGCGGGTACGCATACTTGTACAAAACGAGCTGGCCCATGTCTTGCGCCAGCGAAACATCCTGTGACACTAACTGAGCATCGGTAATGACATAATCATACTCGCCTGTACCGTTTCCTTCGCGTGCCGCGATTTCCCGTTGAGAAACTGGATCTTTGACCATCACGACTGGGTTATAAGCGTAATACATGGTGATGACAATTGAGGTGCCACTGGCCGGTGCGGTATCAAACCGTACCGTCATGTTCGTGCGGTTAATATAGGCTACACCGGGATTATTGCTGACACCGGGAACACCGGCTTCCATGTCATAGGCTACCGTGTAGGATGTTCCGCCGACTGTCACTGAGACGGAATCTTTTAGCGGTCGTCCGGGTTTATATAAGAGGGGATATACGGTATCGACGCCGTTCGCGGTAATGGTGCGGGTCACTTGGTTTGAGCTTGCGACTTCAAATCCCTTCAGATAGACCTGATTCCGAATCGTGGTCCCATCATCCGTGAAAATGGGATTGCTTGAATCCGTGCTAAACCAATCCGTCATGGTATCCATGTCGAGCGTGTTGTTTGGCAATCCATCTACTGGGGCGTCGTTCAACTGGGCAAAATGCACGTCTTTGTAGTAATCGACATACCAGATGAACTGTGCCAACTGGGTTATCTTGTTAATCGCGTTGGTAATCGTTTCGTAGTTGAAATATTGTTGAGTGATGGGGAAGGACGATTGAACATGGTTGGTCGTAAAGACTGGTGCATAGGTGCTAATGAGTTGCTTTATCGTCAAGTCCGCATCTTGGGTGGGAACCGCCAGAATTGCGACTTGCCGGTCCAGCCACGCTGTGTAATCTCGCGCCGTGACATTATAGGTGGATATCCCCGGCTTGTCTGACACGTCGTCTACTTGGACAATCACCCCACCAAACTCATGGTGGGGTGAACCGTCAGAGTTCGTGCCGTTCACCACAACCAACTCGTTTCGCGATTTTGGCCGTACCATCGTCCCCTGTGGATAGGTCACGGTGAAGGTACACTTATCAGACTTAGGGTCCAAGTAGTTGTCGATTTCAAACGTCTCAAGATCGACATATTGGGCGAAGTCAATCCCTGCAATGAGCACCTGCCATGCCATTTTAGCCCACCCCGTATACGCGCAATTCCTTGGCAAGGACTGTCTTGAGCTTTTCTGCTAACTTCTTCTCGTCGGTAACATTGCCGCTCAGATTGATTGTGATGTTGACGCCTCCGGTACGAGCGGCACCTTGGCCAATTACCGCATTCGAATGTGCAGTAGTGGGAGGCAACGCACCAGCAAGTTGGGCAGAGGCTTTTTGTATCTCAGGCAATCCCTTTATCAATCCCTGTGCATACATTTTGACGAAGTTTGGTGCCCATGTATCGGCTTCTGCGCCGGGGCCTTCCTTCGTCGGGGAATGGAACCCAAGGAAGTTCTTGATGGTCTTCGCGACACCTGTCACCGCTCTCGCAATGGGTGTTTGCTCAATGCCTTTGATCAGATTGCCAATCATATTCTCACCCCATTGAAGCGCCTCGCTTCCGAGGTCCATAAAGAAGGCTTTAATTTGCCCGAAGTGTTGGATGATGAGGGGCACCGCCGCGCCGAACGGGTTGACAATGATGTCGAGGATGTCAACCCCCCACTTCTGAATAAATCGCCAGATGTCATTGAACATGTTTACAACCCACGTCTTGAACGCCGTCCAATGGGCAATGACTTCATAAACGGCAACACCGACAGCGGCCAGTGCGGCAACAATCGCCATGATAGGCCAATAGGCCGCCACGAATGCCGCCGCCTGTGCGTAGGCCGCCGACGCCATCTCGACCATGTAAGTAATCATCTGTCGTGCCGACTGAATTGCGACAACCAGCGCCCGCTTGCCAAAATCTAGAACTGCCGCTCCTGCTGTCTTAAATCCTGCCCCAAGTTTCTCCAATGCCGGATTCAAGTAGCTTCGGATGCGCATTCCCAATAGGGCTACTTTACCGTCAATCTTAATAACCCACTCATACAGCTTAAGAGCCGGACTAAGAAGGACACCCATGGTCTTCCCGAAGATGATGAATTGACCCACGACTAAGGTAAGCACACCCATGACACCCATCAGTGCCACGGAAACCGCTGTAACATACATGATCCATTTTTTAGTGGCCGGGCTAAGATGGTTAAGCCAATTCAAGAACTGGCCCAACTTCTCAATAACTAAGGTTAACGCAGGAAGGATAGCTTGCCCAAACTGAATCCCAATGGATTGGAGACTCGTGTGAAGTTGCTGAAGTTGCATGTTCAAGCTCCGGCTGTTAATGTTGTACGCTTTCTGCAAGAAGTCTTGGGAACCACCGCTCTTCGCCGCTTGAATCGAATTCGCGACCTGTTGGAAGTGTGTGCCCATCAACATGACAGCACCATCGAAGGCACGGACATCGGGGATAGCTTGCTGAATTAGCGCGGCATTTCCACCCGTGACGCGCTCCAAAACCTGTAGCGCCGCCCCTAATCCTTGTGTATGTAGTGCATTTTCGATAGCCGCGACGTTCTGAGCACCAATTGCCGTCGTGCTGGCTTTAGAAAACTTACTCAAGTGCTGAATTAGCTGGACGATACGGGTGGCGGACTGTGCCGCGTCAACACCTTTGTTGGACATGATGGAGAACGAGGCCAGTACGTCCTTGAGCGGAACACCCATTGCATGGGCAATCGAGGTCACCTTATTGATGTTCGTTGCTAAGTCTTGGAAGGAGATGACTCCTTTGACCGTGGTTTTATGCATCATGGAGAGGACGCCTTCAGCAACCTGTGTGGCTTGTGCGGCACTGGTCACATGCATCCCATAGGCGTCCATGACCGTGATCAAGCTGTTCGTCGAATCCATGATGCTCATGTTTCCGGCCACGGCACCTTTAGCGGCTTCCCTTAAAATCGCCATGCCCGTTGCGCCGTGAAATCCTGCGGCATAGATTTTATACATAGCATTCGCGGCATCTGTGGCGGACACGGGATACTGCGAGGACAATTGGAGGATACTATTGTACATTGCTTGATACTGTTTGTTGGTTAGATCACTTTCCGTACGCACCATCCGCATGGCTTGGTCATACTGCTGAAACTGTCCGATGGCCGCGCCCATGTACGTTGCCATACTTCGAGCGGTCCCATACATCATCATGCCACCGACGAGGAAGTCCCACTCGTTGGCTTTACTGTGCAGAATGCCGCCAGACCCGTGGCCACCACTAGACTCTTGACTGCTACCACTGGTACTTGGCATCTCGTGCGCTACAGCCTGCTCAACCGCCGCTGGCTCTGCAATGGGGTTACCACCGGCACTAAGGGTTTGGCTTGCTTGGTTAACATTATCCGGTAACAAAAGTGGTTTGCCATCGGGTCCGAATAAGAGCGGCGATACTCCGGTTTCTGTCGTTGTCATGGAACCCATAGCGCCCACACCGCCAATGGCACGACGTACGTTATCTGCCGTTCCAAGTCGTCCCAGAGCGCCATTTATATCTCCAACATCGGTAAGGATGGCAGATGTTGCTTGTTCCCATGCTGTTGAAACCGTACTGGCTGACTTGGCGAAGGTCCGGGCCGCGCTTGCAGACTTTCGCAAAGTAGCACCCATCTCTTCCGACTTGAAGTCCACACCATTGAGTGCGTCCGCAATTGCAGTTATCGCATCGGCCAATGGGGTAAAGGATTTAGCCAGACCTAGCGCCATTTCTTCCCCCATTTTCTGGAGATTGAGAAATGCGTCTTGGAGGGCTTTAATCTGGTCTACAGCCTGAGACGTTTGAGCCGTCATTCGGAGACCAATGCTTACTATACGGTTCGCATCGGCTGGCATCTGTCCACCTCCTTACCTATCCTGTCGAAGTTTGGCTTCCGCTTCAGCGGCCATAATCTCAAGGGCAATCGCTACCCTTCGGGCATCCTCGTTGTCCAACACAGACCATGGGATACCTAACTCTCGACAGAGCGCAAATTCTTGAATCAGAGATAAGTTGTCTTGAAGTTCTTCATTGGCTTGTGCCTTGGTAGAAGACACGTCTAAGCGATCCGTGGCTAGCTGGAAGACGTGTCGGTAGAGGTTTTTGGGGGATTCATGTTCTCCATGACGTGGTTAGCGACTTCAAAAAGGGCATCAAAGTCTCTCGCGTCGAGGTCATCCAAGATTTCAGGTTTTTCCGCAGGGATGGGTAACGTGAGGCCATCTTCCCCTTTGACATCCCACTTCTTAATTAGAACCTTGAGTAAAAGTTCGGAAAGTTCTACGGTCTTTTGCGGATCAATAATTCCGGCCTCGGGCACTATACCGACCTTTTGAATAATCTCCTTGCGATCCTTCCACTTCATGGAGGTGGCAAGGAAAGCCGTGGCCCCGTTAGACAGTGCCACGGTCTTGAGTTCTCCTGTCATTTCGATGAAAAACCCCCTAGTGCTTAGTTGTAAAGCTCGACGTTGTTGGTCAACGAGATTTGTCCGGGTCCGTTGTCCGTCGCGTTGTAAATGGCCTCATAGTCAATTTCCAGTTCGACATATTCCTTTGAAAAGTTCTTTACGGCCTTGTCGAATGCACATTTGGTCATCGTAATTGTTAAGACTGCCGCACTGGACGGCTCTGTAAATGTAATGACTACCGTGGGTTGGACGTTGTTCAAGAAGTTTGTCACTTGGGTTTCATTCTCGAACGCTAGTGTCATCTTGCCAGTGTGTTCCAGCGTTGAGGCAAAAATTGTTCGAGGCGCTTGACTATTGGTACTACCAAACACGGGGTCCACTTTATCACGCTTTATAGTTGCACTGAAATCAATCAGGGTAGGCTCCGATGATCCTGCCACGGTCATGGTTGCTTCCCAACCTTGGAAAGGCACGGTATTGGAGTATGTCGGCGTTGCCGAAGCGAGAACCGTCGAAGGGAAGGATACGAAATCTGCCGTAAAAGTCAGACCTGCATCGGGTGTGAATTTTAACTCGACCTGCGAACAGACGGCTCCAGCGAACTGGTCAATCTCAACCCCATCGTACGTTGTCAGTGTAAACGAGGGAGGTTGGTTCGGAGCTAACGAGAAGGTGTGTGTCAGTCCAGTGCTTCCCGTCAAAGGTTGAACGGTGGCACCAGAGACATGGGCATAGTGAAGCGCATAATCTAGCGTGATCGTATACGGACCCGTGCCCGTTACGGCTGTCACTTTACGGACTTCGGCAATGAGTCCCGTATCAATCTGAATGTAATCATCTACCGTAATCGTAGCGGCTGTTGAGATAGTCGTAGCGCCAGTGGCGGCGGCTGTAGACAATGTAGTGCTTGAGCCTGACGCGGTGCCGGTCGTGCCGTCCTGTCCGAGTATGGCCACAAGGGGATAGCCAAATGTGTCAGCAAATGCATCGCCTTCAAAATTGAACGTGCCGTGCCTGACACTCTGGTACTGCCCGAACGTCTTGGCCGCTTTGCCACGGAAACCGTCATCCTTGATATACTTGATGACATTTTCGGGCTTTGGGGATTTGACTGGAATGAAGCTGACGGGAGAAACGGCAGTTCCAAGAGTCGCTTCCCGAGCAATTCCTAGCCATGTGAGTGCAGAAAGAATAGGCATGAGCGATTGGTCCTCCTTGGTTGACTAGGGCTATACCCCGAGGATTTGGGATTCAACAGCGACAGTAACGACAGCTTTGCACTTAACCATCTGCATATTCATGACGGGTTCAAACATGCGCGTCTTGATCTCCTCGCCGTTCTTTATGGCTACAACAGTGCCGTTATACACTAGTTGTTTGTTCTGCCGGAGAACCGTGTACAAATTCTCCAAGAGTTCATCAAAAGTTTGTTGCGCGGTCTCGGCTTGTCCACTCACGTCGTTATAGATGACTAGCAAATCAACGTCATAGGCAATAATCTTCCGTTGTGGTCCACCGGGAACTTGGCGAGACTCTTCTTGAGTTGGGATGAAAATGGCTACAGCAGGGGTTTGCGGCTCTTGAGCAATTTTCGGAAGATACGTGAACACTGTCTTGAAAGTAGGAGTGCTGGACATGCCTTGGAGAATTTGCGCCAACGCACTTCGGACATCTATGCGACTCACGGTAACACCTCCAAGAACAGGCTCACCATACCAAGCAACTCGTCAGCAAGTGGTTCTACAGCTTTATCTACCCCGTAATCACGCCAGTTCATGGGTCGACCGGAATTATACATGTTTGTTTTCTCCGGGTTCACGCCGGATACGAATGTAACGGGATACCAAAGAGAGTGTCCGCGAGTTGCGTCGGTTGTCCACATATAGCCTCCCGGTCGCACTGACGTGATGGGTTGTGCTGACGGTCCCCATAGGCCAGAACCCTCAATCTGCCAGAGACCATAAGCAAAACTGTGGAATTCAACCGTATCTTGACCGAGAAATGCGTATCCGAATGATTTCTTTAAGCGGCCCGTATCCTCTGGCATCACCTTAATGATCTCGTTGTAAACGGTACTCGCCGCACGCTCAACCAGTCGCTTTTGCCCTGTGGTGAGCTCCCAAACAATGTCCTCAAAAGCATTATCGACTTCTTGCAGGTTGCTTTCGTACGTAAAGTCCATTTAAAACACCTGCTTGTATGCTTGTAGAATCTGAGTGGCTTCTTTAAGCTCCTGAGACAAACCAGCCCGGTCTGTCAGACGCATGGTTTCGGCTTGTGCCATTTCAAGGCTCACTGTGCCGTAACCTCGCTGTTTAATAAAGTGAGTCACGACGAGGATAGCGGCTTGCTTGATGTCTGCCGGTACACCGGAAACGGCAACGCCTGCGTTATGCGCGTTTATCACTCCGGTAGTCAACGTGACGACATTCCCATTCACCGACTGTACCGTAATTTGTTCAGTAAACTCTCCATCATAAATGGTGAGAAGGACATTCGGTTCAATACCAACAGCGGTGGAGACGGTTAACGCGGTGGCTCCGGCGCTGACACTAACCGTTAGGAGAGGATTGGGATAACCATTGACATAGGTGTATTGGATCTGCGGTTTACGATTTCCTAGACCCCGATAATAACCATACCAGCCGTCAACATAGAACGCATCCCCGTGTCCGCTAATCCACACGTTCGACAGGTCAATGTTGTTCCACACATCGGAAGCGTAGATTTTCCATGACACGGAGGAGATAGAAACGATGGGCTTGTTCTTTGGGCGCACATAAATCTGTCCGTCGTTCGTGATCTGCGCCGTGCGCTGTTCAGTGTCCGTCGTTGCGACCAAAATCTGTTGGCAGTAGGTGTAAATCCATTGACTAGATCGGGTGATTACGTTAGCCAGTTCCGCCGTTTGCGCGTTGGCGTCACCACCGGGGACAAGGTTGGTCAAATCGAGTGCCGTCGGTGCATTTTGAAATTCCTGCACCGTTAGGAGTGCAAGAGGGTAAGCCATCCCTTACCCCTCCTCATTTCTTCTTGGGCTTCTTGTCAGCTTTTTCAGCGGCGACTTTCTCTTCTTTCCGATGCTGTAGCTCATCCTTAATCTGATGATACAGCGCAACCTCTTCAGCAGTAGCTTTACGGAATTGGCTCTCGATGTGTTGGAAGTCTTCTGACGCTTGCGGAACCTCGAACACATGGGCTACCACTTGGTAGGTGTGTTCTGCCGCTCGTGCGACAATGCCAAATTCTGCGACGGGATGAAAGAAGTGCATGGGAACCTCCTAATTTTTGCGTCCGCCCATACCCCATACTCGTCCCGAACCACGATGCACTCCGGGAACTCCGGCTTTAATAAGGCGCTCTGCAAGTTCTTCGGGGACTTCGATGACATGATGACTGTCTTGGCGGTAACGACGGCCCCGGTCTTCAATGTTCATGTGCCTGTCATCGAGGTTGATTTCAACACGCTTACCCAACTGCAACCCTCCTTTACAACAAGCCGAAGGGCCAGTAGGGTTACTGGCCCTTGGTCTGTCATACTAGTGATTAACCAGCGGTAATACCCATCATCAAACCCTGTAACAGCGGCATGTAGAGTTTGAAGGTTCCGAAGGAACGCACGGCTACAGTCCACTGGTCTCCGTTGCCATTGGTCGGATCGTAAACAGGTGGGTAATCAATTTCGGTGTAATCCTGCACCATGTCCATTTCCATGACGTTGGAGATACCAGAAGGGACGTACCATCCGGGCATCCGGTTCGACATGGCGAACAGCGTGCCTTGAGGCAGGTTCGGGTGAACACGCACCGGAAGCTCCGTGCCAGTCACAGGGTTGGTGAACCGAGCCACGCGGAAGTTGGCAGTCGCACCATTTTGATTATCCACTGTCACAAAGTACGGCGTACCTCCACCGATAGTCAGGTTGGTAATTTTCAGGGATTCTGCGGAGTTGACATATAGGGCGTCTGGGTCAGCCTTGCTGTTGTCCCACATAACCTTTAGAAAACTATCCAATGCAGACAAGCTTAAAGTGCTATTGATACGTTGGACAGTCGATCCCGCACCACCGGCTACCTGTGCTAAGTAACCATTGAAGGCGTTAGCCGATGCGGTATTGTCGGTAGTGGGAGGCTGGGCACCGGACGTGGGAATTGCGGTAACGGTAATCGCGGCCCCGTTTGTGCTTCCCGCGTAATAAAACGGCCCCGCCGCCGCAGATCCCACGTACACATTAAAGGATAACACTGGCTGATTGATTAAGACGGGAGGCTGTACCGAAATCGACGCGGTAGTCGTGCCCGACGCAACGGTGGCACTCCCAACCGAGGAGGCAATCCCTTCACCGCTTCCGTTCAAAAACTTCATTCCTGTAACAGGGGTGACAACGACATATACCGTCGTCGCGGAGGAGGCGTTTCCGATTGTACCACCCGTGTTTGATACGGTCAGGGTTGGGGCTGGAAGCTGTCCGACAGCACCGGGAGCCTGTTGGTTTGCGGCGGCGTTGCTGTTCTGCGCGAACAAGATACCCAATTCTTCTTGAAGCATGAATGCGCGAAGCAGGTTCGCTACGGCCTCGGCTTTGCTGTTGACAAAACCACGGCCAGCCCATTCTTGCTCGAAGGTAATTTGCGTTGCCAAGGCCATTGAGCGGTATACCGCGATGACATCTTCGACGGAAACACTGGTAGATGGCCCACTGTAACCCTCAGAAACAATGAAACTCGCGCCCCCGGCATTAACATTGGTAATGGCTTTAAATTCTGCTTGCTTGCCTTTCCCGTGACCTCGTGCAATTGCATTACGCAAAGGCGTGAGCACCGGCAAAATGGTTAGCGCCGCAGGGTAGAGGTTGTACATCTGCAAGCCAGTCGCAAGGTTCCAGTTCTTTTGTGCGTCCGGCGTCAAAGCGGCTTTAGGAACTTCAGTCTGAAGAAGCTCTACCGCCTTAGCAATTTCAGCGTTGACGTTTAACATTGTGCCCTCCTGTGGACAAATGGTGTTAGCCCGGACTTTTTCCGGGCAGGGAATACTCGATGGAAACTATGGCTTATTGGCCGTAGACGTACTTCTCAATCACACCGGCAGTAATCCGGGTCCGTTCCTGTTCGTCTGCACCGGCAAATTTGTTTTGAAGGTGGGCTAGTGCCTGTTCGGGGGACATCCCATTAAATTCGGCCATATCCACCGTGGCACTCTTATTACCGGAACCTTTGTCGTTCACGGCAAACTTCTTGGTCACTTCCACGATTTCCATAATGCCGCCTTTTTCGGGAGCCAGTTGTTCAATACGAGCCACGCGCTGATCCATCGCCTCGATTAACCCCTTGATGTTGTCCGGCATGACAGCTTTTTCAACATCCGGCAGGAGCGTCTTGACAGCCGTTTCAACCTCGTCCTTCAGAGCGTTCACAACAGCGCCCTTGATCTCTTCGACCAGCGCGGCTTTCATGTCAGCCGGGAAGTCGATGTCGCCGTCCCGGTCTTTGTCAGTTTGACGGGCTAGCGCCTTAATCTGTTTCTGGATATCCTTCAAGACCATCGGATCACCGATGTCTTCGGCCATCTTTAGGGCTTTGGCGAATTGCTCTCGGACGGCGGCTTTGTTCTTTTCTGCCTCTTCTTGCTCGGCTTTGGCCTTTTCTTCTGCCATCTTTCGAGCTTTCTCTTCGGCTTCGCGCTTTTGAGCTTCTTCATGTTCTTTGCGTTCCCGTTCTTCACGTTCCCGCTCCTCGCGCTCTTTTTCATCCATTGCGGCTTTTGCCTCCATTCCGTGTTCTTTCATCCAATTCTTAGCGGTTTCAGGTAAATAGCCTTCCAGTTCCTTACGACGCGCAATTTCAATAATCCGGCGACGAATGGTGTTGGGGGGTACATCCTGAGAACGTCCGGCCAAGCGCCATGCATCGTTGACATCGGCACCTGTCACAATGGGATACTTTTCATGTTCGGGGTCCGCAAAATCTTCAGGAGGAATCTTTTTTCGGTCAGATTCGGTGTAATGGCCGGGTTCTTCAAACTCGCGCTTCTCCATATCCGGCAGAACCGCCTTTTCAATGTCAGCAGTTCCCATCATCCACGACCAACGAGACAATATGTCCGACTCCAACGCAGCCGCTTTGTACATGGTGAACTTGGCCGTGGGATTTGCGGGACGGTCTACCAAGGAAACTTCAATAATCTCACCGCCGATAATCCGACCATTTCGTGCTACGGGGTCAGGCTGAATTTTGATATTCTTGATACCAATACTGAACCCGTTGTAGATGCCTTCTTTCACCATCTTCCAAGCGTCTTGGTCAACGATTTTAGCCCCTATCATGGGCCGTTCTCCATCAATGCCTACCCACTTCAATTCCGTCGCTCGGCCTACGGCCTTTGCTCTGTGCATCTCTCGGATGTTATGCCAGTTTTCAAACCACTCACTAAGAGCGTTTTTAAGCCATCCGGTGTCAGCAATTTGGTGGTCAGCATCGAGATCTTCTGAACTGACATAGCCCCATACCATTCGTTGTTCGGTGTCAGACTTGGCAATCGGGGCGTAGAGAATCGACTTATCGAGTTCCATTAAAACCTCACCGTTCCGTAGGGAGTATTTGCAGGTAATGGACACAGCCGGGGTGTGCAGGAAGTGGCAAATTGTCTACCTCTTCCCATGTGTACGGATTGTTGTCTACCATGGCTTGGCAGACTTGGCATACACATTGATCCGGCGTCACTTCAAACAGCGAACCCTGCAAATGATTTTGTTTAACGTAGGACTTGACGCCCGTGTTGTATCCTCGACCAGCTTCGGTTTCAACAATCTGAGGTATTTTCCAGTTCCAATGTTGTTGAAGCGCGGCAATTAGTAGGATACGTGCTTGCTTCTTGTCTACCGTTTTGTCATGGACTTGTTGATCTAGTGAGCGAACAACGGCAGGTAGCGTTTGTTGGGAGTAGGTGTTGACAATCTCTTGTGCCCATTCCTGCGCCATCTTCTGTAACTGAAGTCGCTCGGCCAATGGGACTTCCGATACGTCACTTTCGAGATCGTGTTGGGATTGTAACCATGTCTCTTCGTACAGTGTGGTTAGCGCGTCTTGTAGTTTACGGATATCCCTATACTCAAACTCCGCGTCTTTGTGCCATGCAAAACCGAAGGGAGCATTTCCCTGCATTCGGTCTTGCATCCCGGCTATGATGCCAGAGAGGACAGCAACCGCGTGTTCTTCCTGATTTTGTGTGCGCTTATTGATGCCCCGTTCTAGCATTGCCGTAGCTTGCTTAAAGACTTCGCGAACATCGTGTCGCGACTGCACCGTGACTAACTTCTCGGTAATAAAAGCGTGCAAACCGGGTTCTAATTTCTCCGAACGGAACGGACGTGGCGATTGGCCACGTTGTACGTCCCGGATGGCCTTGCGTTCCCAAGCGGCAAGATCCGCTGCTTTCAATTTAGGCGCAGCATGGTTCGAACCAATCGTAGGTCCGGGTTTCGTGTGGATGGCTCCCGGTTCTTCCGGCTGTACCGCAGGATTCGCGTCCTTTGGCACGGCGGCATTCTTCGGACCTTGACGAGCTTGTACAGACGGTGGTTGAACCGACTCGATGGCTTGCGCTTGGAGTGCGGCAGAACCTTTCTCTGTGGCAATCTTAAGGTCTTCGAAGAAGAATACTTGTTTAGGAGTGACGATGAAGGGCTTGTTGATACCTACCGGCTCATCACCATTTTCCACAAGGATTTGGTCCAATGTGGCTTGCCCGGAGAACAATCGCTCCTGATTGGCTTTAACTACTGCCTCAGCATTTTCGGCCATGAGCTTCACCATACGGAACTCCAAGATTTGACTCTCTTCAGGAAAGCTCAAGCGGAGCAATTGGTTGACAATTTCACTCCACCACAGCGCAGTTGGAACCAAGGACTTTCGTCGGTACGCGCTGGCTTGGTGCTCTCCCATGTTGCCAGACCCTGCGCCTTTCATCACAATGCCAATATCTACCGGCTGAATTCCCATCAATGCACAGGTGCGGATAATCAGGTCGTGAGCCAGTTCGGAACTATAACTGTATGGCTTCAGTGGGATTGATCCCACACCACCGGGAAGCATATTGAACTCGCGAAGAGCCTTCTGGTTGCCCTTTAAAATAGAGTTCATGTACTCGTTGAACTCTTGAATTTGGCCGGATGTCCATTCTGATGGGGCCGTAAAGAAAAGTTCAGGAATTGAGCCTTCGGAGTAATACGACACATTCCACGATTGGTAGTTGATTGCCTCAACGATATGCACGATGGCCGCTTCGACGTGGCTGAATCCGTACACGCTTCGGTTGCGGCGATTCTTCGGCTTGTAAAGAAGTTCTTTGACGGTGTATTGCGCGGTCGGCACGCCGTTAATATATTGGTTGTAGGCTGGCGCTGGTGGTAGCGGAATACGACCGTCAGCGCGGATCAGCGGCTTAATGGTCTTGCCATCAACTCGTTCCCACGACAATGGCTCCCCGTTGAGCTTCATTCGTGGGTAGACCGTCAGAGCGTCGAGAACATAATGGTCTTCTAACTCCGCATTGGCCCAGTCAAGGTATCCTACGAGGGGAATCCGGCGAAACTTTCCCGGTGCGTATTCATCCATATAGCCTTCTGGGTACATGACGAAATCACGCATTCGTTGAATCGCGGAGGCTTCGGCCTTGGCGATTTCTTGGGCTTTCTTCGTGTTGCGAACTTTGGGCACGATGTCCCATTCTTGAGAATAAATATCGGACTTGCGAATTTCGATTGCCATACGGAGGATGTCATACATATCCGCCATCTTGACAAGCAGGTCCGGGTCTACTTCTTTTTCATTCCATGGGGAAGACGGTAGGTTGCGTCCGGGGCGATATACCCATTGACGAGGGGCTTCGCTTGGCCCATTGCCATCAACTGGGAAAACACTCGGAGGAGGTCCGGGATTAAATTCCGCTGGATGTTTGTTGGTGCCTTCAAATTGGGCGCTTCCTGCTCCACCTTGGCTCATGAGTCGAGCGAGAGCCGAAAGGTCAGTAACTTGGCCACTTCGTCCAGTACGTGGGGCTTTGAACACTAGCTCACCTTGAGCGTCGTACAATTCATCAAACTCCATGTGGTGGAAGTTCCTTTCTGACGACGCGCTCTATCGCGAGGTCGATTAATCACATGGTTAAAGGACTTCCCATCCCATCTGTTGGCGTTCACGCTTCAACTTCTCGGCATAATAGTCCAGAATCGCAGGACGCTCTTGGAATCCGTCCCGCGCCATTTCTAGCGCATCTATGCCATCGTCGTGGCCAAACGGCCATTTCTCCAGTTCGTCGAGGAGAATATGGTGGGATTGGTGAATCAAAATGTTGCCAGAGTCGATGTCGGGCTGAAGAGATTGAATCCGTAGAGTCTTATCTTTGTTCTGACGAACCGGCTTGACGTTAATTTTCAGCCCGGCTTCGCGTGCGGCTTTTTCGAATTGGTCTTTGAATAGCTCTTGAAACTGATTCACCTCTACAAACACGACACTGGGGTTATACTGCTGAATGTACCGGATTGCGTCCGCCACAATCACGTCAGGATGTCGCCGTCGAATGTCCGCTTCCAGCGTATACTTGCGTCCGTCCATGCACTTTCCTACAAGGAGGATGGCAGAGGGGTCACTTCGAGCCGTCTTTCCCATAGAGGGGTCGATGACCATGACCGTCTGCGTTGGATCTCCCGGTAGGTTCTGGTAGGTATGAATATTACGGAACTGCTTCGTGTCTGGGTTCACCGGGTCGTTTTGTAATTCGGAGTTATAGGCTTCTTCGCCTTCAATCAATCGAATCTCTTGGATGTCCCGGTAGCTTACCTTCGCAGGCCATAGCACCTCGACCCCGGCATTCATCTCGGGTTCGTGTAACTCATAAAACACTTGAGCATCGTGCTTGGCATTGTTGTTTGCGGCGTTCATATAAATTCGCCGCCACTCTTGCCATAGTTCAGGATGTTCCGAATCACGGTTAACCGCTTTCCAGCGTCTCCTCAAGTATCCGGGGTTAGCTAGAAGATGTGACAGCAAGGATTCATAGTGCAAAATAGTGCCAATCACAATGAGGTTAGATCGTTGGTTTCCGGCCTTACTGACCGCTTTGAAGTACCACTGTTCCATCCGTAGTCTTGCGTCGGGTGACATGACATCTTGGTCATTCTCCACGTCGTCACAGATAATTAGCGAAGGACGGTACTGGCGGTGACGACGACCACGAATCTTCATCCCGGACCCAAGAGCTTCAATCTTGACATCATTCTTCAAGATAATCGAGTCTTTAGTCCAAACATCACCCATCATGTGGCCATAGTCTTGGATTATGAGTTCATTTTCCTCAAGCTCAGATTTAATGTTTTCCAAGCCTTGTTTAGCCTGTAAGTAAGAATCCGAAAGGTACAGGATGTATGGCTCTTTACTGAATAAGGCGCACCACAGGGTATAAATTAACGCAACATGGACGGACTTCGCATGGTCACGAGGAGCGGCATAGGCAATACGAGCGTGTCGTGTTTTACGGCTTCTTGCAGATCTTGCATGATTTGCTTATGAAAGGGTGCATCGCCTATTTCTTCGCCAGTTACAGGGTTTAGCATATAGTGTCGGAAGTATTTGTGCTTGAAAAATTCAAGGTCATTTTCCGCTCGTTTAACCCGCTCCCGGCGTTCGAGTTCTAGGAGAGCCGCCGCTAGCTGTTGTTGTTCTGACGGCATATGGGCCTCCTTGGGGGCATTCCCTACATCGGTTCACCATAGCCATGACTCGCATCATGGTCATTCCCCGATGGGGTAAAGATGGTGGGAGAAGATGGATTTGAACCATCAAAGCTCTAACAAGGCCCCAGTTTTACAGACTGGTGCGGCTCTCCGGTCGCCGCCGTTCTCCCAAAACTGATGGCCTACGTTGGTCCGCTTCCATGAGAGGCGTCGTAGGCTCTATTATTGATTGGCACCATGTCGAGGCCAGCGCCCATCCGATGGACACCTTCGACGTAGCACCAAAGATGGTTGGAGATGCTATGTCGTGAGAGAATGGCATCTCCAAAAGTGGCGGCATGGTAGGATTCGAACCTACGACAATCCGGCTTCCACAGGATGCTCTCCCACCTGAGCTACATGCCGAAAAATATGGACCGGCCATGATGGAGAATTGAACACCACAGTCGCGGCGTTCCCTCCGCGCTGGTCGCCTGACTCTGGCCGGATGAAACGAGAGCGGGGGAGTTTGGTCGCCCTCGTTGGCATTGTGTTACAAGGGAGGAGGCCACAAACCAAAGGTGTGAATGGAAGCCGGGGTGTTCCACGTCCCGGCTAGTAGCGAAATTCCTCATCGGGCAAGTACCACGCCCCGCAGTAACAGACAACACGGCGTAATAAATGTCATCTGTCCCGAGTAAACAGTGTTACCCGTCCATATATATATATAGCCGCGAACAAGGGTAGAAATCAGGATGATTCAAAATCCTCGTCATAATTTTTTTTCGCCCAGAGGGTCGTAGACTTCGTGAATTGCTCCGAAGATCTCATCCCATACGAGCAGAATCAACATCCAGCCTGTGAGTCCTAAGGCGGTCAACGCAATAAGACTATTGAAGACAATGGCCATGATTACTGTCCTATCAGGTGCTTACGAAGGTCGCTACCTAAGGGGTTGCCGAAAATATACCCAAGAAGGAAGACAAGGAGTTGATACAACGGACCGTGCCAATGTTGCATGGTGAAAATCGGCGTCGTCGGCAGAAATAGCACGACTACTAGAATATATAACACAGCGATTGATACGAGGAGGTCGGCTAGTCGATGGGCAAGTCGGTTCACAACACCCCATAGGAGTCCATAGAGGCACCAGTGAAATAGATGCACTAAGACACCACCCGTTGATAGCGTTCGCGGAGCAATGCCAGATGGTCAAGGCCATCCCGATAATCAGGGTACGCAATAACCTTGTGCTGGTCTGGTAGAAGAATGGCCATGGGTTGAATCGGCTCCCCCGCATATCCACCAATCTTTTGCCCGTACTCATCTCCGACTTTATAGGAACCGGAACGAAACCAGACGGTACGAATTCCGGATTGTGTCTTCATCTGCAAGTCGTTGTAGTGCAAGTGCCCAATCGCCACGATGTCTGCGCCTCCAACGCTGTGAAACAACTGGCGTTGACTGTTTGTGGTATTAAGGTTCGAGGCAAATGGGAATTTATGCCGGGCCGCTACTTTATACACTTCAGACCCAAGCGTAATGTAAAGTACGCCACCATGCCAGAGATTGATCGCGTCGGTCTTTTCTGCAAGTTCTTGAATGAAATCGCGATTCGTCTGGCGTTCATCCCAATCATCATGACAGCCCTTGCACCATGCCAATGCTTTGTCTTTGAGCTTCATGGCTTGAAAAAACACCAGTTGGCTTTGGACACCGGGAGGAGCAGAGGCGTGAAATCCTCCACCCGGAGGCGCACCCGTTACATAGTTATCTTTGTAGTCCCCCATGCCGATGGTGTACAGTCCCGGCGTATTACGCCACACGTCAATATCGTGTTCCAGTTGGGCATAGTCCGTCCCATCACAGCCAATGTGCCAGTCGCCGGTAAAAATCAAGCCAACGGGTGCCTGTTCATTAATGGTCAACCGTGCGTCAGTCTGCTGTGTGGAAAGTCGTGTCTTGGCGATGGTTGCCTTAACCATGGCATCCCAGTATTCTTCCAAATTAAACTCGGTGGGTGGTTCCACACGATCTTCATAAGTAATCTTGTCCTTGTGACGCTTCACTCGACTCCGAATCGCTTCGGCAGTTAAATTCTGTCCGTACTTCTCATTGAGCAAATCCGCTACTTGTGACCACTCATGGCCTTGGGCCTTGAGCTTCTGTGCCTCCCTAAGTAAATCGAGGTCCAAGGTTAATTGCTCCTCCTCCGTAAGTGGATGATATGTTGTGCCAAGGAATCCGTACTGTCATCCCATATGAACCATGCATAATCTTGAGCCGCTGTGCCTGCCCCATTAAATGAAGGACGCTCACTCAGTACTGCAATCGTTGTGCAGGGATGTGTTTGCCAGAATGCGTACCGCTTGCGGCTAGCTAGAAAATTCAACGGCAGTAACATAGCCACGGCACGATGTGGTACGGTCAGGGCTTTCTCCACAAAATATTGGGCGAGGGAGAATGGGGGGTTCGTAATGATGGCTCCATACTCAACGTTTTCTGGGGGTGCCCATGTTAGAAAGTCATGAATCCACAGGTGGTCCGAACTGAGCTTGAGAATATCGGCGTGCTCCGACATGAGTTCAACCGCATGGAGTTCCACGTCAGGATATTGTCGGCGTAGCACACGCAGAAGATTGCCGGACCCTGCGGCAGGTTCAAGGACTGGTCCCAAGGGAGGACTCCACTGGTCAAGCAATGATTGCAGTACCCAATACGGAGTGGGGTAAAAGTCGCCGTCATTTCGCTGTTCTTTGGGCAAACGAATCCCTTGGGGCATCGTGGAACCTCCTCGAATGAGTGGGGAAGTACATGGGTCCGGGCTTGGGGGTTATTCTCAATTTGCCCTTCACCTATATTACTCGGGATGAGGACACGGTTTTGGCCCCTACTGGAGCAAAGAAATATTTTTGCAAAATGGACCTGAGAGTGGGGCCATTTTGAGGGGGTCATCCCGTATATAAGAGATGACATGTATTCCAAGTCCCCACTATTGGATGGTAAGAGGATTAGCCCGCACCCTTAATAAAAGGTCAACGCATGACCATCCGGCAATTGTGGTCATACTACAGGGAAAGGGGGGATTTGTACGGATCAACTCAAACCATGGCAACAAACCTTGCTCGATAGCATTACGAGCTATCCCACTCGTACAGATGCCTTTGAAGCTATTGCAGAGTCTTATCACTTACCTACCGCTACCGTTCGTAATTGGTTCTACCGCTCCGCTAAAAATTATCGGCCCCACCTTTTTCACGATGAGGAGCCAGCCGAAGAGGTGGCCAAGCGTTTAGTGCATATCCGCGATGTATGTTCAGTGACCCAATTGCGTGTTCAGCAGGGAATCTCCGAGGCCATGAAACAGCGGAAATTGGTACGTAAGCATTTAGATGCTCTGGATGCAACGGTGGCTCAGCTTATTAACGACGTGAATCTACTATGGGAACAGCAGCAGATGATGTGGGAGGAAGGGCGTAAATGGACACTGAACCTTATCGAAAATAGTCACGTCCTGTATCAGTTAGTCGATGGCTCTCCCCAACCACGCCTCCCTCAGCCATCCGATGATGAACAACCTCCTTCGTAACCTGTCTTGCCGGGACTCATGGAATTGACACACTGCTTTTAGCTCGGACGCTCGTCTTCTAGATTCAAAAGGGTAGAGAGATTGTCCAAAGGAACTCCCAGAATCGGTTGTAGTAAGTGGACTAGGGTGGCAACCGCTCCAGCCACTTCGGTCAAAACCGGTTCGATTTCTTCCCGGAAACCGCGAAGTACAGTATCTCGGTAGTCAGTCAGGGCCTTGTCATGGGCCGCCAATGCGTTCCTCAGTACTGTATCGTAAGGCAAAATTTCCGCCCAATTTTCTGCATTCATTTCGTCGCCCGGTAGGTTATCTAGTTTTGCTAGCAAATCCTTGCGGAGTTCTTCCGACCATGCTTTCATGTGTCTAAGGTGTGCGGACGGCCCGACAAGACTGGAAAAGACCTTATAGAACGCCATTGCCAGCTTTTTGCTCAATTCCACGCACTTTCCAGCCTGTGATACAATAGCGCCGTCACTCTCATTAAGATATACGGCCATGCGCACATACTCTCTAATGAGTAGCGATACGGAACTCCCCATCTCTTGGGCCTGCTTTTCGAGATCCCGAGTTGATTCCGCCGTTAAAATAGGCAACGTCCCAATAGCCGATATGTGAATTAAGGTGACCATGTGATCGATGAACTCTAAAATGCGCTTCTCTTTTTCCGCGCCTCTTCTGCCGCTCGCTTCAGAGGTGATTTGTAATTTCGCCTTAATTACTTCCAGTTCTTGGGCACTTGCAGTCTGCTTGGCGATAATCTGAGCCGCCTGATCCCGCGTTGCGAACATGGACGCTTTTTCCTCGACGAATCGTTTAAGGAACCAGAGGAACATCGTCACAAGGACCAAAACAATAATTGAAATTACGTTGACCATAAGATTCCTCCCATTTTGCAGTATACTATGCTCCGCGCAAGGAAGGACAAAGCCTTTCTCACGGCGGATTCGGAGGTCAGCGCCTTACTCCCGTTTAAGGGGCTGAAACCGCGAGAACGCAAGAGTCTCAAGGCAGAGGAAAGGAAGGGACGTTTCGATGAAAGTCTACAGTTTCTTGGGTAATGTGGGTATGCTCTTCGGTTCACTCACCCTGTTTTTGATCATTCCGGCCTTTATTGGGCTTGGATTGGGTTCTATGGCCTTATTGTATGTGGCGGGTATAATGTTGGGGCTGTCGTTGGTATCTTTTCTTCTTGCGTTCATTATCCTTCCCTTTGATGCCTTCTTTTCTGGTCTCCGTTAACCCTCGATTTCTGCAATCTTCGCGATTTTCTAAGTCGGTCAAGCACAGTCTTTTTGTTCTCAAAACCCGTTGACACTGCCTCACAATTCCCTGAAACCGTTATGTATCAATGGTTTCAGGGTTATTGTTTGTCGTGTGTCTTTAATGGCCAGTCATCTAGTCTTTTAGTTCTGTCTGACTGTGTGGCTTGTGCTGTCACTGTAGCCAGTCTCGAATGGGAAAAAATAGCGGTTTTTGTTGGTCATTAAGCGAATGAGACGTACTGATAGCGAATGAGACGTACTGGTAGTGAATGAGACGAATGAGATGTGTTTGAAACGAATGAGACGTGTTTGACGTTGAGACGTGAATCTATGTCTTAGACGTGTGAGACGTGTCTTATACGAATTGGTCATCGTGGACGTGAATCCGTGTCTTTGACGTTCTTACTGTGTGTGTTTCTCGTGTGTGTCGTTTAATTGTGTTTCTCCTGTTTGTTTTTTTTTTCTTCCGTCTGCCGGGTTTTAGGATTTTTTTTCTTGGCTTTTATGGTCATGGTTTTGGGCTTCGCTTTTTTGCTTCTTTATATGCCCAAAAAAGTCAGTCCACAATGTTTTTGTAAATTGCCGAGAAACTGAGTAAATCCAAGAAAACAATACCAAAAGTTATGGTAAACGATTGTAAAGACTGGTTGTGACGTTAAATAGCCATTGTAGAGTTATCGACAGTGGCATAGTATGACATCACAGCAAGCGACACACACAAAAACGGATTGACAAACGCAGTCAATCAACGGCATGGCGAATCCACACACTCACGGATTCACACGTCGAGACAAGACTTCTAGGTTGGCGAGTATCGACGCAGAGAGTTTCCGAAGCCGATACCGTGCGTAGAGCTTAACCGACTAGATGCGTTCTTTGACAACTGCATACCGACATTGTAGACACTTCCGGGAATAGGACAAACTGTGCATTCGCACGGCAAGCCGAGAAGCGACAGCAGGCGACTCGTACCGACGCAGAGACGAGCGGGTAAACGCTAGACAGGGAACTTTCCTGCTAGTTAGTAACAGTCAGACTGTATCGCGGCAATCGACGGATAGTCACGAAAAGACGGAAGCCACGGCACGATGTCGCGAGAAACCCAGTGAGTGAGTTGATAGTCGAGACTGGGCAAAACTGGCCAGTCTCCTCTATGGATTCACTTTCCCACACACACACAAACACACTGGAGGACATTATCATGCGCGTAAACACACACGAAGCCATGAAAGCCATACGGGAAGCCATGCTACGTCATCACCAAGAGACTGGCCACACAGACTGCAAGTTTTTACGCAAGTTAGCACGGCAAGAGATTTTGGTCAGTGAACTTGCCGGATGACGCATGGGGTTTTAGTCAGACTGGAGACATCTCCAGTCTCTCTATGGTTCCATGCTTTACCCACACACACATGAGGAGAGATGCACGATGATGATTTTACGACACACCATGACAGTTTTTGTCCCGAGCACGATAGGCACGCGACACGCGACAGAGGTAGAAATTGACGGGGTAAAAGACGCCGTGATTGCCATGCTGGTCGCTGAATTCGGAGGATGTCAAGAGTTAACACCCATTGCAGGGTACTGGCAGTCAGCGACGGGAGAAACCGTCAAAGAGACCAACTATCCAGTACGTTCGGCATTCGCGGAGTACAACGCCGACATAGACACGCTGGCCGCCAAGATTGCCGCATACGTGAAAGACGCCATGATACAAGAAGCCGTAGCCATTGAGATTGATGGTGTCTTGTACATCCATGAGTAAACTGCCCAAAAGTCACCACATTCTACCACGCTAAACCCCACGAGTGAGAGACTGGAAAGCCATACAGCGCAACGCTTTCCGGTCTTTTGCTACTACTATGAGGAGATGAAAAAAATGCGCGAATACCGCGACTATCAGAGTGTCAATGTGGACCAAGACAATGCCAAGTACTTCAAACTGTTTGTCGAAAAATCGTCACCGGATTTGACGGTGCATACGTACCGACTGTTTTTCGGATGGCATTGCCGCATGGATGTGCGATTTCTTAATGGTCGGACATACGAAGTCATCGTGGACCACGACGCACTCCACACCGATCCGACTAAGACCAGCCAAATTCTTAAGGCATACGGGAAGGTGGCCAACGAGGACGAATGGCACAAATGGCTCAAACGCAGGGGATACCGACAGGTGGACATTCATCCTGCCGCACACGACTGGTACTTAGTCGATGAGATGCCGCCTGCTGACTGGGAATCGTGGGGAAGCTGTGACGCTTCTGGTGCGTGCATTGATCGCTGGCTGCTACCGTCAAATCTAACATGGCAGGAGATAGATCGACTGGTAATGAGCCGGATGTTGGCGAGAACCCGTTCGGATTCGGATTACGATTGGGAACATTGGGCACGCGATGGCTATCAAGTGCGCCGCTTCGATATGCAGAGCTTCAACCGCCAACAGCACGCCGCCAAGATTGAGACCATGCTAGCGAAAGCCGAGTGAATTTTTAGTCAGACTGGCACAGACGCCAGTCTCTCTATGGATTCACTCAAACTCACACGCCCAAAGAGAGGAGAGGGAACAATGGCTTACCGACAACGAAATTCACACACGAGTCGAGCATACCGAACAATGATGCGAGAACGCGAGGCACGCCGCCGTGAATGGGCAACGTTATACGCCGAAGAGAACTGCAATATGGCACGGCTAATCTATCGCATGATACGGCACGAGGGTGAATGGGGAATCTCCCTCCGCAAGATTCGCGGAGAAGTCTGGTACATTCTCACGAAGTTAATGGATGAACCATCCAGTCCCCATGACGGTGAAATCCGCTATATCTTGCAGAGCAAGCTCATTGCGACGGGGTATGTCGAGCACGTCCGTCACGGTTCATCCGATGAAGACCATTACCGGGTAACCATTCGAGGGAGGAAATCATCATGACCCACGCACGCAGGCAGTCTATTCGTCGCATATGGCGACGACAGAACCAGATCAATCACCCACGCCGCATAGAACACGCGGGGGTGGTCAATCAAGGGATTCGTTTTCGGCACGAGGATAGTTACCGCCGTTGGGTGATTCTGGACCGCTCCCAGTTCACGCTAGCCAGCATTGGCCGTTTCATTGAGGAATTCTTCCCCGAAGCTCATGGCTATCCCGTTTATAGCGACTACGACTGTACAGGTCGCTGGTTCTCATATCGCATGAAAGTCCACATCGGCAATCACCGCGTCTTGCTGGCACAAGACTGGTACTGCGACGTTTAGATGAAGGGAGACGCACAGGATGGCAAAGACGCTCATTAGTGTGAAATTTCCACACCCCAAGGATGACTACTTACGGCTGGTCCTCCGACGACTGGATGCGGAAAGTCCTTATCAACCCTATGTCACGCATTGGCACAATACCGAGGCTGGGGGCTATTTTTGGGGCCATTACTTCACGACATATGAAGACGCATTGACCGACTTGTTGAAACGCTGTGGGGATATTGGCGTGTCAGCCACTCAAGTCAGAGAACAAGTAGAAAGGGGTGTTGAACAGTAACGAGCACGAAACATACCTGCGGAGGGCCAGTGTTTGGCAAGCTGGCTCCCACAGGCTCCTGCCCTCGTTGCGATGAACTGAGAGCCGGGGCCACTTCGATACGCTGGAACACGAAAAAGGCCGAGAGATACCATCCACACCACTGCACCGAAAAATGTGGACCCGTTTGTACCTATGGTGACTGGTAACACCCCCCATACACACCCAAAAAATCAAGGAGAGAAGGCCATGAACAACGAGCGCGTCAACGCCGCGATTGAAAAGCTAGTGGCATTGTTGGAGAGTCCCGAGGCACCCGATATGATTGCTCGAAGTATTATTCATCCGATGGCCAACCACGAAATTCCGAGCGCCAAATGGTCCGCCAGTAACGTGCTGATCATGTTGATGAACGGCACCGAGGATGCACGCGGCTACCAACAGTGGCAGGCTGTAGGCCGTCAAGTCAACAAGGGAAGTAAGGCATTTCACATCCTCGCGCCGACCATTAAAAAAGTGAAAGAAGAGAAGGACGGCACCGAGACGGAGAAGGAAGTCGTCATCGGATTCCATGCCGTACCGGTCTTCCGTTACGAGGATACGGAGGGAGACGCGCTACCCGATGAGGCTGTGTACATGCCTGTTACGTTGCCGCCATTGATGGATGTGGCGGAGAAGCTAGGGATTACCGTGTCATGGAGGCCGTTTGAAGGCAAGGAATATGGGTACTACCGAAAGGACGCCGCGAAGATTGTCCTTCGAAGTCATGACGCCGAAGTCTTCTTCCACGAATTAGCCCACGCGGTCCATTACGAGGTCTGCGACGTGACGACAGGAAGCCGGGAACGCTCCCGGAAGGAGGTGGTGGCCGAGATGTCCGCCGCCGTGATTGCCAGTATCTACGGCTATCAAAACGAAGGCACACATATCGACTACATCAAGGGATGGGCACGCGCACAAAAACAAGACCCCGGCAAGTTCATTATCGGACTGTTGAGCGAGGTCAAGGCCGTCGTTACCAAGATCTTCGAACTCGCGTCATCCACACAGGTTGTGGCGTGATGGTCGGGGCAGGCTGTTCCTGCCTCTTCCATGGCTCCATAACCTCATACACGAATGGAGGAACTTCCTGATGAACACGGTGACGACGGTGGCTTGCTCATATTGCCGACAGCCCCATGACGTGGACGTAGCGGCCATAGAGAACGACGGGTGGACCGGCTGGACATGGTTTTGCTCCGAGGATTGTGAACGCCGCTGGCAAGATGTTTCCAAGAACGAGCAAGTCAAATGCGAGACCTGCGACCAATTAGTCAATGTCAATGATGTCCCTGTGATGGATGAGAATCAAATCACGTTTGAGGGAATGCCAAGGCCAACGTCCCATGCGATGGAAGTCTTTTACTACACGCTTTACGATTCACCCTTTGATGCGGAGGGTTATGCCGCCTACACCTGCGGCGAAACGTGCGATGAAGCATTTGTGGGCAGTGATTATGACTTTTCCTACTGGTATTGTGACGGATGCTCCCGGATGATCTGCCAACGTAATCCCCGCAACGGGTGGCACGCGCACTTCCGCTTCACTGACGATGGTGAGCGGATTTGTCTGCGGTGCTATGAGGAAGACATTTTGGAAAATGGGCATACCCGTGACGAATTTGAAGCAGGTCGTATCCCCGGCATGTTCTTTTCGTGGGCTAGTCACGAACCGCTAAACGCTGGATTCGAGAAGGTCGAGACGACATGGATTCAAACCACGGCAACATCCCATGCGTTTTGCGAGAGGGTCTTAGGATACCTTGATGACGGCTACAAGGTGGTGATCGGTTATGAATCCATGGCCATTGGAGGGTTAGAAGGTACGGTCTCTCTGTTTGTTAAGGCACCGATGGAACAGGCGGGCTAATCCTCTTACTAGGCAATAGTGGGGACGTGGAATACTTGTCATCTCTTATATACGGGATGACCCCCTCAAAATGGCCCCACTCGTGACCCTATTTTCCAAAAAAATTTTGTTCCCTAACCGGGGACAAATTCGGTGACTCATTCCGAGTAATAAATCAAAAGGAGATGGAAGACATGGCCATCGACCACCAAGGCCGCAGGATCAATCCGGGGGATGAAATCATCGTAACGGCACAAGGAACCACCGTGAAGGGGATTGTCGTTAGTGCAAATTGGTTCGGACCATCGGATGGTTGGTACATCGAAATGGCACCGGCAAATGTTCCCGGTGGCTACTCTTACTGGAAGCAAGGGTGGGATGGTGGCGACGTGGTGTCCGTCATCCCCAAAACATGACCCGAACCAAGCTAATTAGTTCGGTAATCATGAAAGTGTAACATGAAATTCTTGTTGTACTAGGTATTTTTCATACAACAAGACACTCATGTTACACTTTACGATCCCAAAAATTGAGGAGGTTAAGGCATGACTATCTATGAAGCGCAAAACGACAAATATTTGCTGAAAATTGCACAGGATGAAGACGCCGAAAATCCCCGCACCGCATGGGATAACGTAGGCACCATGGTCTGCTGGCACCGCCGTTATAACTTAGGCGATGACCACCACTTCACAGACCCGCAAGACTTCCACCGCGAGATTCACGAGCGCAATGCATTGATCCTGCCGTTGTTTCTCTATGACCATTCCGTCCTCGTAATGAGCACATCGAGCTTTGTAGGCCGCACACCACACGCTGAGTGGGACAGTGGGCAGGTTGGCTGGATTTATGTGTTGAAGACGGCGATTCGACAAGAGTGGGGAGTCAAGCGGATTAGTCCCAAGCTCCGAGAGCATATTTATCATATTCTGGAGTCGGAAGTTGCAGTCTACAGCGACTATCTTCGCGGGAATGTTTATGGGTTCATTCTGGAAGAGAAGACAGCTTGCGATTGTGATGGGGACTGCGATTGTGAACCAGACACCAAGGAAGAGAATAGCTGTTGGGGATTCTACGGCGATGACTTCTATGACAACGGGATGGCCGGGTATCTGCCAGAGAATTGTCGCCCCTTACTAAAAAATTATAGGTGACCACATTTTGTGATTGACCAACCGAGTGTTGGTGAATGCTCTTCGAAGCTTTGTGTATAAAATAAAAATACAATATTTACCTTATATGGGAGGCGAAGAAATGCTTGACCGCACACAATGTCAAGATAAGCTTCAGAAGTTGTATCCTAACCTATGGAAAGGCATTAAGCTTGACTGGTGGCATCGCAAGCACAGTGATCGGCTCAGTGGGTCAGAGATCCAGTATTGGCTTACAGAAGACGGCTATACGCCATTTCTAGCGGGCCTTGACAATTTGGTGCGTCATGCGTTAACAACGCACACAGACCTTCCGGTTCGTACATGGTTAAAATCTGGATTCTCAGACCCCGATCAATTTTGGCCAAAAATCACGGAGTTGGCAGTATTGCAGGCGCTCGATATGAGAGGGTGTCCAGTTCTTGAACTAGATCCCAAGGTTGGCGCACGCAAACCAGATTTTCGTTTCCAACTTCAGGATGTAGAGGGACGAGCAGAAGTAGCCTCCTTGGATTGGCGGCCCGGTCGAAAAGCGGAAGTGATTATTCAGGATACATTGTCTTACGTATTTCGGGAGCTACCGGGGAACACCGTTGTCAACTTCGAAGGTGGACTCCCCGCGGAAGACGACGAAATTCTTGAGATCTATGAAGGCGTCAAGAGTTACGTACTGAGACACGGGACTCCGGCTCGTCGGACAGAAATCAAAATTGCAGGGTGGCCTATAACCATCGAACAAGGCGCTTGCTCTGGCTACTCATCCTCGATCCCATTTCAAGGCGGCATGATGACGGGAGAGGGATCTGAATTAGATAGATTAAGTCACTGGAAAGTTCTGAAGGAAAAGCGTGAGCAGTTGGGCGATGATGACGTGTTTAAGGTCATGTTTCTTGGCGTCACCCTCAGAGCGCAAGAGTTGATTCCCCAGCTAATGTACTGGGCTATGGATGAAAATGGACAGAACGCCGCAGGCCCGTACAAATTCTTTAGGGATGTTGACACGGATGGACGTGTCACTATCATCGTGATCGCACAAGTATTTCTTCCGTCTCCTCATAACGGCGAATTGCAAGCATTTTCTTTTCCCAATGTGAACTCTCCTTGGGTTCAGCAATTGAGGCCGGAATTTCTTTTTTTCTTGAATCATTTTCCGTGGGTAAGAACAGGTTGAGGCTTTGATAATACCTTCGAGATTAGAAGGTATAGGATTTGCTTCAACGTATCAATGTATCAAGCCCGTTCCAGAGTATAGAACCGCGCAACCAGAACCCGTCTTGTCGAATCTACCGGGAGAGGATTGAGAGCACGAGCTACGCAGCATATTTTCGGTCCTCCGTCAGAGGGCGTTGGAGATTGGTCGCCATCGAACGCGACGAAGACACGGTAGTAGTTGTCATGTGGGCCTCCGTTCACGAGGCCCTAACGAGGGGAGACGTGTTGGCGGAGATGGTTGCTTTCTCCGTCTGGACAACAAGCTCTGCTCCCCGTATCTTACCCGCTATTCCCGAGAGCAAGATTCGGAAATATACGATGGGTACGCTCATCCATTGCTGGTATGAGGCCACAACCGATAAGGTTACGTTAAAAACTGTATAAATATACATGATGGCATAATTATTCAGATTCGAGATAGTGTGCATGATAACTAAATGATTAGACGACGTGTCTTTGGCAGTCATGCGTCTGCCAAAGGTAGGCCGTCTAAGGACGGTACAGTACTCAAAGATGCGGGGGTGACATGGTGACAGGGGATTTAAAAAGTTGGACCTTCACGACATCTTGTGGCGAGATGGTTGCTTCGTTAGTCGAGATTAAAGAGCGCGGCCACCGTCCGACACTCGATGAAAGTCTAGCATTTCGTGAAGCCGGTTATTGGCAAAGCCAAGAGGATGATGTAGCCACACTGACGTATCCCTATCTCTATCGAGTGGAGCTAATAGGGCGAGAGGGGTATGAGAATGCCCAACTGATTACGGGCACCGATGGAGACCGTGAACGGGTAGAGGTCGTGAGCCGGTACTGCGGACATAGGCGTATGATCTGGACAACTTTTGGCGTACTGATCTTTCCGGGGGAGGAGTTATGACACGCGAGGCACGAATCAAGCAAAGTCAGACACGGGAAAAGAAAATCCGCGATGCACGTTCACGACGAGCAGTGGGATACATCCGAGTATCCTCCGAAGATCAACGGGACCATGGATTGGGACTGGAGGCACAAGAGAAAGCAATCCGGGCTTTCGCGGAGTCCCAAGGTTACGAGCTAGTGGGGATGTTAGAAGATGCCGCTGTTTCGGGCACGACGAATCCCTTCGAGCGGCAGGGCTTCAGCCAGATTCTTGAACAGCAGGCCGATTTATTGCTTGTGTGGAAGTTTGATCGCCTTGCACGCGATCTAATCTTTGCGGTGACGACGACGGATACACTCCTGAAAGAGCATAACATTAAGATTCGCTCCGTTACCGAGCCGATTGAGACCGACACCCCGTATGGCCGGATGCTTTTCAGTATTCTGGCTAGTTTGGCGGAACTGGAACGGGAAAGCATTCGACAACGGATGACGACGGGACGGAAATTAAAAGCAGAAAAAGGCGGCTACGCGGGTGGTGAACCGCCGTATGGCTACCGTGCCAACAATGGACGGTTAGAGATTAATCCCAATGAAGCACCAACCGTACAAACCATCTTCCGACTTCGTAAGGAAGGGCTAGGCTCCAAGCGAATCGCCGCCATGCTGAATGAGTTAGGAATACCCTCGCGTTCCGGAGGCCAGTGGACTTATAGCACCATCGACAAAATGCTCAAAAATAAGAAGTACCGAGGACAGGTGGATTACTTTTTCGAAGACGAGGGCCTGCACATCATACAGAATGGACAGCATTCGGCGCTTATTGAGGAGGGCTGAAGTGCAATTATACTTTAAGTGTGTGGAGTGCTACTGGGTCTTTAAAATGAAGGATGAGTATGATAACCCGGCTACCTCGATGGGTTATTGTCCTTGTTGTGGTGGGAAGAGGTGGCAGATTCTCGTATTTGATTTTGCGGGGAAGTGGCTCACTACATATGAGGAGGTGAGATCGTGGAACAAGCACCCAAGGCAGTCCGGGCTTTATGGATGACACCGTGGGTCACGAGTCCCGGCTTGACCGTCGCATTGAGTGACGCGCAACGCGACCATCTTTGGGCGCTGGACGCGATGGTACGCGGACAGGAAGACATCTTTGGCCAAAGCACCGCGATAAGGCGCTGGCGATTTATTGGGGAGTATGTCGTGAGTGACACCATGGACGTGTTTGACGGCGATGGGCAACGCATGACCACAGGGTTTGTTCCAGCAGGCGAAGCCATTACAGTGGAGACGTACTACAACGGAACCACGCGCTATGCCTACTACCCGACAGAACGAGACCAATATGTCAAAGAGTGATACACCATGGCGGGAGACGGTTACGAATCCGTCTCCCGGATTTCAACATCAATAATGTTTCCGCTGTTGGACTCGATCCCCAAACGTCGAGCTTTCTCTGAGATGAGAGCCTGTAGTTGGGCGTCGGTCATGTGCTCCAAGCCCGTCGCTTTGGCTTCGGAACCTTGCCCATGTTCGACGCGCTCCACAAACCCTCCCACGTATTTCAACATGATTTCTATGGCACGGACGTTCCCGGACTTCGCTTTCTTTACAAGGGATTGATAGACCTCGGGAAGTTCCGTTTGCAAGAAGTGGTAAGCAAGTTGGTTCACGGCATGAATCAGGTGGGGACTTTTCTTCCACCGATAGATGGTGGTTTGCGAAACACCGATTTCCTCCGCTAGTTGCTCGGCTGTCAGCTTCCGCTCCGGGTTCGCTAATAGCTCAATGAGCTTGCGTTGTTCCGGGCTAAACTCACTGAGAGAAATTTCATCGGGGTCACGATGCATAGGCAAGCTTTCATTCATTGTAGTTTTCCTCCATTGACTGGTAAGACACGCAAGCTCGATAAGGGCACTTCGTGAGCGGCACGCCGTGCGAGTTGGCGCTGGCTAAGGACTGGATATTCCCGCGCTAGGGGCGAATTCTCCGATTCTTTGAGAAGGCGATCTGCATAGGCTTCTAATTCGGTCGGGGAAAGTTGGTCAAGTGAGATTCGCGGCATGAACAATAAGCTCCTTTATAGAAAGCTAAGATAGGAGGGTGTCTGATGGCAGTAACGGTGTGGACAGAGGGCGACTGGTACGTCGTGGAGTTCCCGGTACGACAACATAGGGGCTTGTACGACCGCATGAACAAACTCCCGCGAAAGCACTTGAATGTTTTCCGGGGGACGTGGCGGGTGCCGATTGAGAACTACAAGGAATTGCGCGAAGCCATCGGAGAAGATTGGCCCCTAGAATACAGCTCTTATAATAATTATACACCAAAAACTCCCATGTTTACGCATCAGAAAGTCGGTTTTGATATTTTAATGAACCAGCCGCGATTCCTCATAGGCGATGAGCAAGGAACCGGGAAGACAAAAATGTTAATTGACCTGATGTCGGCACTCAAGGCTCAAGGGCAGATTCAGCGGGTGTTGATTATCGTGAAGGCTAGTCTAAAGTACAACTGGTTGGAAGAAGTCAGCACCCATTCCCATGAGTCGGCATGGATTTACGAAGGCTCCCCCGATAGTCGCCGTCATTTGGTCGAACAGTTCACGGCATCCCGTTCTTTGTACCTCATTGTCGGATACGAGACCATGAGGCTGGACATCGAAGCGTTGGCTAAGGTGCGGTGGGACGCCATAATCATGGACGAGGCGCATAAGGTGAAAGACCCGAACAGCAAGACCGGAAAAGCGATCCATTTCCTCAACGCTCCGCGCAAGTACGCTTTGACCGGGACGCCTATAGTCAACCGACCCGAGGAAGCATACAACCTTCTCAAATGGCTCGGTTTTGAGACCCGGACTTACAACGAGTTCATGCAGTACTATTTTGTCGGCAATGGCCGTAATTGGATACCGCGTCCGCCCCGTATGGTCGAGCTTCAGAACAGACTACGAAGCGTGATGCTTCGTCGCCGTAAGCAGGACGTGTTGGACCTTCCGGACAAGATTCGGCAGACCATCTACGTGGACCTGACACCCCAACAGCGACAAGTCTACCGCGACCTCCGCGACAAGATGAAGCTGGAATTGCAGGACGAAACGTTGACCATCATGAATGCGTTAGCTAAAATCACCTATCTGAAGCAGGCAACGGGAAGCGTGGCGCTGGTAGGCGTCGAAGAAAGCGAAATGTCGGCCAAAGTGAGGGCGGCGAAGGCACTAGTAGAGGACATCGTAGATGGTGGTGGCAAAGCGATTATCTTTACCCAGTACAAAAAATTCTATGAGCGATTGAAGGAAGAGTTCAAGGCATACAATCCTGCCTACATCTCGGGCGATGTCTCAAGCCACAAGAAACGGGGCAAAGAGACCTCCGAACGGCAAGAGATGGTTCACAAATTCCAACAAGATGAGTCGTGTAAGGTGTTCATCGGAGTAACACCAGCCTGTCGCGAAGGACTCACACTAACGGCGGCCAGTTACGTCATCTTCATGGACAAAGAATGGGCACCGGCATATGTCGAGCAGGCTGAGGACCGCGCACACCGGATTGGAACCAAAAACCATGTTACAATTTACACCATAGCCGCCAAGCGCACCATTGACGAAGGTATTGAGCGCCTGTTGGCGAATAAGAAAGAACTGGTGGCCGCATTGGTGGATGGTAAGAGAACGAACTGGCGTCAGGTCTTAATTAATTTATTGGACGAGGCGTAGGAAGAATGGATGGTGACGTATGGCGGACATTAACTATCACGAAGTTCTGTTGGATCGTATTCAACAGGAGATGGTCTTCACGGGTGAGCAGGTAGCGAAGCTGTTAGGGCTAGCACGTTCGACGCTCAGCACTTACCATAACGCCAAAATTCTGCCGGACCCGAAAGAACGTGGTCAGCGCGGGGTACGGGCATATCGTTATGAGGACATCATACAGTATATGGAAATTTTGGAGTCCTTACCCAAAGGCGAAATCCATCGGATGATAAAGAAGTATTCTAATCCTCGGACACGTAATCGCAAAGATGCCACAATCTCCCAAGAAAAATAAATGCCTCGCAGGGGACAAATCGCCTCCTTCATCCCGAGTAATAAGGGTGAAAGGGGGCGATGGTCGTCGAAGACCTCGATCAATTGGTAGCGGAGTACGGCCAAGCCGCGCAAGCGAAATCGACCGCCGAAAAAATCCTCAAAAAATTACGTCCGCGTCTACTTAAGGCGTTCCAAGATGAGAACGTCAATGAATGGAACGTTGGGCCTTACCACCTCTCGTACTATCAACGCACCGACGAATCACTGGACGAAGATCTACTTCTGAGCATTCTAGAGGAGTACGGGGCGATGGATTGTTGTGACTATCTCCCAAAACCGAATCCGATGCGCGTGACTCTGGCCATCGACGAAGGCCGAATTCCTGCGGAAGCTCTCCTTAACGTCTACAAGGCTAAGAACGTTGATGTCTTGACGCCAAAGATGAAGGGAGGGAAGGCATGAAGATTAGTAAGATTCGGGTCGGTGTCGAAATGACCTTGAAGTTGTTCCCCGACCGTCAAGATTACCAATTCTTTAAGCCTATGGTCGAAATTGAAGCAGAGCTTGAAAAAGGCGATGACGTTCAAGAAATTCGAAAAAAATTATGGGAGGATGTGAGGAAATCCATGGGTGAACAGATTGATTCAATTCAATCTGTGATGACTCCCTAAAACGAATTAGGGAGTGCGACCAACACTCCCCAATTCTTTCCCACTCAGCTAAAGTGGAAGAGTTGGTGTTGTCACACCAGCCTTGTCAATAGTGTCTCAAATACGTCCTCATCCGTCAACCAATTTGAGGCACAAGCTCTCGGGAAAGGAACGATGAGATGGAGTGGGTGATGTATCACCAGAACTGTCCCGCGCATGGACGCTGTTCTGCGGAACCACAGGGATGCGCGAAGCAATGCGGGTGGTACAATCGCCTGTTTCACCAGTACCAACTGAGTGAGATACCGAGATTATATCGAGGCGCGTGGTTTCGACGATGGGAACCCGGTTCACAGAATATGGCGGCAGTGCGTCGTGTCGCCCAATGGGTCGAGAACTTCGAGGAGTTTATGCACGAGGGTTGTAATGTCTATCTATACCCCGGTCAACGGGACAGTTCAGGAGGAACTGGCTTAGGCAAAACATACACGGCAGCGATACTCGCGAACGAGTTCATTTTCTCACAAGTGAAACATGTCGCAGACACGCAACTTGTACAATTCTGGAGTGTGCCAGATGCATTAGGAAGGATGCGTGACACATTCAACAATCCGGATAGTGACTTCATGTACCGATGGCGTAACTCTGTCTCAGTTCCGCTTCTCATACTGGATGACATAGGCGCAGAGAAACCGAGCGAGTGGGTTCAAGAACAACTCACATGGCTGATAAATGAGCGTGTAAACCATGGACACACCACAATATATACGAGTAACTATAGTCTTGCGGAACTCGAAGGTCGCCTTGGTCCCCGTCTCGTCAGTCGCATTCACCACAACCTCGTAGCAATTCCTTACTATGGTACAGATCGGAGGAGAACCAGTGGCTAGTATGACCCTTTACATTTCAGGTGGTATGAGCGGGTACGCTGAGTGGAACTTCCCGTTGTTCAACGCCGTGGAGAAGGCATTAACCGACCTCGGCTATGCTGTTGTAAATCCGTCTCACTTGAACAAGCCGGGAACGCCATGGGAAGAATGTCTGCGTGTGGACCTCATCGAAATGCTGTCCCAAAATGTGCAGGGCGTCGCGGTTCTCCCGAAATGGGAAGATTCCCGAGGCGCACGACTAGAAGTGCATATCGCCAAAGAACTTGGGATTCCTGTTCAACCTTACGATCACTGGATTGAGATTGCTCAACGGATGAGGAGGTTCTTTCGTGCAAACTGAAGCGTTGAACTGGTTAATCAAAACAGGTGAATGGGATACGCTTCAGCAGGCTGACATCGACGAACGCTATTTTGGAGACGTTATTCCGCAGTTTCAATGGATTCGGGATTTTATTAAAGAGCACCGTAAAGTGCCGTCACTGACCACATTCCTCTATCAATGGCCCGACTGGGAATACGTTCCCTACGATGAACCTGCGTCGTTTGTCATCGAGGGTTTGCGAAACGACCTGCTGTATCGGGAGACCTTCCACACGATTAAAAACGCCGCACAACTCCTGAGCGAGAAGCCCGAGGAGGCAGTCAAACAACTTCAAACGGGTGTAGAAAAGCTGGTAAAAATCCAATCCGGGAGAGGGGTTGTGACTCGTGACTTGATGGCCGATGCCGCGTGGATTGCTGAAGCCTATGGCAACGCCCGAGAGCGCACAGGTGGAATTGACTTAGCGCTGCCTGACTTCCCTACGTTGGACCCCGGCGAAATGGTGGTATTAGCGGCACGACCAAGCACAGGCAAGACATGGATGGGTCTGCACTTCGCATGGCAGGCGCGACAACAGAAGAAGAAAGTGCTGTTCTTTAATCTCGAAATGACAGAGATGAAGGCCATTTACCGGCTTGTCACCCTCAGTACGCATATTCCTAACACAGCGTTGAAGGAAGGGTCCGTTCATCCAGACACGGTGCGCGACGCCATAGAGAATTTACGACGAGACTCTATACCCTTTCATATGATTAGCCTCGATGGTCTGGATCGTGCTGTCACCCAGTCGATGATTGAATCATACATTCGTGAAGTGCGACCGGATTTTGTGGTCATTGACCAGTTTTCCAAGATTCAGGATGATTATGCGGGGAAAGACCGTTGGCGTTTTGTTAATATTTCTCACGCGATTCAGCGCATGGCCATCCGTTATAATATCCCCATCTTGCTCCTTGTCCAGTTGAGCCGGGATGCCGCCCACCAGATGCGACACCAGCCGTCTGAAGCTCCCCGCGTGGAACATATCGCGGAATCGGATGCGCCTTTACAGGATGGGGATAAAGTCATTACGATGCGGAAGCTCACAGAGAATACCCTAAAATTGCACCTTGGGAAAAACCGCAATGGACGGGAAAATATCGCCGTAACATTAGCAACCGATTTTGACCTCGGCATGATTGAACCCGAGGCCGTGGAAGGAGATGTCACATTTTAGTGGCCGGTAAATACAGCAAAAGTGACGACCTCCTGATTCGTTCTCTTGTGCGCCGGAACATGTATGTCCTCATTGTGGTTAAAGAAATACTCGGCAATGATGTACCCAAAGAACCTACGAATAGGGATGAGATGGATAAATGGGCATTGTCGATCATTGGCAAGCTCCATGAAAAGGGATTTGAACTTGAGGTGTCCGAAAAGACAGAGGATAGAAAAAGTATTATGAGTGTGCATGTTTACATGCACGGCACCGCAGACCATCCCAAACGGATGCTATTATACCGGAACGATTATCCGGGCCGAAAGTCGCTCTTGTCAGGCGATTAGAATTATGATAAAATTATTACCTTACCTCATTGGGACATCCACGACTCTCGCTCCAAATCGTTCCAACACCCTTGACTATTCCCCCGGAGGTTTTCTCGCATGTCATTGTCTGATAGCTTTTTTGCGCGTTACGCGAACGCGCCTTCCCCCCTCACGCCTTTGGGGGAGTTTGTTTACACCCGTACGTACTCTGCATGGCTTCCTCACGAAACGCGGCGAGAACGATGGGCTGAAACGGTGCGTCGAGCCGTTGACTATAACTGCTCTCTGGCACCTACCCCGGTTGAAGAAGCAGAAAAACTCTTTGATAACATTTTTCATACACGGCAATTTGTCAGTGGTCGTACTCTCTGGGTGGGTGGTCGCGAAGTGGCATATAAATATCCCACAGCAAATTACAACTGCTCGTCCATCACCATCGACAGTTTTGATGCTATCAGGGATGTCCTGTATATGCTCACCGTGGGAACAGGGGTCGGATTCCGCGTTTTGCCTGAAGACGTGAATAAACTCCCGAAGATTAACCCGTATATTGTGCTAGACTTCCTGCCTTATAAACCCGTGGCTAAAGCATGGCGGCAAGAGCAGACGACGCTGACAACGCGAGAACTTCCACATTACGTAGAGTTCCTGCTGACGGTGGGAGATAGTAAAGAGGGTTGGGCAGATGCGGTACGTAAGTATTTTGAGGTGTTAGAGGCGTCCTATGCCTTATCCAATCGTCCATTCTATGACATTGTTTTGCGGATGGAGTTTTCCCATGTGCGACCAGCCGGAGAGCGGTTGAAGACCATGGGGGGCCGTGCGTCTGGACCGGAGGCGCTGATGCAGGCAATCGCGAATATCCATGCCACGGTGAGCAATGAGGATAAGGATGATGTGTACACCTTGCGGCCTGTCGATGTCTTGGACATCTGTAACGCGATTGCGGAGGCTATCGTTGTCGGAGGGGTTCGTCGTTCCAGTGAAATTGCTTTGGGAGCACCGGAGGATGACGCCTTCATTAATGCGAAGGTAGGCATTAACGATCCGCGAAACAAGAAGCCCCTGTATCGTTACATGAGTAACAACAGTATCATGTTTGAGCACAAGCCGACGCGAGAACGTTTGCATGGTATTTTTCAATCCATAAAGGCAGAAGGAGAACCCGGATTTGTGAACGCTGAGGCCGCTAGGAAGCGCCGTCCCAATTTTCAAGGACTAAATCCGTGTGCCGAAATTCTCTTAGATTCTCACGGACTGTGCAATTTGACGACGGTGAATGTCCGAGCCTTTGTTAAACCCGCACACAAACAGGGATATTACTTGGATACGGATGCGTTATTTGAAGCGCAACGACTGTCGGCGCGTGCCGGTGTTCGTATGACCATGGTGACCTTGGAACTGCCGGAATGGGATAAGGTCCAGAAGCGCGATAGGCTTGTCGGATGTAGCTTAACCGGCTGGCAGGATGCCATGGGCCTGATTGGACTCCGAAAGGAACAGCAGGCGGCCTTACTGACGCAACTCCGGGGCATTGCGCGGACAGCGGCTTTTGACTATGCGGACGAACTGGGAATCCCGCGCCCTTTATTGGTCACGACGGTCAAACCGGAAGGGTCATTGTCGCAGGTGGCAGGGGGTGTCTCCTCTGGCGTCCACTACAGTCATGCTCCAGCGTATATCCGGCGTATTCGAGTCTCCGCACAAGACCCCGTAGCCAAGGCTGTCATGGCTCTCGGATGGGATGTCGTGCCAGAAGTAGGGAGTACGTGGGAGAATGCACGAACGCTCGTGGTGAGCTTTCCCGTCATATCGAACGCCACGACGACTAAATACGATGTGTCAGCCGTTGACCAGCTTGACAATTATAAAATGTTCCAGCGGCATTACACCGACCATAACACGTCGATCACAGTGTCCGTGCGTGAAGACGAATGGGAAGAGGTCGAACAGTGGGTGTGGGATAACTGGGACGACGTGGTGGCCATTAGCTTCTTAAGTCTCGACAATCACACTTACCAACTAGCCCCTTATGAAGCGCGGCCTATCGAGGAGATTGTGGCCATGCAGGACAGGATGGCTCCGTTTGATCCCGGTCTTGTGCAACAGTATGAAGAAGAAGAGAGCGAGACTGATCTGAATGACCCAAGTTGCGATACCGGGATATGTCCTGTCCGCTAGCTTGACATCAACAATCTCACTCACTATAGTGTGATTGTGTGCATACGCTCCTTGTGAGTGTGTGTGGGGGAATCAGCGAGTCGAACGCCGACTCGCTGATTCTTTTTTGCGGCAGGGGACAAACAGTGGGGGTCATTCCGTATATAACATGTGAAACCCCAATGAAAGGATGACTGGTGTGGACGATCTCCATAATGTTCGAATGCTGGTGCGCCTGCTGGATCAGGCGGCACGAGTGCCGTTAAAGGCCCACCATGATGACGCAGGATTGGACTTATTTGCCCTAAACGACGTAACGGTATACCCCGGAAACAGGCCCCTGAAAGTGCGGACGGGTGTCGCCGTCGCTTTACCCTACGGGTACGGGGCGTGGATACAAGGACGTTCCGGCGTCACGTCACGCGGTCTGATTATTCACCAAGGACTGATCGATAACGGTTACCACGGTGAATTGTTGGTGATGGCCTCCACGGTGGCCACTGGCGAACCCTATGTTATAAACGCAGGGGATCGCATTGCCCAATTGGTGCCCTTTCGTGTGCCAGAACTCTGGGTCGATGTGGATTATTCCGATAACCAGTTTTCATCGTCGGAACGCGGGACGAATGGTTTCGGAAGTACAGGGATCTAATGGATATATTGTCCTTGATGCACCGGGCCGGACTCCAGCGTATTCGTGACCAAGGGAAGCCGTTCATTGCGGCGTCATGCCCCAATACGGAGGCACACCCCAACGGGGACCGACATCCGAGCTTCGCCATCAATCGGGATACGGGGTGGGGTGTCTGTCTCGGATGCGGATGGAAACCATCGCCAGAGCAGTGGGTGGCTAAGGCTATGGGTATTTCGCATAAAGACGCCCGAGCGATTCTCGGCGTGGACGCACCAACAGCGGTACAGTCATCCGAAATATCACGGCTGATCATGACTCTGGAGCCTCATTATGAAGACTTAGCAGGGTGGGACGAGGAAACCGTCATGGACGTGCCTTACCTGCGTCAGAGAGGCTATACAGACCAGTTAATCCAACAGATGGGGATACGGTATCATCCTTCCAGCAGTTCCCTGTTGATACCATGGTTGACAGCAACCAACCAACCTTGCTACATTAAGGTGCGAGGAACAACCTCTACCACACGATACCTCGCCAGCTATGGCGATAAAGGGTCACACGTCTATGGGGAATGGCTGTATCTGAAGAAAGTCCCCGAATTGTGGGTAGTCGAAGGCGAATTAGATGCGCTACGACTGATCCAAGGCGGCAAAAACGCCGTGGCCGTGGGAACCGCTAGGGCCTCTGTGGGACAAGCACAACGGATTGTCAGAATGGCACAGAGGGTGGTGGTTTTGCCGGATCGCGACGAAGCCGGATACATTGGCGCAAAGCAATCCTTAAGAACCTTCCTGAATTTCACGCCCCATGTATATCTCGGAGAGTACCCCGTTGGCTTTGACGGGAAGGACGCCGGAGACATGCAGGCGGAACAGGTTAAGGAGTTAATTTGCAGAAATTTCTTACACCACCTGTTCCAGATGTTTTGAAAAAGTTTTCGACGAGGGGACAAAACACCCGAGTCATTCCGAGTAATAAAGATGAGGGCGATAACATCAACAAAAACCTTGGGACAGCCCTAGTCCCCTGAGCCGTCGGTGCGACCAACACCTACGGCTCAGTCTCCCAAAAAACCACAACACTCAGCTAAAGGTGAACGCTTTTTGCGTCCAGAAATGGAGGATACGTTGTCACAACCGGCCACAGTTTTGGCCTCGACAAGGGAACCCCTCAACTCCCTCGTCGAGGGCATTCAACAAGGCGTTATTGACTTCGATATACTACTCTCCACCTATCAGAAAGAGGGCATCTTTGCCAAACTCATTTACCGCTTCGCACGCGGCTACAAACTGAACGATTACGACCGGGATGATATGGAGCAGGAATTGGCCATCCGTCTCTGGCAAGCGGTAGCAGACTACATTCCCGGTGACGCCTCCTTCCGTACCTACTCTTCTAGAGTCCTCCACAATCGCCTGTTGGACATGCTGGATAGTCGTAGGAGTCAGAAGTCTGAAGTCTTCAATCGCGTGGAGGATTCAGAAGACGCTCTGAACGCGGTGGCGATAGACGACGAAACATCGCTGTCTGATCTCAAGATGATGCTCAATACCGTCCGTCGTCAACTTGGCCCTCGGGAAAAAACGGTGATGGATGATCTCAGAGTGGGGTACTCGCTGGCGGAAATTGGACGACGGCACAATCTCACCCGCAAGCAAACCCGTTGGGCATACACACGCATTCAAAAAACCACGATGGAGGCGATGAGATAACCATGGACCTTTTTGACAAGGCACTTCAAACGTTTACGAATTCGGGGCCGCAAGTGAAGTACTTCCGCCTTGCGAAAGCCGGAGACGAGGCAGTCGTGCGAATTCTGATCAGCCGCGAAGAGATGATGGCCAACTGGGGTGGGATGTTCCACACCGTCACGACCTACCGCAACGGAAAGCAACGGTTTATCCCGGTCAAATGCTACAACGAGAATGATGATTCCCCGAACCCCGGCGAGTGTCCCGTCTGTTCCATCATCGACGCCAATGGAAAGCGCAATTATCCCGGCCCGATGGCCTTTGTACCCATCCAACTGCTTGGCACCCGAGTCGCCAGCAATCCGGTGCCTGAAGTCCCGGAAGCTAATGACCAACTGCGAATTTGGCAGATGCGAAAGACCGAACTCAGTGGCCTCGGCGTCGTCATCAAGGACCGTTTGGAAGAAGACGAAACCTTTGACATTGACCGGCAGGATTTCCGAGTCCAGCGTCTTGGGGAAAAAGCGGCGACAACATACTACTTCGCCCCCAAGAAAGTGACCCCTTTGACAGGCACCTTTGAATTACCAGATTCATCCCAGTACAACAAATATACCCCGCTCGATACCATCAAACAGATGCTTGGACAGTCTCCGACTCAAGAGGATACACAGGTTCAAAACCAAACCGCGCCACCTGAAACCAACCGCAAAGTTAACCCATTCATTTAAGGAGGTACAGCAGAAGAATTATGCAAACTCTTCAGAGACAAGCGGATGATTGGGATAAGAGCTTCATGCAGTTCCACATGGACAACCCGCACGTCTACCAAATTCTTGTGGAGTTAGCGAGGAATTTGAAAGCCGCAGGCCATAAACGTCTTGGGATACGCATGTTGTGGGAGACGATGCGGTATGAGCTTATGACCGACACGATACACCCAAAGGGATTCAAACTCAACGATCATTATCACAGTCGGTATGCGCGGCTGATTATGGAGCAGGAACCGGACCTTGACGGCATCTTCGAAACTCGGAAACTACGTAGCGCGTAGACCGACATGGACAGCGGCGAGGGATGTTTTCTCCCTCGCCAGACAGGAGGGAGAATGTCCGCCGAAATCTTTGCGGAACTGCTAGAGATGCAGAAGCAGGCCGGGAAGAGAATCAGTCAGAAAATGGTCGTCTCGGTCATGACAGAACTCGAAGAGAAGCTAAAGATTGGGCCTAATGAGCATATCGTTCAAACAGTCCATGGGCTACATGAGGCGCGAGATGCGTTACAGGCCGCTGTACTGTACAGTGTAGACACCGAGACCACTGGCTTGCATGTTCGGACCTCGAAGCGCGATCAGATTCTTGGCATCGGAGTGGCGACACTGGAACACTCATGGTACATTCCCTTGTTTCATGCGGTACGGGAAGCGCAGGTGCCGATTGAACTGGTCCGAGAAGCCCTAAACCCCATTTTCGCAGATCCCACGAAAACCTGTGTTCTGCATAATACATCGTTTGACTGGCATGTGCTAGAGACTGCTGGATTCATCCGTCCTGTTACTGTCGAAGACACCAGCACAGCTAGCCATGTGCTCGAAGAGAACGATAGTCATCGGTTGAAGGATCTCATCGAAAAATACCTTGACTATCATGAGAGTGCCCCGTTCAATCAATTGTTCAAAAAGCTGAGCTTTGCGACGGTTCCGCTTCATCTTAGTGGGGCATACGCGGTTAAAGACCCGAAAATGACGCTCCAACTCTGGCAGTTTCAGCGCCCTTACCTTGCGACACTGGGACGACTTGACCAAGTATATCAACTGGAAAAGGACGTTCTCCCTGTTGTATATGCGATGGAACGTAAGGGGTTTCGAATTGACTTGAACTATATGAACGAGGTTAAAGAAAAAGTCGGCAAGATCGAAGAAGAGACCATAGCGGCATTCGATGAACGATTTCCCGGTGTCAATCCGCGCAGTCCTAAACAGCTTCAGCAAGTTTTGTATCAGGATATGGGGCTAAAGCCGTTAGACAAGAAGATGTCCACTGACCGGAAGACCCTTCTCAGATATTTGCCGCAAGCGCCAGATCTGCAATTGATTTTGGACGTTCGCGATAACCACAAGCTCTTATCAACCTACGTAGATGGGCTGATGGCTGAGGCGGTCGATAGTCGTATCCATGCGCGATTCAATCCGCTCGGCGCAGAAACAGGCCGCTTCTCTTCCAGTGATCCCAATTTGCAAAACATACCGGCCAAACACGGGTCCATGATTCGGGGGGCGTTCTTACCAGATCCCGGCTACAAGCTCATCTCTGTGGACTACTCGCAGGTTGAGTTACGAATTTTGGCTCACTTCAGCCAAGATGTGTCGATGCTCGATGCATACCGGACCGGCAAAGACTTGCACACGGCAACCGCGTCGGATATGTTCGGCATTCCGTTTGACCAAGTAGATCCAAACGGGCCTGAACGCAAACGAGCGAAAACTCTGAATTTCGGGATAATTTACGGCCAGACAGAATATGGGTTGTCGGATGGTTTAGGGGTCTCCAAAGAAGAAGCCGCGTCAATCTTGGATCGCTTTTTCGCGGCCCGTCCCGGACTGGCACACTGGCTTGACCAGATTGTGCGGGAAGCCGCCGCCAAGGGGTATGTGGAAACCATTTATGGTCGCAAGCGTCGTCTACGTGCGTTGCGCGAAAAGACCATGAAAGACCCGGAGTGGCACCATGCGGCACGGCAGGCAAAGAACGCCCCGATTCAAGGGAGTTCGGCTGACATCACCAAGTTGGCGTTAGTAGCGTGCTATAACGACCCACAACTTCGTGCATGGGGTGTCGATATTCTCTCCACCGTCCACGATGAAATCATTTTTCAAGCACCTGAAGCCGTTGTGGATCAAGCGGCTGAACGGGCCAAGACCCTCATGGAGAATGTCATTCAGTTATCTGTACCCCTCGTCTGTGACGTGGAAATCATGGATCGCTGGCACTAAATCATCACACCATCGAAAGGGGACATTCCCTTGGGAAAAAAGAGCAATGGATGGGCTGACATCCTTACCAAAGTACAGCGAGTGGCCAACCCGGAAACCCGCGTCACGGATGTCCTTGTGGAAGTCTTAGAGAACGCTATCGTACACCGACAGAAGACTGACGGATGGCGTTCTACACATGTCCACCCGAGTAATCTCTGGAGGGGAGAACGCTGGTGGTACTTCTACCTCACGCAAGTAGCCGAAAAAGGTGAAGAGAACGCCCACAGCTTACGTCGGATGCAGAACGGCACCAAGGCCCACGAGCGGATCGACAAATACCTCCAAGACACAGAATTACTTAAGGATGTGCGTGTTAAGGTGGTGGCGATTGAACATTACTTCAAGAACGAAACCCTGAACTTCTCTGGACGGATTGACGCGGTGGTGGAAATATTGGGCACCCTCTACAATCTGGAGTTCAAAACCGCGAAATCGTCCGTGTTCAAGAGCGTGCAGAAGAGTGGTCCGTCAAGCGACTATCTTTGGCAAGCGGCTGGTTACACCTACATGAACGGCTACCCAACTATTTTCCTGTACGAAAACAAGGACACCCAAGAGTGGTACGCCATGATTGTCAAGTCTAATGACTATGTGCCAAAAGTCGAAGCGAAGCTGAAGGCGATTAAAGAAGCAGTGACCACAAAGCAAGTTCCTCCGCTGTGTGATACGGGCTGTAACACCTGCAAATTCGTCCAGCATTGCGCAACCGTTCAACGTCAACCGATGGAGGCGTTGTCCTCCGATGCGTTGTCTGGCCATTGACCCCGGTTCCCGAGCGTGGGGGTGGGCCTACTATGACTCGTCAGCCCAGTCCATAGTCTATGGTCGTGAAACCTTCCCCGCGCATTGGTCCTTCCAACTGCGTCTTCGCCGCATCTCTGAACTGACCACTTCCCTCATTTCCCGCTATCGACCCGAACTTCTGGTCGTCGAAATGCAGAACCATACGCGGAATGTCACAACGCTTCGACGCTTGAATGAGATTGTCGGCGTCGTGATGTTGGCCGGAGAGATGCACGCTGTTCCTGTCGAAGAGATTCGCATTACCGAAGTACGTTTCGTTCTGATCCCCAAACCTTTCAAACGTACCAAAGAAACCATGTGGCAATGCCTCCAAGACCAGTGCAACGGGGACATTAGCTTCCTCAAGCAAGGCACTGCGAAAGCACCGGCTTTCGATGCTTCAGATGCCGTGGGCATGGCTATCTTTGCGGCGTCTCTGAAATCGACAAAACCCAAGGAAGGAGCCTTATATGACCGACTCGCACACATCACCCTCCATTACCAGCCGCTTACAAAGCGCGGGAAGGTGGGCTGAGGATTGGATTCTCAAAGCGAATCTGGGCGCACCCTCAGTCGATGCCGACGCAATTGAAAGAGACTGGGGTAAGATTTTAGACCGAACATCCCTGTCAGATGTTCCGAGCGCCGTGTTAGGCGAGTATATGCAGAAGTTCCAGTCTGCGCTTGGCTATGCACTGTGGGCTGAGGCGATTGCGGACACGGAGTACACCGCCAATAAGACGGCGCTAGAGTGGTTGGAAGCACGTCTGCTCGTGAAAGTCGAACCCTCCCGCAAAGATCTTCAGATGGCCATGGTTAGGACGCATCCCGAGTATGAAGCTCTAGAGTTTGAGCTAGCCAAAGCGATGGCTCTGCTCAAGATGACACGTGCTGTCCGGCAACGCTTCGAAGGACAACGCGACATTATCAGTCGTGAAATCAGTCGCCGTGATTCTGAGCACCGGAGGTTGCTATGATGCTGCATTTCTGCTTAACCAACTATCTGTCGGGGACGGCGTTGGGATTTGCGCTAGGAGTCATCGTGACGCTTAGGAGGATGCTATGAGCCAGATTGATGACGTATTAAAGTACCTGAACAAAGAACTAGGTCAAGGGGTGGTACGGCCCCTCGGCAACGTCGAATCGCGGGTGGCGACACGTTCGACGGGCCTCATGTCCCTAGACCTTGCGATTAATGACGGATTACCAAAAGGTCGGATGATTGAGATATGGGGGAGTAAAAGCGTCGGGAAGTCTACACTGGTACAGCAGTTTATCGGCCAATACCTCGCAGAAAACCCGAATGGTTGGGCGCTCTTGATTGATGCTGAACACACCTACCAACCCTCATGGGGCGCTGTATTTGGTGTGGACCCGGAACGCACCCTCATTATTCGTGGGGGCATGGTGGAATCGGAGAAGACGACGGAACTGTATGCTGAACGGCTCTTAGGCGCTGTAGAAAAGGCACTAATCGTTGAGAACCCTCCCGGCATTATCGTGGTCGATTCCATTCCGGCGTTAGTGCCGAAAGCTGAATGGGAAAAAGAAATGGATGAGCAAACCATGGGTGGAATCGCGAAGATGTTGGGGCTGTTCTGCCGTAAGGCGATTGGCACCGGATACTTGGAAAAATCCGGTGCAACGCTCATCATGGTGAACCAAGTCCGTGAAAAAGTCGGAGCGCGGAGTCCAATTCCCGGATTTGTTCCCGAGACTCGTCCCGGTGGGCGTGCTATTGGCTTCTTCTCAAGCCTTCAATGTGAGGTAAAACGAGGCGAGAAGGTCATGGGTGAGGATGAGATGGAGGGCAAGATCCAAGTCGGTCATGAGATTGTAGTCAAAGTGGAAAAGTGCAAGTACAATGGACCACCCTTTAAGACGGCTACGCTGGTTCTCGACTATCGTCATGGTTTTGACTTCATTGATGACCTAGTTGCTACGGCTCTCAAGCTCCGTGTGATTGAGCGGCGTGGTGCCATCTATTCCTTCCAAGATCAACGCTGGAAAGGCCGTGAAGAGGTCATGGCCGCTGTCAGGGAATCTTCTGAGCTTCAGTCTGCGCTTCGTGCTACTCTGCTATCCCGTTAAAAATTTCTTGTCCGCAGGGGACAAATCGTCCCCTTCATCCCGAGTAATACAGATGAAGGGGGGAAATCAGATAACCACTAAAGATGCCGCAAATAAACAAGAATCCCGCGTCCACCAGTTCTTCCACGACTGGTTCGGATGGGGACGGGTTCAACCGGGGTCTGGTGCTCCTGAAGCCTACAAAAGCGATGTGCGTTTGATGGGTCTTGCACGAATCGAGTGCAAAACCGTCACGAAACCTCACAGGACGTTCACCCTCCATAAAGCATGGTTTGACAAGGTATTCGAGGAGGCCGGTCCCGGCGAAATCCCGATGGTCATTATGAGTTTCGATAACCAACGCGACTATGCCTGTATTGAACTGCATCTCCTACCTGAGCTAGTCCAACAATTCTATGAGAGGGGCAACGAACGTGAGGGACTATGATGTGACTTTGTGCCCGGACTGTGGAGGAGCCGGATACACGGATTGCGAGGAATGCGGGGGGAGTGGAGAAGATCGGGACTCCGACCCTTGTCCTGACTGTCTCGGTGACGGTGAATTGGAATGCGTAAGATGCGGCGGAGCGGGTGTCATCCCTGTGGAAGATGAGGACGACCACGCATGACGGAGAGTTATCAAACGAAGAATCGGAAGCTTGTTTTAGACGGAAAAGGGTACGTGCGTCTGATTGACCACATGGGTTCCGACCTTACCGCCGTGAATGCCGCACGCGCTTCCTACATGAAAGAGTCAGACACGCTTACCAACAAAGATGAGCGCTTGTTGAAGTACCTCACAAATCATGGACACCATAGCCCTTTTCGACATGCGACGGTCTCGCTGGAAATCAAAGCTCCAGTAATGGTGGCTCGGCAACTCTTCAAATACCGGATCGGCCACAAGCATGGTCCTGACACCGCTGAACTCATGGGAGAACAGGTGCCTGAAGAATTATGGAATGCAGTCGTGGAGTATCTGCAATACATCTTTCAATACGTAGGACTCGGAGATGATTATGGAGGGCCTGATGTTTTTTATTCTCGCAATGAAGCGAGTCGTAGGTATGTGACCCTTGAACCCGAGTTTTACATTCCCCGCGAAGACCAGTGGCGCACCGCACCGCCAGTCGGACAGAGCAAGCAAGGAAGCGGCGGTATCATCCCTGACGAGCAAGTCCGTTCTCTTCTGACCAGCGGCCTCAAGTTTCATATCGAAGAGTCGATGAAGCTCTACAAACAGGCACTCAAAAAGGGAGTGGCCGGAGAGCAGGCTAGATTGTTCCTCCCAATGTACGCGATGTACACAACATGGCGCTGGACTGCCAGTCTTCAAGGGATCTTGTGGATGCTCGAACAGCGGCTTAGCCATGACGCGCAATCCGAGACCCGAGAATATGCCGAAGCGATCTATCAACTGGTTAAGCCGCTGTTCCCCTATACGTTCAAATACTGGAAGGGAGTCGATAACCGTGTCCAATGAAGTTACGTGGAATGAAAGGGTGCGACATCTGTTCGTTCAACAGTTCGCGTTGATGGTGGGCAAACAGAAGGATTATGGGCCGAACAACATTAATGCATTTGGTGAGATGGGCGTTATTGTGCGGATGAGTGATAAGTTTGAGCGGTTGAAGAATCTGCTGTTTAGCGAAGACGAAGACGGTAACGTGATATGGGCTGGAGACCAAGGCGCGGAGAACGAGAGTGTGGACGACACCTACATGGACATCTTGAATTATGCGCTGATCGCGTTGATGGTGCGAAAGGGGTATTGGAACGCCCCGTTCAATGCGGTTGATGCGGATTTGCTGTGGAGGGGCGGTGGCGCATGATTTATGAGTTTTCGGTATGTGATTGGTGTCGCCAAGAAATCAAAGACCGCTCGGAACACTATAAGGTTCTCATTGTTCCGTACAAGTCTTCACTGTATGGCCAAGACCTCGATAAAGCCCGAGACATCTGTGCATCCTGTGCCAAGAAACACGCCTTTCTCACGGTCTTATCCCTTCCCGGAGGTCTGCCCCATGCGAAGCAATGAAGAGGTTTTGTTAAATGCGTTCCCTTATGAGAATACAGGTGCAATCAAGAAGGTGATTCGGATACTCCCACAGTTGATGTTACGGGCACAAGACGGAGACCAAGCGGCATCTGCGCTTGTGATGGACTTGTCCCATGCCATGCGGATGCAGTTTCATCTTGGGTCCATGACGTACCGCAGTACGGGCACCGACATTATTAGTGAGAAGCAACAGCAAGTCCTTTGGCTCCATCTTGTGCTTGGATTCTCTCAACGTGAGACAGCTATGGAGCTAGCGATTCAACCGCAGTCCGTGGATGACCGAATCAAAATGGCGATTGGGCGTATCTCAAAATATCTCACGACGGGATACCGGGGGTGGACATGGGCTGAAGATGATTTCATCAAGGCACATTTCAAAGAGCACGGCCCGGAATGGGTGAGCCAAGAACTGGACAGGCCCTTACGCCAAGTGTACAACCGCTATCACTATCTTCGAGGGAAAGGACGGATTGCCTAATGTCTCCAGAACTCACTGTGAGTTTTACCGTGAAGTCCTTTTGGCAGATTGATCATCGGCTGAGTGATCTGGGGTTAACGGCCTTTCATGTGCGGGTGTTGCCTGACAGCGAGTACCGATTTACCGCTACAGTGCAATCCTCCCAGTATTCCGAAGCCGTAAAGCTAGCTGTGCAAGCACCCTATTGGATGAGCGACGTGCGACTTGAACATGGCGGAATTGTGTTATACACCAGCCCTCTACCCGAAAACCCTGCGGAAACGGAGGATGATTGACCCATGACTTCTTTTGATCCCGATACGATTCTGAGTCAGGTTGTGCTGACTCCGAAAGAGTGCCAACAGATTCTACGAGTAGGAAAAAATCGGATTTACGAACTCATCCAAACGCAACAAATCAAAGCCTATCGCGATGGGGGACGATGGAAAATTTTGAGGGAATCTTTGCTGGCGTATCTCCATCAACAGCGGCCTTTTTAAGTGTATGATGAGTTACGTGGCAAATTATCTCTGCCGCGTGACCCAATACAAGGAGGGCCGTTTATGGCACAAAAGAAAACCGAAGGGATTTTTCAAGACACAGATGGTACATGGCGCTTCGTCATCAATCGTCAGTCGGACGGACAGCGTATACGCCAACAGAAAAAGGGCTACAGGTATAAAGCTCTGGCTCAGCAAGCGATGGAACAAGCCCTTCAGGAAATAGAACGAAACAAAGGATTGGTCGGAAAAAAAGATCAGCCCACGGTTCAACAATTCCTAACAGAGTGGCTAGAGGTTTTCGCCAAGCCGCGCCTCAATCCTAAGAGCTTAGCGGGGTATCGTGGGGATCTCAAACATGTGATTGAGCGGTACGGCGAAAAGCGCCTAATGGATCTAACAGCCTATGATGTGGACAAGCTGTTTGCTGAAATGACGGCGAAAGGACTGTCCCCTTCGACGATTGAACATGTGTATCGTCGGCTCAAAGAGGCTTTGAAGACCGGACGGCAATGGCAGTTGGTTCGGCAGAACGTCTTAGAGGACATTCCCAAACCGAAAATCCCTCAACGTGTTTACCGGGTGCTCTCAGTTGAAGAAGCCAAGCGTTATCTCGCGGTGGTTCGTGAGCATCCTTATTATCCTGTCTATCTCTTAGGATTGATGGGAGGGTTACGTCGGGGAGAGGCCATCGGGCTTCAATGGGGCGACATTAATTGGGATGAACAGTACTTCCAAGTGCGTCGGCAGGTAGTGATGGTCGAAGGCAAAGCGACCCTAGTTAACTACACGAAAACTGAAAGTAGTTTTCGGATTGTGGAACTGCCAGATTGGGTGGCGAAGGAACTCCGAAGGGTGCGGCATCAACAGATGAAGCAACGACTGGCGGCTGAGGAATGGGTCGATACGGATTTTGTCACGGTCTCCGCCAATGGGAGTATGGTCAGCCCGGATGTGGTGCTTCGAGCGTTTAAGCGAACTCTTAAGCAAGCTGGTCTTCCGAGTGACGTGCGAATCCATGATCTGAGACATTCTCACGCGACGCTATTGATGGAACTGGGGGCGTCCGACAAAGACATTGCGGAACGTCTCGGCCATAGTAGTGTCCAAATCACTTCGGATCTATACATTCACTACAGCCGGAAACACAATAAGAAAACGGCCCGCCTGTTGGACCAGTTTGGGCCGTCGGAATCGCAAGCAAGCTCTTAAATGCTTTTCTTTAAATTCCCTTGGTGTTCACAGCACCGAGGGAATTTCTTTTTTGTTGTACACCCCGCTGGCGGTAATGCCCGTCTCGGGGAAACCGTTTTCGTGTCAACAAAATGTCAACGACGAAGAAAATGTCAACGAAATGTCAACGGCTCAGCATACAGCCTCCACAAAAATGTCAACAAAATGTCAACGACACGGTTTTTAGTCTTCTGTAAGCTCCCTTATCAAACCCGATAACCGTTGCTGTGCCTCAAATTCTTTGGTCGGAGAGACAGGATTTGAACCTGCGACCTCCTGCTCCCGAAGCAGGCGCGCTACCAAGCTGCGCTACTCCCCGATCAATGCTCCAATATTGTAG
>JAEHJW020007330.1_pt1 | contig 59394 bp, 84 predicted proteins | sample 9271431 | NCBI WGS metagenome assembly JAEHJW02 | reverse complement strand
ATCCGTCATTCTCCATCGCACCGAAAAGATCGTTGCTGTCGTGCCCGAAAATGCCAGCGGCCCAGGATGGACTAACCGGGTGATATGGGTACACATCGTCAACTACGCCACGAACGAGTACCGGCATGTGTGCCTGCAATCCGCTGAGTGGAGCGCGGAACTTTGCGCGTTGTTCGACATTGGTGCTCTGGTCTGCGAGCAACTGCGCCAATGCTTTCCTGTTCAGATTATTGAAGCGAAGCTGACGCCATGAGCTGCCTCGCACTTTCCGAGCTTTCCCTCGCCGAGCGCCGCGACTGCGCCATTCGCGAGGCTGTGCGCGTGACGGGCAAGCGCCTGGGCATCACCTCATACGACCGCGAGGTCGCCGTGCAGTGCGCCCTGAACGCCTACCGCGCGGGATCGAGCGCAGCCGAGGCCGTGGCGCGCGGGACGCGCTATCTGCGCAGCGTGGGAGGTGAGTGATGGTTACTCGTAAATCGCTTGACTGCATTCTTGCCGAATCACCAGAAGTGGCAGCGCGCTTCATCGAAACGGACTTTTTAATTCGGAGTGGCATGTGCCCGAATGGGCATGGGTTGATGCAAGAAGAAGAAAACCTTCAACGGTGCCCGACTTGTTTATTCTCTACCAATGTGGCCGCAGAAAAGGAGGTGCAGTGACATTACCAACCAATGCGAGGAAGTCCAACTGCGCAGCGTGGGAGGTGAGTCATGCTGAAACGTACGTGTCATCCGTACTACAGCGAGGCCAATAAGGGCCTCGAAAATAGCGCCCGCGAGCTGACCAGCCAAGGGCGCTTGGATCAGGCTAAAAAAGCCCGCGATGTCAGCGACAACCTGAAGCGCCGCACGGGGCGCCGAACGCGAAGCACAAGCGACGGAGTTCCTACGGGTGGTGGGAGGTGAGGCGTGAGCGACAAGTATGATCTGACTAAGGAGTATTGGATCATTCGGGTCCAGGAGCAGGCCGAGGAAATCAAGCGCCTGACCGCCGAGCGCGACGGATGGCGCAAGCTGGTTTTGGAGCACAACGCAGAGTGCAAGCGCTTGTGCGTCAGCGGAGAAGCATATTGCCACGTCATCGATTCGTACTCGGGATGCGTGACGTGCCCTGAGAGCTATGAGGACGAAGATGTCAGCGGAGGCGCTCCAGAATGACCGACGTCCATTCATGCAGCTACTATTGCGACCGTCCCGCGTGCATCAAGGCGCAGCGTGATGAATTGCGCGAGAGCGCGGAGAAACTGCAGGGGCGGTACGATCTGCTGCAGACACAGTTTGATCGCCTACGCGACGCATACACGGACGACATTTTGTCCGTGGTTCGTGTTCGCGACAGCGCGAAAGACGGGAGCCGGACACTCGAACAGATCGCTCAGGAACTGGACGCGATCCTAACCGATTAGAGCATCAAGCATGGACACGCCGCCCTAACTGGAGCAACCGCCGTGAATGAGGATGCGTTCTGGAAGTTGGCGTGCGAGCGCCTGTTTGGCTTTACGGAGGAAGACAAACAGCGAGCGCGCACAATGGCGTCGTTTCGACTTGTGGGTAATAGATGGCTACCGGAGACTGAAATGCCTGTTATCGCTACTGCTGGTGAACCTGTACGCGTCACAACTGCAGCAACGTGCCTGGACAAGCTGTCAGGGATGGCTCGTCGCATGGAGTTTTTGTGCGCGTCGCTGGAAGAGCGGTTGGCGCCGTTTTCTTCGTCGATTACGCACGCTCCTCCAGCCACAGCGGCCAAGAGCGCGCCAATCCCGCCGTACTTCCAGGCTCTTGAGGATGTGCACACGTCCCTGGATCAGAGCTACGAGCGCCTGAACGCGATTCTGAACGCGTTGGAGCTCTGATGGTGCTCGCCATGTTGGTGCTCATCCTCAACTTGCTGTATATCGTTGGCCTGATCGCGTTGGGGATCGCTCTTTTGCGGCTTCTTCGGAGGATGCTGTGAGCGCAGCGCAGTTCTGGGTTGAGATTGTGTGCGACGAGTGCGCAAAGTCGCACGCAGGGCGTTTCGTCCGTACGCACATCCCCATTCGTGACATGATGCAAGACGCCGATCGCGACGGCTGGAAGCTCGTGAGCACCGGCGTATGGCGTTGCAGCCAGTGCTTCGAAAACGGTATGCGCGAGCTGGCCAAAGAGCTGCGTACCTTGAAACGGAGGACGTCGTGACTGACATCATGAAGTACGAGACGTACCGCAACGAGCAGCGCTTCAAGCGGTTGCGTCAGCGCTACACGCGTACGCTGAGCCCGCAGGAGCATACCGAGCTGATCCAACGTGGCGAGGCCATCCGGCGCGAGTGGCACGCGCGACCGATTCCGTCGCACAAAGCGCTGACGGTGGTTGAAGCAGACGGAGAAACAGTGTCGTGACGGTCGTGACGCCTTTGCGCGAAGATTCTTCGTTCACGGGCAGCGCAGCGGAAACTGCACGCCGGCTGCACGCGTTCGCGGACGTGATCGCTGCGGAGCCCGCCAGCGACCTCATGGCGCTCTGCGTGATCACGCTGCGCACGGCTACAGGCGTCGCAAGTATGTGGATGAATCCTGCGTCCTTGTACAACTTGCACGGCGCGGGGATTCTGTTCAAAGCTGCCCAGATGCAGGTCGACTCCTAGAGGTAACTGTGTGGACATCGAAGACAAGATCCTCTACGCGCTAATGGGCGCCGTAGTGCTTCTGGTGGGGATCGAGCTGTTGCTCGTGGTGCTCATGATCGCAGACGTCGTGCATTAGGAGCGCGTATGAAGTGGGAACGGGATTCGAACTTCACCAGCGACTTTGCGGTGTGCCTGAAACGGCAGATCACGCCGAACGTCGCACTGCTCAAGCGCGTGTGCGAACCGACCTACGAGTACGCGCTGCGCACGAAGCGCTGGTACACACGCGCGTTGTGGCGTCGACCAGCGCACCGTAAAACGTTCATCAACGAGTTCGGTATCGTGGTTGGCGTGTCCAAATGGCACGCGCCGCTCGCCATCCAGATCGACATGCACTTCTTCAAGTTTGCTTTGTTGCTGTGGTTCGTACGACGGAGTAGTAAATGAGCTTTAAGCGCCTTCTCATGCGTTCTGACTTTTTACGAGCGTATCTTTTCGGAGGGCCTGCTGCTATAAGCGCTCCAGCGCGCTACATATATGAGACTGTACACGGGGGGAGGGCGTCATATAATGCATAAGCGTATTTTTGTGCACTCCGGCCACTTGCGCGGGTATCTCATTGGGGGAGATACTCCTTTGGACGTTTCGGGGCGTTTTTTGTATGCCGTTTGGTATGGAGGCGACCACCGGTGAAGCGCGCGCTAGTGTTTTATTTGCCAGGGCCCGTTCTGGGCACGTATCCTATCCTCACTTCGTGGTGGCTTGGGTACGACGACGAGCGCAATCTTTACGCAATACTGTACGGAGAGCGTTCGCTATGATAAGGCATCGCGCGTTTTTCATGGCGCGCCCTTCGGTGTTTTTGCGGTTTGCTATCCTGACGCTTTATTGCAGATTGTACGGAGACTCTGTGTGATGAGCACCAATCCGTTGGCTCGACCCAACATGCTCGCGCTGTCCGTGCGCGCAGCGCTGTATGGTGGTGGTTATCTCGCGCTTCTGCACTACATGTTGCTGCGCCCGACGCGCGAATGAACCGGGCGTCGCTGCAAGCGCGGATCGCAGCTGTTGGCGCCGAAGTGGCGGCGCTGCCTGGGATGCCGAAGATACGCGTGCGTAGGGTGCTGCGGGCGTGGCATGACGCGATGGTTGATGTAGACTCGCTCATCGACCTCGTGCTCAGTCCTGCACCGAAGCCCGTGGTCCGTGCCGCTGCTCGGCGCCTTCGCAAGAAACTCTCAGGACCACCATGATCGACTTGACGTTCTTGTCGGCAGCGATCCCGTTGACGAAGGCGATCGCGTACAACAAACACGAACAAGCGTACAGCACCAAACCGTATCCCATGGTCCAGAAGGTATCGACGCATGTCGAGCGCGTCGATGACCTCACCGCGTTCCACACCGCGCTCGCAGCACACGCTGCGCAAGGCCACGCACTGCTCAAGGGCCGCGTGGCGCGTCCGCTGGTCAACGAGTCGCGCGCTGGGCTGCATTTGGACGAGCCTACGCAGTGGCTCGTGCTCGACTTCGACAAGGTCAACTTCGCGCCGACGCACGAAGGCGCGCTCGCGGCGCTCGGCCACTACATCCCACAGCTTGCACACGTCGACTGTCTGATCCAGCTCAGCGCGTCGTGCTTCGTGCCTACTGCGCGGAAGCTGTCGATGCATGTGTACGTGCTCCTGGAAGAGCCTGTCGACCCCAACCGCGCGCGCGACTGGCTCACCTTCATGAACTTCCAACCGCAGCTCATCGGTGAGCTGCGTTTGAGCAACAGCCTGCACGTGTTGTCGTACCCGCTCGATCGGATGGTCGCATCGCCGGCGCGGATTCTGTACATCGCGCCGCCACGCTGCATAGGGTTCACGTCGCCGGTCGAGCGCGCGATGTTCCTGGTGCGCGGCGCCCGCAGCCGGTTTCGGCTGCCCGAGTTCGCCGCGATCGACAGCAGCGTCATATCTGCGAAGATCAACGAACTGCGTCGCGCGGCCAATCTGCCGGAGCGCACGTTCGTCACGCGTCTTCACAACGGGATCGAACTGCTCGACGAGTGCGACGAGTGCACAGTGCACGACATCCGTCCGTCCGGCGAAGGCTATCTGCAGTTCAACATGAATGGCGGCGACAGTCGCGGCTACTGGATCAACCTGCGGCAACCACACATCATCGGCAACTTCAAGGGCGATCCGTTCCTGCGCACCGAGCAGGCTGCGCCCGAACTGTTCAAACAGCTGGTTCGCCAAAGCCATGCGCTGCCGCCGACGATTCCGCCTGCGTCGATCGAGCCGTTGGCGTTCTACGCGACGAACCGGCAGTCCAGCGTCTTCATCGGGTCGTACGATCGGGAGAACGACGCGTTGCGCATAGAGCCGTCGACGCGCGAAGCCGCGAGTGCGTGGATGGCGCGCTTCGGCGTGTATGTGAAGCAGCTTCCTCATTACGATCTGGAGTTCAACATGCAGAGCAAGATCCGTTTCGAGGAAGGCTATCCGATCATCAATCTGTTCGCGCAGACGCCGTATCTCAAACAGCACGCCAGCTACACGACGCGGGAGCTGGCGTCAGTGGAACCATTCGACAAAGCGTGTCCAACGATCTGGAAGACGATCTGGAGCGTTGTAGGGAGCAACCCGACAGCCGCCGAATACTTCGTCAACTGGGTGGCCGCGCTGTTCCAGCGGTGTGCGATGAACAAGAGCGCGTGGGTTTTTCACGGCGTGCAGGGAACAGGCAAGGGAATGCTTGTGCACTACATACTGCGCCCGTTGTTCGGAGAGCCTTGCGTGACGCAACAGCTCTACACGGTGCTCAACACTGGGTTCAACGGGTATCTCGAAGGCAAGCTGTTGGTGGTGTACGACGAAGCGGAACTGGGGCGTTCCCACGACTGGTCAGAAATGATGTCCAAGCTGAAGGACTGGATCACTGATCCGATCATCAGCATCATCGACAAGAACAAATCCGCGCGCGACGCCAAGAACACGGCGAACTTCATCTTCTGCACGAATGGCAGTCGCCCTGTCGTCATCGAAGACAGCGATCGGCGCTTCAATGTCGGCGACTACCAGCGGCAACGGCTGCTCTATACGCCCAACGAATACGCAGCCTTGGCTGATGGGCGCGAGCTTGACGCTTTCGCGCAGCTGCTCGGGAAGTGGAGCGTGAACGACGAGTGGCTGCTCCATCCCTACGCGGGCGACAGCAAGCGCAACATGTACGAAAGCACCCATTCGCTGCTCGACCAGGTGGGGCGCGCGATCCAGGAGGGCGACCTGGAGTTCTTCATCGACAATCGCCCTTCGGATGTGGTGCTGCGCACCGAACATGCCACGAAGATCCTGCCCGTGCGCGAGTACGACGCGCTTATCGCGCATGCTGCGCAGGACCAGCTCAGTGTGCTCACGCCTGACGATCTGTACGCCCTGTTCCGCATCGTGGCGCTTGGCGACAAGACGTTTCCAGAGACGCCCGCGCAGCAGCGCCGCATCTACAAGCGCTACAACCTGCTGGCCGAGCGCAACGATGTTCGTGTGGACAAGCGTACTGGCAAGAAGGTGCGCGGCATCCGTTCGCCTGTCTGGCGCCTGGACGAAGTAACGAAGGACAAAGCTGCGCCGTACATTGCGGGCGAGCAGCAAAAGCTGCGAGCGATCAAATAGGAGCGCGTGAGGTCGTGAAAAATATAACGCGTGTGTACTGGTACGAGTTCCGCTTTGCTATGGACTACTGGAACCTCGGGATGTTTGACGAGCAGCATCTGTACGGAAAGTTTTTTGGGCGCTTCACATGACCACCAAGTCCGTGTGGCTTTCTCCGGTGGGTGACGCTACCGAATTGTACGGATGGTACCTCGGGTGTAACGACGAGCAAGTTCTGTACAGGATGTTATTCGGCTATGGCGTGTAAATCCGCATGGCGCTCTTGCGTCGGAACAGACACAGTTCTGTACAGGTGGTATCTGGGGTGGGATGACGAGTACATGCTGTACCAGATATTGTTTGGATCTGTGTTGTGGTCAGTGGGGCATTTATGAGGCGTCGAATATTTGTGCTGGGCCGCCGCGTGCCTTGGTGGTGGCTTGGGTACGACGACGAGCGCAATCTTTACGCAATACTGTACGGAGAGCGTTCGCTATGATAAGGCATCGCGCGTTTTTCATGATGTCGTACACTGTCTCCTGGCGGCTCGACAACAACGACGAGCAGCTGCTCTATAGTGTTTTGTATGGGGTACATCGCGGATGGTGATCAAGTACGCGTTCACTTATTTGAATCCGTCGATGCGCTGGAGGCTCGGACTCCGTGACGAGTACGTCATTTACGTGATGATGTTTGGAAGGCGTGCGCTATGATTAAACGCGTGCTCACCCATCTTTATTCGCTGCCATACTGGGCGCTCGGTTGCAACGACGAAGACGCGCTCTATATGATCATGTATGGAGGGCCACCACGTGGGAGAAACTGGGTGTGGACCCTCGGCCTTGAAGACGAGGACGAGTTGTACAATATTATGTACGGCCCGTTCGTGTGTGACTGAAAACGGCGAAGACGTGCGCATGGATAACCCAGTGTGAGCATGTACAGGCCTTAGTTGGGGCTCGTACGACTCACTAACATTTGCTTGTGAACGAGGAGAGCGAAGATGGAAGTCAGCAAAGTTTCGGTTCGAGCGGGAAGCGAAGATGACCCCACCGTGGTGCGCGTGATGTTCACCACCAACCTGGACGTTCTGTTCAAGATGCTCGCCGGCATCGCCATCATTGGCGCGCTGGATGGTGAGGTTCGCGACGGTAATGTCGAGCTGTTCACGCGCGCGTTGCGCTACATCAACACTTCGTCACTGAACAACGTCGGGCTCCCGTGGCTTGGCCCACCGACGCTGACCGATAACAGGTCGCACACGTTCGCCATCGGCAAAGCGCTCGCCGAGTCGAACTGGAAGTTCCACACGCCGACAGCAGCAGAGATCGCGGCGCATATCGGATAGTGCGATGGGAAAGCGTCCGATCGTTGTGTGGTATGGAGCGAGCGCCTTTCCCCATACCGCTCTATACCCCATCGGCGGGAATTGTCTTTATCTCCGCAGAGGCAGTCTCGACGATTCGTTCTATTTGTACGGGGTATTTTTCTGCTGGTGACAAGAAGTGGCGCGCCTTGGAGAAGACCGTGAACCGCAAATCATGCACAAACCTCATGTGGTACGGCGTGTCCATGTTTTCGCACCGCCGTATTTACTTGCGCGTGTGTGATGCAGATGATGCGCAGTATCTGTACGGCGCATTTTTCTCAGGAACGCTGCTGTGAGCATAAAAAGAGCGTTTTGGAAGGGCAGTGACATTTCTCTTCGCGGGGTGTGGTTGTACAGGTGGTTGTACAGCGAGAGATCACTTTGGGGCGCTTTGTATTCGATATGGTTCGGCGACCGCTGCTGACGAGGGGCGTCTATGGCGTTCAAAATAGTCGTGTGGTCTGGTGCTGAAAAAGGCGCCCTACGCTGGTGGTACACGTTCAGGACTGTTAAAAACGGTGAATACTTGTACAGTGTGTTGTTCGGTAGATAGTCAAGGAGGTCGTCTTGTTGTGGCCGCATCAAGTAAAGACGCTTGAGTTCCTACGCCAATCGCCGGTCGTGTTCGACTGTTCTGACCCTGGAACTGGCAAAACGCGCGCGCATCTGGCAGCTGCTGTCGAGCGCGACGGCCGCGTGCTGGTTGTATGCCCCAAGACGCTGATGCGCAGCGCATGGGGCGCCGAACTGACCAATAACTTTCCGGGAGCGCCCTACGCGATCGCCGAAGCGGGTCAGCGGGGCTCTGCGTTTGCGACAGGCGCCAAGTTCGTGATTATCAACACAGACGGCGTGAAGGAGATCGTCAAGACGCCTGCACTTTTGAAAGGATTCAGGACGCTCATCGTCGATGAAAGTTCTGCGTTCAAGCATCCGACTGCGCAGCGTACGAAAGCGCTCATGAAACTGGCGCCTTTGTTTGCCCATCGTGCGCTGCTGAGCGGTACGCCCCACTCCAACTCGGTCACAGAGCTGTGGGCGCAGATGTATGCACTGGACAAAGGCGCTCGTCTTGGCCCGTCGTTCTTCGTCTTCAGGAACGCAGTTCAAGTCAGCGAACAGGTAGGCCCTTCGGCGGCGCACGTGCGTTGGCGCGACAAGCCGCAAGCCGAAGCCGTCGTGTATTCGCTTCTGAAGGACGTTTTGATCCGGCACGCCTTCGAGGACGTCATGTCGCACGTACCGCCGAATCACCGTTCGAAGTACCTGTATACGCCGAACGCAGTTGTTCGCAAGCGGTACGAGACACTCGCGCAGGAGTGCATCCTGGCGCTGAGCAGCGGGGAGGTAACTGCGGTGCACGCGGCTGCTCTACGCAACAAGCTGCTGCAGGTGCTCAGCGGCGCGGTGTACACGGGCGCCGACAAGTACGCAGTGCTCGACATGCAGCGGTACGAGCTTGTCGAGGAGCTCGTCGACCAGTACAGGCACTCGCTCGTGTTCTTCAACTGGCGCCATCAGAAGGATGTCCTGTGCGATCGCTTCGATGCGCGTGGCATGTCGTTCGCGGTCATCGACGGCTCAACACCGGAGCGCGAGCGCAACGAGATCGTGCAGGCGTATCAGGAGGGTAAGTACAAGACGCTGTTGCTGCACCCGCGTACTGGCGCACACGGTCTCACGCTCACGCGCGGCGAAGCTGCGATCGTCGTGTCGCCGTTTTACGAAGCGGATCTTCTCAAGCAGGCGATCCATCGTATCTATCGCGGCTCGCAGGACAAAGCAACCAACACTGTTCTTATCGAGGCTGAGAACACAGTCGAGCAGCTGGTGTACGCGCGGTTGAACAACAAAACCGAGCGTATGGATGATTTCCTTGAAATGGTCGAAGAGGCGTTCAAATCATGAGTGTGTTTACTCCAATCGACGCGCTGTTGGTCAACTTGCAGCGAAACGAGACGGTCGGCGCTGTTCGCATCGACAATCCGACGTGGAAAAAATTGCAGCATCTTTGCGATGAAGCGGGCATTCGCGAGCACGCAGCGCTCATTGCACCGTGGGTTGATCTCGTCGACACGCAGCGCGTGAGCGCAAGCGGTAACACCCAGATGCTGGCGTTTCCGCCGCTGATCGATCCGGGCTTCCGAGCGTTTTTGTCGGGGCTCAGCGAAGATGTTCTTTCTGCGCTGTTTGGGCTCGACGCCGCAGAGACGCATGGTGCGCGCAGCGACTTCTATATGGGCGCGCCGTGCGCATTGCGCCTCGCTCCCGATGTGCTCGCAGATGGAGACCCGCCATCTGTACTCGGACTGTTGGTGCGGAAGACCTTTGTGTGCGAGAGAAAGCCGCTTGCGCTTACGCGCTGCGTGCTGTCAGGCACGTACACGGGTCACCCGCAGCACATCATTTCGGCGCTCGAAGGGCGTACAGGCAAAACGTTCGTCGCCATTGCGCCGGACACGCGTTCGCACAGCTTGTTCAGAACCAAGATCGCCGTCTGCACGTATTCGAACAAGGTTTTCTTCCGTCCGAATTTCACGTTTTCGCGCGTGCGCTTCAGGGACGGGTCCGAAAGTTCGAACGCGTGTCTGGAGCTGCTGCACGCTGAAGGCGTGGAGTACACGCCCATCGCGCCTGTGATACCGTTCGAGCTGCCTGGGTATCATGGACCCGTTCGCGTATGGAACTCGTCTTCGAACGAAGCAAAGCGTACGGCGCATCACTACGGCGTTGAGCTCGAACTGGGCTTCGAGTCTCGCGAAGCGCGCGATGCGCTGTTCCACAAGCTGTTTGACACGAACGGGTCTTCCAAGGACGGGATCGCTCTTGTGGAGCGCGACGGCTCCCTGCGCGACGTGCCGAACGGTTGTGAGATCGTGGCTGCGCCGTTGCCTTTGTCGGACTATCAAGACCCGAACGGATGGTGGCAGCGCCATCTGGCGATGTTCCGGGCCGCGACCGGGAAAGGCTGGCCGTACAGGCATACCGCAGGCATCCACGTCAACATGAACGCAGCGAAGATCCCGCGTGATGTGCTCAACAAGACTGCGTTGTTCATCACCGTCGCGTTCCCGCTCTCTGTAAGGATTGCCGGGCGCAAGAACATCTACAACCCGACCACCACAATCGATCCTGCTACGGACGCGCGCTATGGGCGTCTGCGCGCGCGCCTGCAAGGGACTGGCTACTGGGGCATCAATACGACGAAGTATGCAGATGCATTTTTGGAAATGTGCGGTAGCAACAAGTACAGCGTGATGTCGCTTGTACATTCGAAGCGCGCGGAAGTGCGCATTTTCGGGAGTAACATCGACACAGTAGGATTTGTGTCGTGTGTGGAGTATTGCGACGCCGTCATGGCGTTCGTCAAGAATTGGACACCAGACGGGATCGTGAGCCGTGGCGTACGCTTGGCGCTCGATTTTCGCAAGTTCGTGTTCGACCACGAGTCAAAGTGGCCGTATCTGTGCAAACGCATGCGGGCATCCGCATTTGCCAAGGAGTGTCAGTAATCATGTGCATCATCGCTCTCAAGAAGCCTGGCGTCGAGATCACCGACGAGATCATCAAGACGTGTTTCGAAGCCAATCCGCACGGAGCTGGCTTCGCGTATTTCGATCCGTCGCGCGGATTGGGATGGGTGAAGGGGCTGTTCAATGTCGACGACTTCATCAAGGCGTATCGAAAGGAGACGACGGCAGACATGACCACGCTGCTGCATTTTCGAATCGCGACGATCGGAGGCAAGACGGTAGCGAATTGCCATCCGTTCGAGATCGAGCACGGCGTCTTGGCGCATAACGGGCCTTGTTTGAATCGCGCGCACTGCAGCGGAACGGCGGAACTGTCGGATTCTGCGCAGTTCGCCGAGCAGTTCGTCAAGCATCACACGTGGGAAGAGATCGAACGGAACAAGAAGTTCATCGAGGCGTTCGTCGGCTCCGAGAAAGTCGTATTTTTGTTCAGGGATGGTCGTACGCAGATCATCAACGAAAACAATGGCACTTGGGCCGAAGGCATCTGGTATTCGAATTGCAGTTACATGCCGCGCACGCACACGGCGCCCAAGTCCTGGCTCGACGACGAGTTCGATTATGCGCAGTGGGGCTACGGAGCGTATGGCGGAGGCGGCCGCTTCAACAGCAGGAAGCGTGGCCCTGTCAAGACAATGGTGTGGTCGCCGCACTTCAAGACGCTGTTGCCAAAACACGTGCGCGTGAAGAAGGACAAGGACACCGTGCTTCCGAGCGGTTTGTACACCTGGGCAGAGGAAGCTCACGCTTACATCCACGACAACGCCAAGCCGTCGGGCGCCAAAGTGGAAGCCATCGAGGGCATTCTGATCGACGGCAACGACATCGTCGGTGCGCATTTCACCGAGAAAGACGACATCGACGACTTTCTCATCGATCATGGCGAGAGCGTGGGAGCGTTCTCCAATAAAAGGAACCCCGTCAAGCTGCTGCCGGGCAAAGCAGCAGCAACCTGAGCTCAGAACCTGAAGAGGAGCAATAGCAATGCAGATCAAGTTGACGTTCGACAACGGCCGCGTTCTCGTCATCGACGCCGCGCAGGAGGCGGTCGTCGAGCCCACCCCGCGCGCGCCCGAGCGCCCCAGCGACGCGGTGTTCGGCTTCGTGAACATCTACGAGGACGCGAACGGCCACTGCGACCATCCGGGCTACTACGTGCACACCACCGAGGAGGACGCTGACGAGCGCGCCGAGTCGAACCAGCTCCGCTGTGTGCGCGTGCTCAAGCAGTCCACGGCGCCTGCGCAGTTCGAACAGAAGTGGAACGTCGGCACCCGCCGTTCCGGGCGCCTGGTGATCGACAACGGTCGTGTGCGCCATCCGGTGCGCAACATCCTCGGCACGCTGTACAAGCTGGCTGCCGATCGGTACGTGTTCGTGGGTGCTTGACGAGAAGCGGACGTAGCAGCATCATGAGCGCTCTTCATTCGCGGAAGAGCGCTCATGTCACACCACACGGTGTGCTGCATCGATTTTGAAACGTACTACGACGACGAATACTCACTCAAAAAACTGTCAACAACGGATTACATTCGGCACCCGCTCTTCAACGTGCACTCAGTTGTGCTCCAGTGGGAAGACGGGCGTGTAGTACATGCAGGCGCAGCCGACGTAGTGCGCGTTCTGCAGGAAGTGGACTGGGCGTCGACAGGTGTGGTGGCGCATCACGCGCAGTTCGACGGACTTATCCTCACCCACCATTTTGGCCACTCCCCGGCGTTCTGGTACGACACCATATCCATGGCGCGCAACGTGCTTGGAGTCGACGTGGCGTTCAACCTGGACGCGCTGGCGCGGCGCCTCGGCTTTGAGGGCAAGCAGCACGGCGAGGCGCTTGGGGCGACCAAAGGCAAGCGCGAGCTCACTGCGCACGAGCTTGAAGATCTGCTCACGTACAACACTTTTGACGTCGAGCAGACGATGAAAGTGTTCAAGAAGCTGTTGCCGTTCGTGTCGGAGCGCGAGCTACGCACGATCGACACCACCATTCGCATGTACGCGGAGCCGGTGCTTCACATCGACGCCGGTCGTGTGGAGCGTTTGCTGGAAGAAGAGCGCGCGCACAAACGCGCGCTTTTTTCAAAGGTCGAAGGGGCAGAGTGGCTGAGTTCTGCGCCGGCCATGGCAGCCAAGCTCCTGGAACTGGGCGTCGAACCACCGATGAAGATCAGCGCGCGGACCGGCAAGCCCATCTACGCGTTTGCACAGTCTGACATCGAGTTCAAGGCGCTCCTTGAGCACCCCGTGGACGCAGTACGCAACCTGGTTGAAGCGCGCCTGGGCGTCAAATCGACGTTGATAGAGACGCGCGCGACGACGATCCTGCGGCGCGCGGGCCTTCCTACACCGATCTACCTCAACTACTGCGGCGCGCGCACGGGTCGCTGGTCAGGCGGTGACGGCGCCAACTGGCAGAATCTGCCGCGCAGGGGGCGTGGTGCGGAGCTGCGCAAGTCGCTGATGGCGCCGCCGGGCTGCGTGCTGGTCATCGGCGACGCTTCCCAGATCGAAGCGCGTCTGCTCGCGTGGGCAGCCGGCGAAGAGGAGATCATCGACGCGTTCGCAGCGGGCGAAGACGTGTACGCCCTCACAGCATCGATGATCTACGACCGCGAGATCGACCCGGTCGTGGACATCGCAGAGCGGTTTGTGGGGAAGGTCTTCACCTTGGGCGCTGGCTACGGAGCTGGCCCGAAGAAAATGCACCACATGCTTCGCGTGGGGCAGTTCGGACCGCCGGTGGTGCAGGACTACGAAAAGACGGAGGAGCAGACGCAAGCGTGGAGGACCGCACGCATGCGTACAGTGCACTATTGGCGCGCTGCTGAAAGGCACGCCCAAGCGGCATTTTTCAATGGTGCGCCGATGCCACTTGGAGCGGTGCAGTTCGAACTGTCCGCGAACAAACGCGACGGATTGATCGTACTTCCAGACGGGATGCGCATACGCTACACCGACGTCTATATCGACACGGACAGCGGCCAGATGTGCTACACCGCGCGCAAGGGGCCGGTGAAACTGTATGGTGGCATCCTCACTGAAAACATCATTCAGGCGCTTGCACGCGCGGTGCTGGTAGAGCACATGGACAATGTGTGTGCTGCGCTGCCGTATCTACGCATCGCAACCACTACGCACGACGAAATAGTAGGCGTTGTGCCTGCGCAGTTCGAAGAGCAGGCCGCGCAGACGCTGAAACAATGCATGACCGTCCCGCCTGCATGGGCCACTGGACTCCCACTGGATGCCAAAGTACACACAAGCCGGATATACGACAAAGTTTGAAGTCGAGCTTGACGACCTTCACGCGCTTCTGCAGCTGATGGTCAATCGAGCCTACGACGTCGGCTACAAGCATGCGTCGCTAGGCAAAGAGCGTCAACCACCCAACGTGAGGAAAGAGCTGATATGGAAGCTACGCAAGGCAAAATGAGTGCGCTGGAGTTCGTCGGTGCAATTACCCGCACTGTGGAGAACGCAGAGTACAAGGCGTATCTGAAGCCGGAAGTCATCACGGCTCTCGTACGCTCTGGCTACTCGGCACAGGAAGCGGATAGCGCGGCCGACGCGTTTTTCCGCCCGGAAGGAGCGACCATCCAGTGACTGAAGAAGCCACCATTGGTGCGCTGATCGATGCGGTGGACGCGGCTGACAAAGCCGCGTCCATCGTCGAAGAGCAGTTCCGCCAAGCAACGGAGCGTCTGCAGGCAGCGCGCGACGCGCTTATCAGGAAAATGCGCGAGGAGAGCACCACCAGCGCAGCCAACAGCAACATCAAGGTGTCGCTATCGGAAGGCGTGCGCCCACAGGTGCAGGACTGGGAAGCGTTCTACGAGTTCGTCAAACGCCACAAGGCGTATCAGCTGTTCGAGCGCCGGATTGCCAAGAAGGCGTTTGAAGAAGTGCTAGAATCCAGGAAGGGCAAAGAAGTCCCCGGCGTGACTTTGTTTACCTACGATCGTCTCACTGTACGCCGCAACTAGACAACGAGGCCGCTATGAGCAATCCCACGACTGACATTGCTGTACTGGACGCGGAACTGGCAAAGGAAGCCCAGAGCATCAAGACGCAGATCGCTGCGCCGACGTCGCCCAAGCTGAGCATCGACAAGAACGGTAACTGGGTCGCACCTGATGGGCGCGTCTTCGGCGAGGAGATCCGTGGTGTCGTCGTCGATTTCGTGTCCGCCAATCGTTTCTACGACCGCCCGTACGATCCGAGCAACCCGATGGTTCCTGCGTGTTTCTCCATCGGGAAAGTGTTGGCCGACATGAAGCCGTCTACCAACTCGCCGACGCCGCAGCACGACGTGTGTGTCGACTGCCAGCACAACCAGTTCGGCTCGCGTGGTAACGGCAAAGCGTGCAAGAACACGCGCGAAATCGCATTCATGCTGGAGAGCGACTTCGAAGACGCGAACGCGCCGCTGTATCTGATCAGCGTGCCGCCGACGGGGCTGAAAGCGTTTGACAGTTTCGTCAACGCTGTCGCGCGTTTGTTCGACGGCCCTCCCTTGAAGGCGCTGGTCAGCGTGCGCGTCGTGGCGCAGGCCACGTATTTCACCATGAAATTTGTTGACATCGCGCCAAATCCTGAGTACAAGGATTTTGCTGCGATGCGCGGTGAAGCGCTGGACATGATCACGCGCGAGCCGGACGTTTCGCAGTACGTGCCGCTCAAGACGGCACGCCCGGCAGCTGCACGCCGCTGACCCAAACTCACCAGCCACACTGAGGGTTATCCATGCCAATTTCTCGCGTTTCTCGCCACTACACTCCAGCTGACCCGGCGCTCACTGACGCCGTTTTGAGCGGCGCACCTGCGGATGGTGGCGCCGAAGGGGCGCCTGCGCCTGCGCCTGCGCCTGCGCCTGCGCCTGCGCCTGCAGCGGCGCCTGCGCCTGCGCCCGCGCCTGCGCCCGCGCCTGCGCCCGCGCCTGCAGCTGCAGAGGCCCCCAAACGGCGCGGTCGGCCGCCTATGACGCCGGAGCAGAAGGCTGCCGCAGCCGCCGCGCGCAAGGGAAGGGATGTGAAGGCCCCGCGCCGCTCCAAGGCGCGCACTACGGAAGCACCTGCTACGCCGCACCAGGCGGCTCTGGACGCCCTCTTCGCGTTGAACAAGGCGCGTTCGGAGGCCATTGCAGCCGTGAACGCCAAGTACGCGCCTCGCATTGCAGCTGCGCACGCGAAACTCGGTACTCTGCTCGGCGTTTGACCGCCGTGCGTGAAAGTACCTTCATTCGGGCGGTATGCAGCAGGCTACCGCCCGTTGTTTTTTCCCAGTCCATGACTGGGGCGTCCATGACCATGGGCGGCACGCCTGATCGCTACTTTGATCTGCATGTAGGTGGGAACGGCCGCGACCTGTGGGTCGAATTCAAATACGCGACTCCAACCAGAAACGGTGTGGATGTGGGGCAGTTGTTGTCTCCGCTTCAGAAGAAGTGGCTTCGTCGGCGCTGGCAGAACGGCGCCAATGCGTGCGTGATGGTGGGCGTACGCAACGCACGCGCGGAAGGGTTTGTGTTGGAATCGCCTGAGCTCTGGGAAACCCGCGTGACGAGCGAGTTTGTTCTCCAGCACAAAAAGTCGGCGCACGACCTTGCCATTTACATAGTCCAACGCTTGCTGTAAGGAGCATTATGCTATTCGTCCATCTGCTCAAAATGTGCGGGACGTTTCTTTTCAAACTTGCGGAGGCAATTGCTGTCGTCCGCGCGTTCATGGTGCTGATGCGTGGCGTTCGTGTCAAATACAGTTGACAACTGGATAGCGCTCTGGCGCGCTATATACGTGGTGGTCAAGCGCCATCCTGTAGGGCAGCCCATGTCCGCCACGGAGCGCGATGGCATTCTCAGTGCGCTGGAGAGCGCAGTAGCCATCACGCTGCTGTTCTCTGACACGTTGAAGCGCGCGCGACCCGCAGCAGACGGAAACGAAGCGCTTCTGAGCGCGCTCATATCACGCGCCGAGAAAGCGCTTGATCGCCCGTTGGTGCTCGACGAAGATCTGCGCACCCAGTGCGAGGCACAAGCGCGGAAGCTGCTGCAGGCGGACGGGATCATCGCTTTGGTAGCAATGGGGCGCACTCCTGAGCGCGCAGTTCTTGAGAGCTACATGCATGCATACCGTTAGCGTCAACGAATTCAGCGCCCTCTTGCAGGAGCTGATAACAGATGGGCTCGGCGAAGAAACTTTGTATGTGCTGCAGCCTGAACACGGAGCGGAGCCCGTCACCAAGATACTGCCGCGCGTGCTGTCCACCGATGGGCAACTTTTTGACCTGGAGCTTTACTCCGGTGTTGCGTCTGATCGACCCGAATACTCGATAGGCGCCGCGTTCAAACGCGTGCGCCAGATTCTCGCTCAGTATCCCAACGCAGGTGAGTACACGGTGACTATTTTCCAGTGTACGCACGGCGCCGAACCGCTCGCGGCGATCGACATCGAGCGCACCACTTTGATGACGGAACGCTTTGCATGCACATCAACAAAAAAGTGAGAGAAGCGGTACGCGCCATAGAAGCGCTAGGTGTCTCCGTGGAAAGTTGCACGCAGAACAAAGGACATTTTCGATTACACCTGAAATACAAGAACGAGCCGATGCTGTATTTTATTGGGTCCACGCCGTCTGACTACAAGAGCATGCTCAACATGACTGCGGACATCCGGCGCGCCGTCAAAGACATCGACGAGGGTCGCATACCATGGTTGAACAAGAAGAACTACAGCGTCGCCTCCGCGACGCAGCACTCTGTCGGGACGTCTTCCTAGCCGGCGGAGAGCACGGTGTACCAGATCTCGTGACGACGATCTGCACTGGATCCCCCATCGAGATCCCAAAGGCGATTGCGCAGCTGCGCTTGCGCTACCGCGTGTGGTGCAGCAACTGGAATGACGCAGCGACGGGCCACACAGCGCGCGTTCTGCGCAGCGCGACACGGGCTGAGTACTACACGAGCGCAGCGCCTGAAACGTGCGACGTGGTGTATCTCGGCGACAACGTCTACGCCGCGTTCCGCGACGACCAGCTCATTGGCATCGCTGCGCATCCAGAATACTGGCTGGCGAGCTACGACCTGGGGAAGGTGTCGCTGTGAAGCCACTGTTGCATTGGTCGTATTCGATGCTCGCGCTCTACAGGAGCTGCCCCTTCGCGGTGAAGCTCAAGTACATCGAGCACGCGCCTGAGCCCGCGCCAACACCTGACCGTGAAGCCGCCAACGAACGCGGTATACGCGTTCACAAAGGGCTTGAAGACGCTGTCATGCATGGGGGTCCAACGCCTCCAGAAGCCGCGTACTTTGCCGAAAACGTGGAGCAGCTGCGGGGGTTGCGCACCAACGAACACGTCCACGTCGAAGTGGAGAAGCGCACGTATTTCGACAGCAACTGGTCGGTAACGGACGCTTCCGACTATTGGCTCGTCGTGGTGCGTGATGCGTTCGTGGTGACGCCCGAGTACGCGCTCACCATCGACTACAAGACGGGCAAGCGCTACGGCAACGAAGTGAAGCACTTCAGCCAGATGTCTCTCTACGCCGTGTGCGCGTGGTTGGAATACCCGATGTTCCAGGAGTATCCGACCGAGCTCTGGTACCTCGACCAGAAACACCTGCAGACGCACGACTTCTCACCTACTACGCTGATGAAGCATCGCGCGGCTTTTGACGCCGAAGTGGGCGTGATGTTCAGCGACAAGTTTTTCAGGCCGCGCCCGTCGCGCCCAACGTGCAAGTTCTGCCCTTACAGTCCACGTGGCACCGGCGTCTGTCCGGTCGGAGTATAAAAATGAGTGAAGCAGAATCCCGTGCGCGCGTCATGCAGCTTTTGCGCAGCTTGGTCGAGAGTCGGCCTGCGCTGGCGCTCAACAGCTATGCTACCTACCGTGCGTACAAGGACGACTCCAACAAACTGTCTCTGCAGCTCCGTGATGCGCGCCGTTTGCTCGACGAAATCGACAAACGCAAACGCATAACGTGCAGCGCGATCATCGCTGGCATCGACGGCGGCAACGGGCGCCTCCAGCTGCGCAACGGCTCACTCACGTACGTGGCAGGGCAGTACTACCCGATGGAGTACCGCGCTGCTGTGTGCGCCGCTGCGGCGCGCATAATGACCAAGTTTTGGGCGACTGAGCCCAAGAGCGCGGTGGTGATGTCGCGCGCCGCGCTTGGAACCGGAATCATCAACCGCTGGTTTCGCGATTGAATAAACAGCCCGGAAGCTCTTACAGACTTCCGGGCTTTCTTTTTGTCTCTTGATTGAGACAGGCCCCACTCTGTGGTGGCCAGAGCAACTACCCCTCAGAGTTTCGCTTTGATCTTCAGAAGCTCTTTCTTGAGGTCATCGACCAGCGTCCCGACGGAGTACGCGCCGTGAACGTGCCCGAGAACGAACGCCATCACTACGAGAGCTGCTACGACTACGACAATCAGCATGACAGGCTCCTATACGTTGAGAGGGAGATTGAGCTGCGTTGACTCGACCGCTGGCGCGACGGACTCAGGGGGAAGGCTGCCGTCCCAACGATCTCCAAGAACGTGCGTTACGATCCGATGCACTTCGCTCAGCGATTTCACGCGCAGCACGGGGGGCGTCACGAGCATGTTGCTCCCGTTCTTGCCCTTGGCGACCAGGGTGCCTTCGATGACCAGAAGGTACGCGCCATCGCTTTTTGCGACCATGACGGTCTGGTTGATGATGCTCATGCGTCCATCCTCTCGATAGTGGCGTGGTCTTCCTCGTCGTGATACGGCGTAAGGTCCAGGTCGCGCGGCACGTTGTCGAATTTGTCCCGGTTGTGGATGCGTTTGATGTGCTTGGTGAAGAACGCGTTGTACTCACCCCAGTCCGCGCCGTCGGCCTTCACGGCATCCCGTTCGACGCGCAAGGCTATCTGGTGCGCGAACTGGTACGGGATGTCGTAGCTGTCGAGGAGCGCTTTCTCTACAGCTTCGTGCAGCAGCAGATACCGCATGACGTCGACTTTCTTGCCGTCCGACTGGGTGAAAGAGCGCGGCAGCGTACGGTCCACGTACAGCGTGCGGCCGTTCTTCGAATACCCTGCGACATACGGAATGTCGTGCGCCGTATCGATCTTGCAGTCGCGCTGGATCGCCGTGACCGCTTTATCGAGGATGTCGTTGTTGAGTACCCAGTCATTAGGCTTTGGGCGCCAGGTGGAAGCCATCAGCGATGCAGCCCTTTCAGGATGATCGCAAGCCGCGCGCGGCGTCCCAGAACCCCCGGCTCCTTGGCTGCGCGACGCAGCTTCGATACCGGAATGGTTTTGCCTTTGGGGACGTGGAGATCCGCGCGAAGAGCGCCGGGGTGCTTGATAGCGCCTTTGATCCAGTGTTTGTCAGCCATATGCGTATTCCTGTGTCAGTGAACGCCTGCGCGCTCGAACCAATGCCCCCACACGTTAGAGCCGGGCATCGCATCCGTCAACACTTTGCCCACGCCCGTACGGCCTTCAACCATTCCTGCGATTTCGCCCAGCTGCGCGCGCGTCGGCGACATGAAAGAGTTCGCCGTGTTGAGGCCAATGGAGCCTCCTGGACCGCCTAGCGCAGACGCCGCGAACAGATGCTTCAAGTAGTCGGTCGGCCCCGCATTGGCCATGGCAGGCGGCGCTGCAGACCCGTACGTGATCATGGACTTGAGCATTTCACCAGCTGCTGTTGCACCCAGGTATCCAGCTGCCGGAATTGCACCGCGCACGTTGCCCCACGCAATCTCGTGCACCATGCGCTCACTGATCTGGTGGTACATGGTGTACGTGTAGTTCTTGTACTGCGCCAGCAGCGTGAAGTGCGGATCGCGGAACCACAAAGGCGCGTCGACAGCCGTCGGGTTGATGTTCGCCTCGTTGACGAAGCGGAAAATGGCGTGCTCGACCTTTGGCGTCAGTTTCACGAACGCCGGATTGCGTTCGTCGCGCTGCACGTCGCTGCGCTTGAGCCCGAGCTCGTTGAAATAGCGCTCGCTGTCCGGCGTCCACAGCGCCTGATGGTACAAAAGGAAACGGTTGGCAGTAGACGTGGCCGCCATGCGATTGAACTTCGTGAAGAAGTCCATTCCGTTGAACTTGAACAGCGCAGTATTGAAACGGTTAGCCAGACTCGACTCGTTGTCGTCGCCCACGTTGACCGTATGCGCGAGCGCTTCGGTCATGCCATGGCGCTGGAGAGTGCCGAGCCCTTCGGCAAAGCTGCGCAGCGCGCCGTTGTCCTTTCCGCGCACAGCGCGCGCGGCGTCACGAAAGCCGTTCCACGCGAGCGACACGTTGCCGCCTGTGCGAACCCAGTTGCCCAGAGGGTCTACCAGCGAGTTGAGTGTGTTGAGCCACAGCAGACGCACGTTCTGATACGCGCCGATGACTGACGCGGCCTTGGCAATATCATCACCTTTGAGCGAAGACAGATGCGAGTCGAACGCGTAGTCGATCGCGTGGAACGCGCGCTTGAGAAGGGGATTCAGCTCGTAGTGCTTGGTGCCAAGCACGTGGTCCATCATGTCCGTCGCGTACTTGATCTGGTAGTCCGTCGCGCCTTGGCGCTTGGCCTTGTGCAGAAGATCAGCCACGCGGCTGTGTGACTTGCCGTTCTCGTCCGTGTATTCGTAGGCGCGCGCAAACTCGGCGCGGCGCGTGCCACGACGGATGTATTTGCCGATGTTGCCTGCGAGATCCTTGGAGCGGAAGCTGTTGAACTGGTCGATCTGGTCCTTCGTGCCGTGGTCGAATATGAACTGCGACACGCGCGGGTGCGCTTCGCGGAAACCTGGGCGCATGCCACTGTTGAGCATGGTACCCATCGGGCCGTGAACGTCGGGGCTGTGTGCAGCCATGTGGAAGAACGTGTTCTGAATGTCTTCCGGCGTCATGCTGGCGACGTCGAACGGCGCTGGCGCGTTACGCGCAGCGGCGCGCTTGTTCATGTCTTCCAGAACCGCCTTCATCGGCGCCTGGAAGTTGGGGGACGCCAGCAGATCCTTGAACTCGCGGCTGCGCGCGTTCACCTGCGCGGGGTCAATCACTACACCGTACGGGTTTTTCGCTTTGCCGACCCGGACGCCGGCGTCGGTCAGGTACCGATGGAAGTGCTGATAGAACGCGCGCAGCTGCATGGCTTTGTCGCGAAGCGCAGGTGTAAGCGCGGAGTCGTCATGGGCCGCCAGCGCTTCGTGCAGCTTCAGTTGATCGTCCTTGGATACGCCGTGCAGGATGTGATCTGCGCGATTGAGCCACTGGGAACGCGCCTGGTCGTTGGCCATGATGTACGGACGGTCCTGCAGATTGCTCTGCTCGCCGGAGGTCTGGTGCGTGCGCGCCATGAGCTCTTGAAGCGCCGGAACCATCCACTGGTGCACGCGCTTGACCGGCGCACCGAGGAACCGCTGCGATACGTTCTGGTTGAACGTACGCAGTTTCTGCTGGACATCGAGAATCGGCTTCTGCCAGCCGCGTGCTTCGTTGTTGCGGTAGTCCGTGTAGATGCTGAAGGGTTTTTCCAAGGAGCCCAACGCACCACCACTGGCTTTGAATTTGGCAAGTACAAAGCGGCCGTAGTCGCGCTGGGACGGCATGCCTACGCGACGACGCCCCATGTCGACGAGGTTGTCGAACAGAGTGCTCAGTGACTGGCTTTTGGTTAGATTGAGCTTGCCTTCTGCGTGAAGCGCAGCCGCCGCATTGACCAACGTCTCCGATTGCGTGCCACTGAAGAGGACGCTGCGTTCGAGGTCGGGCAGATGCTCGATGACCTGGCGCACAATTTCCGGGCGCGACACGAATTCGTAGGCAGCCCGACGCGACGCAGGATCCAGCTGCATGAACGCGCCCATCGGCATGGGGTCCGGCGCGCCTTCGGGGCGGTTTACACCGTCCGGCACCGGAGGCACAGCGTCGGCCACTGCGTTCGGCCCCGGCTCCTGAAACGCGCTCTTGTCGCCGGCGCCACCAGCGGCCATGTCATCGAAGTTGCGCTCAGGACTCCACATCCTGGCCACGAAGTCGCGCACGCTCTGCGGCGCTTCAACGCTCTTGCCCATGATGCTGCGCGCGATGGAGTGCACGACGCCCATCGCACGTCCGAGCCGCTGGAAGAACCGGGTGATCGCCCCCGTGGGGGAATCGGGTGCCGTCAAAACGCGCGCGATGTGATCTGCCATGTATTCAGGGAACGACATCAGATACTCGCGGTTGGCTTCGCTCATTTCACCCAGTGACTGCGCCTGGCGTGGCGCGATCGCGTCGAACAGCTTCATGGACGAGAAGATTGGCGCGCGCGACGCGCGCACTTCGTCGCCACCGCGTGCAGGCGCCGCACGCTGCTGCTCGACCCAGTTCTTCCAGTCTTTCTGAAGCGCTTCCTTGACTTCTGGAGTGGTCTGATCGAAATGCTCGTGCACGACGGCGTGGCCGATCTCATGAGCAATGGTGGCCACGTGTGCAGCGCCTTTGAGCTGGCTGCTGACGGAGATCGTGCGCGTGTCCGGGTCGTACCAGCCGTTGCGACCGGCAGAGTCGTGCGCGTGCTGCTGGTACGTGATGCCCTGCAAGCCAAACCCATGCGCCAAATGATCGACCCACGCCTGCGCGGCTTCCGGCTGGACGCTCTCGGATTTCACCAGACGCTGACCTTCATCGCTGATTTCCTTGAACGCGCGGCTGTTGGTGACGCGCGCGATCGTATCGCGCAGCGTGGGCGTCTTGGGGGGAGCTGCAGGCGGCCGCTCGTCATTGGATGCCGCTGTCTGGTTATCAAACGGATTCGTGCCACCGGCATGCTCGCGAACAGTGCCTGTGCGCGTTGCACGTTCTGGTGTGTCAGTCTGGTCGGCGGCGTCCAGAACCGTGTGCGCCGCTGCTTTCACTGACGGCACCGCGTACTTGTCTTTCAGCACGTTGCGCGCCAGCTTGAGCATTTCGTTGCGCGGACGGCTGGCGTCTGGAGCAACTTTCGCGTGGTCGAGCAGCGTCGCGCGAGCACGCGCCAGATCGAGAGTCTGCGACATGCGTGGATCGCCGTCAGCCAGCTGCGTGGCGATCGAGTTGATCGCCGGCGCAAAGCGGCCTGCGCGCCCTTTGCGGAACGCAGCTTCCAGGGCGTCTTGGAGCGGCGCACGCGGATCGAGGCCCGCAGCACCAAGCGCGCGGCGCAGAGTCCCCTCAAGCTGCCGGTCCGATGCCGCGCGCTCTTCGCGCGAAAGTGGCGCGCCATCAGTACGAGGCTCGAACACTGTCTTTTCGGTGGGAGCTGGGGTGTCACCATCGACAAACGCGCCAAAGTCCGGTGCTTTTTGCGAACGCAAGCGGTCGAACGCCCAGTCGCTAGCAGCGCGCCCCGCGTCCAAAGAGTACGCTGGCGTCTGGCGCGGACCCAGCGCGGAGCTCTGGCTGCTGGGATCGTATGCGCCTTGCGCCGTATCTACGGGGTCGCCTACCGTGCTGAAATCGTTGCCGATGCCCGGCGTAGCGGAAGGCGCCGGACCGCGCTCTTCAGGCGTGTAGGGCGTCGCTGGCTGCGCATACATCGCCCGTATTTGCGCAGCTTCATCAGCTGTCAACGGAGCGGCGTTGCGCGCGAGCACGAGCCCTGGCTGGATGGACGAAGGATCAACCTTGTCGCCGAACAGCTGCGCTTGGCCCATCGCAGTGTGAAACGCGTTGAGCAGACGCGTGCGATCATCCGGGGAAGGGTCGCGATACGCAGGGTTGGTGAGGGTATCAGCCACCATGCCAGGCACGTTCGCCCGCAGCGTGTAGGGAGCGCCCTGTGCGTTAACGGACTGCATGGTAACGCCTTCGTTCTCTGGCACGCGCCCTGGATTCTTGTAAAACCGATTGCGACCGTACTGACCGCGCGTGAAGGGACGAGCATCGCGCGCGTCGTCCGCAGCCGCAGTCGCCGCATCCACTGTAGCCAGAGGCGCTTCACCAGCAGCTTCCGGGTCTTCAGCGCCCGTTTCGTCGGAATCAGGAAGTGCTTCCGGCGCAGGTTCTGCAGCGGCATTGCGCTGCAGTGCTTCCGTGTACGCATCCCCCAGCGCCGTAGCCGGGCCTTCTTCTGGCAACGACGCAGCCGGTTCGAAGGCAGTCGGGTTCTGCGCCTTGAACGCTTCACTCGCGCGTCCCTGCAACGCGCGTGCCGCAGCTATCGCACGAACAACCGCCCCGTCAGGACCGCCTCCCATTTCATCGGGTACGCTGCTGACGAACTTGCTCACCAGCCGCTTGGTGGGAGCGTCCAGAGAGTCCAGGCCGTTGCGAAGCGCAGAGACGTACGCTTCGATCTGCGCCGTAATGCCGGGCTTGGCAAGCGCGCTGTCGGGAAGAAAACGCGCCGCAACGTTGGCCATCCAGCCCGCGCGAACCGGGTCATCGACAGCAACGGAGAACGCGTTTTGAAGCCGCGCTATGCGCGCCGGATCGGGCGCCGGAACAGCGCGCTCGGGAACCGGCGCGTCATTGAACGTGACGCCGTTGTCCTTGAGCGTTTTTTTCGTGGCCTGGATCTTGTCTTTGAACCCGGCAACGGACGCGTCGTAGCTGTCTTTCGCTTTCTGCGCGATTCCAAGCCAATCGACACGGTCGAGCATTGCGCCGGTCCACGCGCCGGTGTGCTGTACCGCACTACGGAGCGCGGAGGCGATGCCGCCGATAGTGCCGTTGCTTTTCGCGATGACGTCCTGCATATCCACGGCGTTCAGCGCTGCACGCGCTTTGCCGCCTACAGCCGACGCCGCCTTGCGCAAGTGGGATGCGATAGGAGCGAGCGCGTCGCGAGCCGCATCCACGCCGGTCGCCACGCCGCTGGCAGCGACATCCGTGGCTGCGTCCGTAGCACTGCGAGCCTTGCGCGCCGCAGCAAGCGCGTGCCCGAAGGCTGTGGTTGTCGCATCCCCTACTGCGCGCGCACCATGCACTTCGGGTGCCATCGCACCCATGGCGACGCCTAGAACAGCACCGCTTGCAAGCGCGTTGAGGTACTGCTGCCCCATTCCCGGCCCGAGCAGCTGCGGCGGCTGGTGCATGATCCATGCGTGCGTGAGTTGGTTGGCCGCTGTAGACGCGGTGTTGATGGTGCCGAAAGTGGCTGCGTTGTGCGCAGCCGCTTTGACGAGGCGTCCATACCACGGCGTTTTGCTGGCTACATCGCGCGCAGTGCCATCGAGCGCGGCCGCAGCCTCTGCATGCAGAGGCGCAGCTTCGGCGAACAGGTGCGTGATGGGAGCAGCCTGCATGGCGCTCACAGCGGCGTCCCCCAGAAGCCCTTTGGCTGCCGCAGCTTGAGGGTCTTTGGCGTCGAGCACGTCCGGCACCGAATTGGGCGCGTTCATTGCGGTGCCGAGCGCGGTGTTGGCGGCGAAATTGCGTACCATGGCCCGACGCGCAAGACCCTTCAGGACCGGCGCGCCTGCTTTGTCCAGAGCTGCCTGCCGCGCGGCAGCGACACCAGCGTCGTCGAGGCCCGCGCTGGTGGCGGCGTCCGCAGCAGCGGAGCCTGCAGCGTCTACGCCCGCATCACCCAGCGCGGCGCCTACATCGCCCAAACCGCCTGTCGCGAGCCCCAAGCCCGCAAAGCCGATCGCAGAGGGGATAAAGCCACCCAGTTTCGCCGCCGCGTAGGAACCCGCGTCGCCAAGGCCGTGGATCTGGCTGATGTTGTCCACAGGGACCGGGTACTCTTTGTCCGCCGCCGCCGTGTCGGCCGCCGCTTCTTCCAACGCAGCGTGGCCGCTGGTAGTGGCGCCGACAGCGTTTTCACCCAGCCCCTTGAGCGCGTAGTACATCGAAGGAAGCTCGGCGATGCTGCGATGCAACCCGAGCATGAACGAGTTGTCGCCAGTGTCCACGGTGCTGGCCTGCTGCTGCGCCTGCGCCAGATCGGCCATGTTGCCGCCGTCTCCAGACGCTCCCATCGAGCGCCGCAGGCCGTAGCCAGGAGCCAGAACGTTGAAGCCCGGCGTGCGAGCCAGTCGCGCAAAGGCGTTCGGATCGAATTGAGCAGCCATCAGGGCGTCCGACGAAGGGAACCAGTAGGCGCTTGCGTGCGCCCAGTGACGTACGCGAGCGCGCGCAGCTCCTGCGCCTGCTCCGGCGTCATCGGGAACGGGGCGCTGTTGAAGTGGCCAGTCCACGGCGTTGAGCCGTCATCACCCATGTAGTTGATCGCGACCGGCTCGCCGTGCGGCCCCCACTGGATGTCGTTGATGGTAGAACCCAAGGCTGCACGGCCTTCTGTACTGAACCGCGTCTTGTTCCACCACGACGACCCTTGGTACGAAGCGCGAGAGATAAGACTGTTGAGCAGCGAAACGAGCTGCGCACCATGCGGCGTATTGGTGAAATCCTGGATCTGCTGCGGCGTCATATGCTGCAGACCGGCGTCGTCAAGCATCTGCAGGGCGATGCGGCCCTGCTGCTCAACACCGGCCGGCGTCAAATTGCCGCTAGCATCGACATACGGCGCCTTGTCGAACATCGCCAGTTCGTCGTTGTACGTTTTCAGCCGCTGCGCATTGGCCCGCGTCTGCTGCGCCCGCGCTTCCGTATTACGGGCAGCGCCTTCAGCTAGCTCCGAGTACATGTTTGCAGCCTGCACAGGCGTCGTCGGAACGGGGATGACAGGAGCCCCCGCAGCCACGCCAGCGCCTGCGTCCACCAGCGCGCGACCCGCAGACCCCGGCGCGGCGCCCGCAGTGCCGGGCGCGCCGCCAGTGGGCGCAAAAGCTACGCGGCGCAGCCCCAAAGGCCCCGCCTGCGCGCTCAGTTGCGAGGCTGTCAGCGTATCCGCCAGCCGCTCTTCCGAAGGAATCACGTGCGTAGCGTCTCCCAGCGCGCTGTACGCTCCGCCGGCAATCGACGCCTGCTGCGGCGTCAGGCTCATGCCAGGAGGCGCCCCAATCGCCGTAGGCGCAGCGTACGCCTCGTGCCCACGAGGGTCGCCGGGCGCGTACTGGAGACCGAAGTTCGACTCGGCCTGCCCCGGCGCCCCTTCAAACTGCGTCTGACCGCCCTGGATACCAGGCATCATGTGATCGAGGGTGCCTTCAGTCAAAGGCGTTCCATCGCTCATGCGCTGCGCAAAACCGGGCGTCGAAGAGAACACGGGAACGCCACCCGCGCCGTGCGATACGTAGACCTCGCTCGGAGTGCCGTTGGGGCCACCCGTGTTCCAGCGCATGGTGCCTGCGCCAAGCCCCTCCACCGGAGAGCTGCCAGACAGTGCGGGCTGGGAGTCTTTGGGGGTTATGGAAGGCGCCGAAGCAGACGCACCAGCTCCTGCAGTCGGCGCAGGATCGGGCGGCGCGTCGTCTGTCCAACCAGCGCCTGCAGCAAAATTGCGCGCAGCTCCGCCTATAGCCCGACCGACACCCGTGTCGCTCTCGGCCCGAGTAGCTGCGTCAAGGAGCCCGAGCGGGCTATACCCCTCCCCAAAAAAGCCGCCAATAAAACGCGCCGTAGGGAACGACGATGGCGTCACAGCCCGCGTACGCAAGGGAGACGCCTGCGCAGCTTTCACAGGCTGCGGGTTACGCGGATCGACGGGGTTCGTGTTCGGGCTCACAGGTACTCTCCCAACGCCGAAACAGCGCTAGCCAAACGACGCCGAAGCGACGTCATGGCACCCGCTGCAGGAGGCGCTACCGCGTTGGTGTTGGGGCGCAGCCCCTGCATCGGGCGCGGTGCGACGGGAGGGGGCGGTGCGAAGCCGCCATAACCGGCCGCCTGGGCACCAGCCAGCGCTGACTGCGGAAGTTGCGCAGGCACGAAGTTCGGATTCGGATTGTTGAAACCCGATTCCTGACTCAGACTGATGTGACCGGCCGGTGAGATCTGCGCCGGTGTTGGCAGCGTGCGAGGCGGGGGCGCGTTCGGAGTCGCCAATCCGCCATAGCCGGCAGCGCGCGCACCTGCGAGCGCGCCGGCGGGCAACTGCGGCGCGATGAAACGGCGCCGGAGGCCGTTAGGCATCACCGCAGCTGCTCCGTTACCGCTCGGGCGGTTGAAGCCCGACGCATCCACCAGATTAAAGGTCATCGGCGTAGCCCTCGCGCAACGTCTGTTTATTCTGAGCGGTCTTGCGCGCCTCTTCGGCGTCCAGCGCTTCCTGACCGGGATCTCCGAACGCGTAGGCGCTCGGGGGCAGAGCGTTCTCGTTGCCCATCATCATACCCTGCTCGGCGCTGATGAACGGCGTCGTGTTGCCAAAATAGTTGTTTTCCACTGGCGTGTTGGCGCCAGGGAAACCACCACCTGGGAACAACGGATGGAACTGCGACGGACCGCCTGCCTCGGCCACAGCACGCGCTTTCATTTCGGCCGCGTAATTGTGTCCCGTGGCAACGTCTTCGCCAGTGCCTATGTCCACGTTCCGCGCGAAGTACTCGGGGCTGCCGAGAATCGGCCCTATAGGCGGCAGATTGGCGCGCAGCTTGATCGCATTCCACGCGTTGGTAGCGAGCGGAGGACCGAACGCGCGCTGCGCCTGCAGCTGACGAAGCTGCTGCGTTTCGATGCCGCCAGCACCGTAAAGACCGGGGTATTCGCGCCGCAACGGACTGCCGTACTGCGTGGGAGAGAACATCGCCGCAGGCGAGCGCGCGCCCTGGAACTCGGCAGCGAGGAATGCGCGCTGCCCAGAAGCGAGCTCGGCGAGTTTCGCGCGCGCCGCATCCACGTCCTGACCAGGATCGGGGGCGTTCCCGATCGCCGCCACAAGCGCCGCCTGTGGGAGTGTCTGCAGTGCGGCGATGTCGGGGCGCCGCAGCCCGTAGCTGTAGAGGTTCATCAGGGGCTCGCGCTCCCGGTCGTAGCGCCACTATAGTTGAATCCAACGCTTTCAGAGAAGTAATTCAACGCACTGGCGCTGATATTGGCCCCGAGGTTGACAGCCGACATCGCACTCGCACCAAGCTGCGTGAACACCTGCGCCTGTCCTTTGATGGCTTCGAGAAGGAGACTGGCGGTTTGAATGACGTTTGTCACTTCGATGCGCGCGTTCTCCAGCGCGATCGTCGCGGACATGTTCTCGCGCTGTATAGCCAGCTGCGCTGCGCGCTGCTGGGTGTCAGACGCCACTTCGGCCACTTTGGCGCTTGCCTCGTAGATCGTCGCCTGCGCGCTGGCGCTTGCCGACTGGGCCTGAACCTGCGCAACGAGGCCCGCGATCTCCGCACGAACGCCCTCCAGCTGCGCGGTATAGGCGCGGATGCCGGTTTCCTGTACAGCGAGCGCAGCACGCTCTTCCTCGATAGCCACGTTGGCGGTCGTTTGCCACGCCGACACGCGCGTCTGATAAACCTGCGCGGCTACCTCGTACGAGCGCAAGCGCTCGACGTACGCCTGGAGCTGCGCACGGTACCCTTCCCACTGTGCCGTGTACGCGCCCACCTGCGCCGCGTACGCGCCGACTTCGGCGCGATAGCCTTCAATGATCTGCGTGTTCACCTGCACCTGCGCCTGCACCGACTCCACCGTGGTCTTGTAGAGATCGGCGTTCACAGCAACGGCCTGAACCTGCGCGACGTACGCCTGCACCATGGTGTTGTTGAGCTGCCCGATCGCAGCCTGCGCGTCGATCTCGGCGCGATACACCTGGAGCTCCGTAGTAGCTGCGGCGAGTTGCGTACGGAACGCTTCGGCATCCGCCTCAAACGCCTTGATCTGCGCATTGAAAACCGAGACCTTCGCATTGAACAACTCGATCTCCAACTGCGAAGTGATCTGCGACGCGCGCATGGCGCGATCCATTATCGCGTTGTGCAGTCCGATCGTGAGCTGCTCGCATGCGATGCCCTGCGACAGCGCGAACTTCAGGTTCTCGACGAACAGCTGCGCATTGGTGGTGTAGACCTTCCGACTCAGTTCGGACTGCGCGTTCTGGTTCTTGGCGCGCACTTCGGCGAGCTTCTGCGACAGAACGCCAGAAGGCTCACTCCAGCCCAACGCGCTGAATTCCGCCTTGGCTTCCTGCAGCGCACGCAGCGCGTTGACATCTTCGCGGCCGCGCGCTTCGTCGTACAGCTGCTGCTGCACGTCGGGTGGAAGTCCGAGGCCGCCGTTGAGTATTGCGAGAATCTGGTTCTGCACCGTCGTCAGCACTTCCGACGAGTACGGCTGTTCGGTGAACTCGAACAGATTGGCAGGCGGCGTAGCGATAAACGCCGGCGGCGTGCTCTCGAACAGTGGAATCGTGATGTTCGGTGCGGCAGGCAGATTCAGCCCGAACAGTGTAGGAGTGTCCGGGAGCACCAGATCCGGCGGCGCAGGCACCACGATGTTGTTGTTGACGACAGGCGCCGACGGCGCAACAGCCGTGAACGCACCCGGCTGCGACGCAGGCGGACTGATGTTAGCCAGTCCAGAAAAATCAGGAGACGACGGCGCCGGCGCGATGTTGATCGTAGTGGGAGCTTCAAAACCGCTGTACGTCGGAATCGCAGGAGGCGTCAACGAAATGTCAGGGACCGTTGGCGCAGGCGGCGGCACGAACGTTCCGCCGATAGGAATATCGGCGAAAGACACGTTCGGAGTGATCGGCGCGATTTTGAAGCTGGCAAGGCGATACGCAGCCAACTCAGCTTGGGTAATAGCTGTATTAGCGACCCCGTTGGAAAACGTCCAGCCCTGCTGCACAAACTGATAGGGGTACTGCAGATTGCCAGAATTGTTGACGGCTACTGACATCAGACCCTCCGACTCAGAATCATCGGAAACAGCCGCAGCGAATCGACATCGATCTGCGCGCCGTTCAACGACGTAAGCTCGAACTGCCAGTACACGGAACGCAGCCCACGATCGATCTGAACGCGGTTCTGCGTCGTAGCACCCGCCACGGGGCGCGGGTCCAGCCCGTACCAGTACTGCTGCTTCTCGCCACCAGGCGCCGTTACCGTCACTTTCATGACGAGCTGCTGGTCCGCAGTGTACCCCACATACGCAAAGGGAACACGCTTGAGCAACGACGAGCCGAAGTCCATCAGACCAGTACGCAGCACCGGGTTGATGGGGGTTCCATTGTCGGTAGCTCCAACGAGCTCCATAAGGCCGGTTTCACTACCGCCGAAAAAGCGCCCGTTGAACTCAGCGAAGCTGTTGAACGGATAGTTCGTGTAGGTGGAAACAGCGCCGGTGTACGGATTGACCACGAAACCGTTGTACTCCGCGCCGTTGAGGCCGAGAATCAAGCTGAAGACAGCGCCGTCTTCGAGGGCGGCAGCGAAAGCTGCTTTGCCGCTGAGCGTGTCAGCAAATGCAGACGCGTCGTTGCCAACCGCCATGAACGCCGCTTCTCCGGCACCGACATCAGCGAACACCGGCGCGGCAAACGCGAGCGCCAGCGCATCGAGCACCGTCGCAGCAGCGGGAGAAAGAACCATCGAATCCGCGCCGCTCGCCCGCCATGCAGGTGACGCGCCACTGGCGAGGAGCAGCGCCGTCGCAACTACCGTAAGCGCGTCGAGCACCGTGCCAACAGCGCCTGCAGCAACCAGCGTGTCAACGAGGAACTGCGCAGTCAAAGAGAACTGCGCTGGAGACGCGGCGAACACCAAAGCGTCGGCAAGAGGCCCTTGGACGAGCCTGATGACGACGTCCGCATACACGTACGCATCCGAAAGCGCGAGGTTGTTGCGCGTCGCGTTGGCCATCGCGTCCGCAACCGCGATCGCGTCCACCAGACTGTGCGCTACGAGCTGCGCAACGCTGTCTCCCACCAGCAGCGCGTCCAGCAGCGGCGTATAAGACGTCGCCACCATGATGTCGACCATGATGAGCCCCTGCACAAGCGGCGTCCCGCTTGCGCCTGGTATCGCTGCAATAGGTAGAGCTGCAATGGGGCTCGCAGCTATGGTCATACGCCAGCCTCAGTCACGCGCAGATTCGCTACCCAGTGCGCAGCCGTACTCGTCACGTTCAAATTGATAACACCGTTCGTTGTGTCGAGCGCGAACGCCACTGCCCACGCAGACGCGCCACTGGTGGAGCTCTCTGCGGTCACGGGCGTCGGGCTCGCGGCCTGAACAAGAGTAGACGCGGTAGCGCCACAGAAGAAGGTGCCAAACACTTTGAACGACGCATAGTCCGTCCCATTCACACCAAGCACTTCGCCAGCAACGATGAGCGCGCTGTTGAGCGGCACTTTCAGACTGCGCACCGAAGTCGTGTTGTTGGCGATAGAAATTTCGGGCTGCACCATCGTGCCGGTCGCACTCGTCGACGACGTCTGCGAGTACGAGAGCACAACGTCATGCCCCTGGGCGTGCGAGCTGTTGGACGTATTGACATCAAGACCGCCGAGGACCGCAGCGCCAGAGAACCGCGCAGTCGCCTGCGAGCGATGCGCAACGGCGTAGTCGATGTTGAGGGGGATCACCGACTGGTAAGTAGCGAACCCTTGCACACCGAGAGCCTGCGCGCTGTACCCCCACTGCACGGAGCCGTTACCCGGTGTGTAGGTCGGTGCTCCCTGGGGGTTTGCGTCGAAGTACGTCGGATCGAACGTGAGCTGGCACGGCATCGAAACGCGCTGGTACGCAGTGCCGGCCAAGGTGCCCGAAACACCAGACCCCCATTTCGCCAGATTAGCCAACGGAGTGTAAACGACACCAAGGCCGTCCACGATGAGACGTCCAGGAGTAGCCATTGCCGTAGGTACGGGCAAACCTGCAAAGCCTTCCACCACCGCAGCCGTAATAGGCTCGGGAGCATCGATAGCCGACACAGTGCACGGTCCAGCGAAGTTGACCAGCGCTTGGGCGTTGGAACTGTACACCGGCGTCCGGCTCATAGAGCCCGAACTGACAAGGCCCACGCCGACTTCGTAGTTGTTGGACAGATCTTCGATGAGGTACCACACGTAGTAGGAAACCGCGCTCCCGTACGCGTCGATCGCACCCTGTGCAAAAGTGCGGTAGCCCGGCGCAGCGGTACCCAGCGTCAGGTTGGCCGTACCGGGGGCGGACAAGGTCTCTTGCACGCGGAACGGCGCGAGAAACGGACTTGTGTTAAGTATCACTGGCATAGTCAGGCCCATCCTACGAAGAAGTATTGATCGAAGGGGACGTTGATAATCCCCGCAACACCGGAAGTGTACTCAGGCGAACTATAGTACGGCGTACTTGGAGCTGCAGTAGGACCGCTGTTAGCGTAGCTGTTAACAACGACGTACGCCCCGTTCGCCCCTTGAGAAGTCAGTCCAGTCCGTGGCGCCTGCATAAAAGCGATGACAGACGGAGCGTCAGAAAGAATGAGGTCGTTAAAAACGCCGACTGGTGCGCTCGTATCGTACTGCATCCCATAGACAAAGTGGTTGTAGCTAGCCAACGTCCCGAGAGGCGCAAGGGCGTTGGCGTACGTCTGGGGGACAGCAAGCCCCGTGCCGCTAGGCATGTTCGCATTGACAGCGGTTGGGTCCCCGTATGCGAGGGTGCCAGTAGCAGAAGCAACCATGATGGGCGTCGAGCTGCCGAGGCAGCAGTTCCACGACACCACGTATGAGGCAGAAGACGCAACAGCGGGCGCAGTACTTGCTGGGGGGACAGCCGCCCCAGGCGCGATGTAGTTCGTAATCGTGTGCGGCGCCAGCGTCTCTCCAACACCAAGAAAGCCTGCGTTCGGCGTTCCAAAACCGTACCACGTGTCAGACGTAAAACTTGGTGACGACGCCGGTGTGCAGTTAGTACACGTCGGCTGCGATAGCACGCTGAACATAAAAAACGCGTTGGCGAACGGCATTGCAAAGCCGTTAGCAGGAGAAACGTAGCCCTCAGCCCCGCTACTAAGGGGACCGTAAAGCGGTGGCACAGGCGAGTACGGAATGCTTACAGCCATCAAATTGGCTATTTTAGCCACGCACGTAATTATTATGGGCACCACTGTCGTGTCGTCTATAATAACGACGGAAGTAGTGCTGTCGCCATACGCCATGACATAGCGCCCATCAGCGTTGAGCATTCCACTGCGTGCGATCAGCTGCGTCTGCCCGCTAACCACTGTGGGGCCAGTCCCGCTCACCGATATGTTGTATGTCTGGCCAACAGCGCCCTCTCCTTTAACAATGCTCCCCCCACTAGGAACGGCCACGCTCACAGCAGTGGGCAAATAGTCGCCGCAAGCAGCGCCTAAAACGCTGGTGTTCAGCGAAGGATAACCGTCTTGAGGCGTGTAATTAAACCCTGCGCTGCGTATCCAGGCAGCTTGCCCAAGCGGCGCACCGGACGCGTTGATGATGGGATCACTGATTATCGATACATTCTGGTCTTGGCACGTCAGCGCTTGCGGCGTCTGCGCCGCGACGAACGTGCCAATGAGCGGAGCGTTAGGAAACCAGTTGGTCGCCGGCGCTAGAGTGCCAGATACATACGGTATGCTAGCAGGAAAAACGTCGCAGCCAGGAAACAGGAAAGATGTGTAGTAAAACGGCGCGTTCGCCGGGTCTGCATACTGGTACAACGCGCTATTTCCATAGTTCGGCATCGCCCCCGCATAAATATATTTAGGCATGCTGTATTCAAACGGAAAAATGCTCTGCGTAATAAACGCAAGCGCCGAACCAGATTCAGAAAGTGTAGTATTGTAGCCCGCCGATTGCGCTAGCGGCGTAGCGTAAGAAAAAGTCGCGAAAGCACTGGAAAATACGCTTCCAAGCGCGCCCGCGTTGGCGCCCGTGCTGACGCCAAGCGTAGTAGAAATAAACACGCGGTATACATTGGACACGTACGACTTGGCTTGAGGCGAAGCGCAGCTTTGCGCGACCGGATCAAAAACGATCGGAGCCGCGCCACCGACGTACGTACCCGTAGTAGATATTCCTGCTTCTAGCGGATAACCGTTATATGTAGCAGTGTAGAAATTGGGGCGCGATGGAAACAGCTCAGTAACTACCCCGCTACCGTACTCGTTCGTTATCGCAGCAGCGGTATAGTTGGCGACCAACACGCCAGCCGCGCTACCCACGCCGGCTTGCAAAGCTTGCGCCGCGCACTGCGCCTCAGTGTAGTCGCTAGTTCCTGTGACGGACGCGGCCACAGTTCCTGGCGCGTACGTGTACTCCACAGTCACAAGTTTGTCGTTTATGTCGAAATACGCGTAGAACGGAGCGTTCGCGTACGCCGGCAAAGACGACGCGTCTCCCGGCACAGGGCAGAAGTTGTTCGGGTATGCAGGAAATACAGACGCACGGTACGGCTGGCAAGCAGGCCCGTAATACTTATACCTAGAGTATTCGGTTAAAGAATATGAAGTAGGAAGGTTTGGCGACGAATCATAAAAATACGGTACGAGTCCGTTGTCTATAACAAGTTGCGCAGTAGCAGTCACGACGCCCGCAGCCACAGAGAACGTATACTGGCAGACGGTGCCCGCAAACACACCTATAGCGACAGGAGCGTTGCGAGCGAAGCTTGCTATGTTTATAAGCGCTGGGGCATCAGGCACTGACGACAAACCGCTAACCGAAAGCGTCTGCATAGGCGCCGCTGTGCAGCACCGAAACGCGTACCCCTCCAAGCGGCTCAGAGCCGGAGAGTCGGCTGACGCGCCTTGCGCTAAAAAAGCTGCACGCATCTGCGCCGCCATAGAAAGAAGCGGCGCAACGCGGGCGCTCATCGGTACTATAGGAGCGTAGTACGACGGTGGATTAGCCGCGTACGCAGATCCGCCGTACTGTAGTGCCCCATATATCGCGAAATAAGTAGCGCTGGGAGCGTCAAAAATAACCCCGATAATTTGAGTGCTACTGTAGAACGGCGCCATAATACTTGCCACCGGGTCGCCAGTAACCGCGCTGATATAACCGGCCTGCCGCGCGCGTGAAAGTATGTCGTAGCCAGATCGCGCGTACGCTTGAACGCCCTGTAGAGGAGGGTTCCAGCCAGTAAACGACTCTCCCGCGCTTTGCAGTATATCCCCAGCGTACGAGAGTGTGAACGTGTCTGACACCGGGTGGGGGTCAGGAGATAAAACGAAGGTACCAACACGAAGCCCGGTAAGAACGTTTACAACGACCTGAACCAACGGCCCCTCGTTTTGAGGAGCGCTCTGTACATTCACATACGGCTGCGCGCCCACCACCCCAGCTTCGTACAGCGTGCCATCTGGCCCTACCCCCCGCACTGTAGACTGAAAAAGCCCAGCGTACTTGGCGCGCTGGGCTTCTCCACCGAGCATCTTCTGCGCGATGCTGATCTGCGCAGGCGTTCCGTTGCCTTTGCGACGGAACCACTCCGTATACCGCATATCAGCCGGAAGAGCTGAGCGTGTACTGCACAGTCAGAACATCGCCAGCGTTCAAACCCGTGCGGGGAGTAGAAAACAGCGTCGCTGCCACGCACGAACCAGTCGTGCCGTTCTGGACGTTGCTCGTAAGCAGCCCCGCGCCGTACAACGTCTGATTGGCCACACCTGTGGCCATCGTGAACGCGGCAGGCGACGCGCTGTTGGAAATAGCGCCAGATACGGGAGCCCCAGCAACCCACTGCAACCGCGAAGTGACGGTGTACTGGATAAACTCAGTAAGCGTGGTAGAAAACGTCGCAGCAGTCAGAGCTGACGTCGGCGTCACGTTGCCACTGAACGGCGCGAGATAGAATCCAGTTGACGGCGTGACACCGCCCAACGCAGCCCCGATGATGTACTGCAGCCCCTCCGTCGGAACTATGTTGGGGTCAATCTGAATGTCGCGGCCGTTCACAGCCGTTTCAAAGTGGCCGCCAAAATCGAGTTTCGCGCCCGGAAAGTAGATACCACCAGGAGTCACCTCGTACTTGTTGGCGCGCAGCGCGCGCAAGAATTCCGCGCGGTGCTTGAAGATACTAGAAAGGTTGTTCATGACAGTCACCATTTTCCAAGAGGGCACGCGGCAGTTTCTAGCCGGACTTTTAGCGGAATGAAGCACCCGCACTTCAAACACCTGTTGCGCTTCGAACGAAACGGGCATGTCGCGCACACTGCCGCCCGCACCTTCACAATCCCTTCAAACTGCATGGACGCTGTGCGCTGCGCTTTACAGTACGCAGCCGCGCGCACCGCCAGCTTACACGCTAGCCTGCTTGTATACAGTCGCCACCGCTGAGTCACTGGCAACAAGCGCATTCGTCGTTCCTCCACGCACGGTGCTGACGATCTGCGTCAAGCCATCGCTGGCCCGAAGCAGGGTAGCACCCCAGTCGCAGAACATATTGGTTTCTGCGCGACTCGGTGTCAACGTTTGGATGGCGCCACCAGGCATCGCCAGGCACGGCTGCCCGTCAGTGCCGATCCAGAACAGCCCTACGCCGTCTGCTACAGCCTCCTGAGACTCCGCGTCAGGATCGGCGAACACGCCTGTCATCACCTGCACCATCGAGCCTGGCACGCCGCCTGCGTAACGCACAACACGCCGTGCCATCGCTTGCGGCTCAACGCCCGTGGCGAGGTATGTGCGATTGCCCGCACAGATCACCATCGACGCGTCCGGGCCACTTCCGAAACTGCCCGCGCACGCGATGGGCGCAGGAAAACGGAGGTAGTTGGTGTACTTCGTATAGCCTGGTTTGAACGGCTCGGAGAACCACAGGTAAGGGCCGCTCGCGGCAAACACCCGTGCGCCATGCTGAAACAGCGGTGTCCCTGGCAGCATGGGGGTCAGAAACTCGGTGTCGAGGATCTTGCCGACCAAGCGGCGCGTCAGCGTTACGGACGCAGTGCCCGCAGGATACGTCCCAGCCAGATACAACTGGGCGCCGTTCGCGTCCGACATGTAGACGTTCAAGGACACGGCGTGTGCAGGCACCCCTTGAAACGCGACGGTGATGCCGTTGGACGCGGAGATCGACACCACGGCGGGGGATGCAGCGCCGGTCTCAGTGCCGTCAACGTCTGTCGCAGTAACAGCGACTTGGTAGAGGCCCGCATCAAGAGCGCCATTGGCGACCGCGCTGAGCAAAGGAGTGCCCGGCGCTGCGAGACCTATCGGCGAAGGAACGAGCGCCGCGTCAAAGCGGCCGTTCTGGCCGCCGCTGGACCAGTAGACGTACCCGTTGACTGACGCGTACGTGAGGTACTCGTACGGCCCTATGCCGCTCTGAATAGGCGTTGGAGTGAGGTTGACATCGAATGCGGTAAGAACGCCGTTGACAACTGCGTACAGATACAAAGTATCGGTCCACACCGAATGCACATTGCCGGCTGCGGCCAAGGTGTAGCCTTCGCGCGTACTGATGTGGCCGCTGTTGTCCACATCGGCGTCCTGAATCAGCCGCAGCCGCTTTTTCGCGATGGCGGTCTCGCGCGAGACGTTGTCCGCGCCTTCGACCCAGCCCGAAAACAGCACGCTCTCGCGATCGCTCAAAATGCCCATGCAGTCACCACTGGAATATGGTTGTAGGAACAGAGCGGTGGCGGCGCTGTAACTGGTAGCGCCGCTCAAGGGAGCGTACAGCGAACTCCTCTTCGTACGTCGCAGCGCGCTTCGGATCGAACGTGTCCGCGTCGTTTTTCTCGTAGGCCAGTTTCTTCATCCACGTCTGCAGCAGATGAAAATCGGGCTCTTCGGAGATAACCAAAGGATCCCCCATCAGGACAGGAGCCGGCGCCACGACAGCCGTGATCACCAACGTGTCGTCGTAGACCGGCGCAGGCACCAAGCGCAGCGCACCAGGCTTGTAATCGCGCACGTACGACAGCGGCACGCCTTGAAACAGCTCCCAAGGCATGTCGCGCATCGAAGAGTACCCGTAGTTGCGCACCGTCATCAGATCGTTGACGTTAGCGGGTGTAAGCACGCGCGGGACGCCTTGCATCACCGCGCGCGAAATATCAAGCACTGTGTAACCTTTGGGAAGGTACACGAGGCCGCCGTTGACGGCCCGAATCGGCAGATTGAACGTCTGATTCTTGGGTAGAACCGCTTCTGCCCAGTGCGCTAGACCAGAGTTGATGTAGTGCAGCACTTCCACTTCTGACCAAAGCGCCCCTTGGTCCACCGGATTGGGAGCGACCCCGTTGAGAGGGTCGTCCACGCTGAGCCGAAATGCGCTATCAGCATCCGTAGAAGTGTAAAAAGTCGACATTACGCCGCCTTAGCCGCGTGCGACTCATTGAGGATCGCCCCCACGATCATCGTCTTCTGCTCCTTGAGTGTGCGCCCTTCCAGGGCAGTGAGCGGCACGTTGTAAAGCGCTCCGTACTCGATCAGCTGCTTGGGAGTGGACAGGTACTGCACTTCCAGAATCGCGTCAACGCACTTGTGCTTGGGCAGCTCTTCGCCAGACGCCTTGATCTGACGGTACTTGTCCCAGTACGTGTTGCGTTCTGCCGCCGTAAGCGCAAGGCCGACGCGATCAGCGATGATGCTCGTCTTGGGACGGCCACCGCCGTCGAAATTGACAACGTCGTTCTCAGTCGCGATCAAATCCAACACGCGGAAAACAAGCGCGTCGCGCACGAGCGCACTCACTTGCACCTGCACAACACCCTTCTGACGAAGGCCGTCGGCCAGAACAGGATCAGGCACATCGTTCCGATCCACCGGAAGAATGTTGAGCGCCATAGCCTCCTGCACAACATCTTCAGGAACCGGGCGCGGGACATTGGGCTCGAACCGCAAAACGTGCCCTGTCTTGGAGCGCAGAGTGTAATGACGCGGACAGACCATCTGAATCATTTAGGCGATCCTCTTGAGCGTGGCTGAAAAATCGGCGTGCTGCCAAAAAAAGGGCGACGGCACGCCGCCGCCCAAACTCAGCAGCCACGCCGAGGGTTACTTGGTATACGACTCGTTGCTACGGCCGTCGATGTAGTAGCGGACAGCGATCAAAACCACGCCAGTCGTGGGAGACACAGTGCCTCCAACGCTGAACGTGAGTTCGGCGCCAGCCGGATAGAACAGACCAATCGCAGCGGTGTTACCCGCCACAGGGCCGACAGTGCTACCCGAAGCGGCGTTGAAGTAGTCCACCGGAGTAGTGGAATTATCCGCCAGGGTAAACGTCGGAGCAGTCCCGTTGAACGCAGTGAGCACGTTGCCTTCCACGCCCGTAATGCAGGCACTGGGGGGCAGATCGATGCGCACGCCGTTAGCGAGGTCGGACGCCAGATTGACCTGAGTTTCGACGATCAGTTCGTACTGGCGACCGGAAACCAAACGAGGAGTAGTCATGTCATGGCTCCTTAGATGGCCGTGTCAATGCACATGACGCCAAAGTCGTCAGTAGCACCAGTGTAGATGGACGGGAAAACCGGCTTCTTCAAACCCACGATCTTCGAGATCGAAATGCCGGGGCTGTTGTCGTAGTCGAAGTCCTTCTCGACCCACTTCGGAAGACCGATGTCTGCCATGCACAGCGACTGCGCGCCACAGATGAGCACACGCTGGCCGGGAATATTGCCAGTGCTGCCCCACTGCGAACCGGCAGGAGCGCCAGTGTTGGTGTAGACGTTGCGGTACTCCAGAATGTTCAGGCCGTCGATCATGATGCCGGTCGAGCCGCCCTGCGGAGTACCCTTGAAGATCGGGTTCTTCGCGCCGCGTTCCATCGCGTAGCGCCACGCCTGAATGAAGTTGCTGTCCTGTTTCAGCGCAGCCATGCCCTGGGGGGACATGAACACGTTGAACACCAGGATGCCGTCATCCGTGCGGATCGGGCGCATGTACGAGCTGACCGCCTGCGCCTTGGCCTGCACCAACATGGCCCACGAGGGGGTATCGGTAGCCGCGAGCGCGGTGGTGTTGGGGGCGACGAGCGCGTTGGACGAAGCGCTCCACTGGTAGTGCCGATTGGCGGTCGGTGCAGTGACGTCGCCGGCGAACGACAGCAACGGAAACTGCGAGCCGATTTTCAACGCACCTTGGTTGGTGTAGTTGTAGGAAATTCCCGACAGGGTCAAAAAGCCCAGCTGGTCGACACGGTTGGCGAGCCAGTACGCCAGCTTGTCCTTCGACTGCTGCCGGAACGCCACCACCGAGTTCTGGTCAGCCATGCGGCCTTCGAGACGGTTGGCGTTGCGGATCTGATCGAGCTGGATAGCCTGATCGTACGCGTTGATGGACTCTTCGTTACCCTCCATCTGGTTGTCGCCGACAACACCGTCGCCGACCAGATCAGTCACAAGGGTATAAACAGCGCGAGCGCCTTTCGAAGTCTGCTTCAGCTCGCTGATGCGCTGCACCATGGCGTTGGCGCTGTCACCAACGAAGTTGTGCAGAAAAGAGTAGTTGCGCGCGGCTTCCCAGATGTCGCGGGACCAGACGGTCAGCTGATTGGTAGTCAGCCGCGCAAAATTGGTAGTGGACATGGCCGATCCTCGGAAAAAGGTTTGGGGATCGCTACCTGTTTACGCCTGGAGCTAGAGGCGAGAACGACTGGTCGTGGTCCGTCGAGTCAACCAGCTGGCATAACGCTGTCAGCAAGCGAAAGGCGCGTAGCAAACGCCACGCGCCGAAACGTACATCAAAGTGTGTCACCACGCAAGCGCTTCTTGGTGGACTCCGGCAGCTTCGCGTATTCAGCATCAGTGAGTTTTTCGATGTCGATGTCCACGTGGCGCTCCGGGGGCTCCGGGACGCTGCGCGTAGGAGGCTGCCGGTTGGCCGCGTCGACGTTCTTGGGGACGTTCGTCGCGCGCGCCGGAGGCGCAGGGGATGCCACCGTCGTGGTACGCGTAAAAACACCATCCCCGAACATGCGACGTGCAGCGCGCTTCAACGCGTCCGCCGGCGACAACTGAAGACGCTGCTCAAACCCGCGCACCATCGCATCGAGCTCGACAGCGGCGTCTTCGTCAAACTCGTCGCTGTTCGGATCAAGCTGAGGCGCCACGAGTTCGAGCTGGTCAACCACGGCGTTGTACGCCGCCAGGTTCTGAGCAGCCACCGCGCGTTGCTGTGCAATGAAGTCGGTCTCGAAGCGCGTAAGCTGCCGGTTGATATTGTCGATCTCGCGCGAAAGCGCAGCAGCCGTCTTGCTATCGCCCTCCGCGCGCGCGTTCTCAACCTGCTCATACAACGAGTTCACGCGCGCGCTCAGGCGATCTATCTCAGTAGGCTGCGGAGCAGCCGCGCGGGCGCGCGCCAACTCGGCTTCAAGCTGCTCAGCACGCGCTTCGGCCTCCCGGCGCCGCTGAGCCGCCTCGTTGTAACGCGAACGCGGAATCATGCCGCTGTCTTTCGCTGGAGGAGGCGTCGCAGGAGGAGTGCCAGCAGCCGGGTCAGCGGCGCCGTCGGTGGCGGCCGCCGCGCCATCGCCAGGAGTCGCGCCGGCAGCAGGAGCAGCGGCGCCATCGGCGCCCTTCGCAGCCGCGCCGTCAGCAGCCGGCACAGCGGCGTCGCCGCGATCGTTGGGATCCGTAATAAGAGCCTCGGTGTTATTTGCCGCGTCTTCCGGGGTAAGAATGTCATCAGGCATTTGAATGCTCCTGGGTGGGTGGCTGCTGCGAAAGCGCAACGTCGGCGGCGAGCCGCTCTGTATGTTTAGTCAGATCAAGATCCCGATCCTGATGCCCTTTGACGAGATCGGCAGCAGTCTTGAGAGTGGCGTCATGCACTTTAGCACGCGTCGCCGCGAGGGACGCCGCTGTCTGGTTGGCAGATATTTCACGACGCAAACCGATGTCTGCCATGCGCGCGTGGTGATCGAGCCCCATACGCTGCGCGTCAAGCGCAACCTGCGCGCCACGGTGATCCGGCGCAGCGGCATCCGCGCGCGCACGCGCTGCGCGCGCCTGCGCGAGTTCCGTCTGAGCGTTCTTATTGGCCACGCTGGCCTGCCGTTCCGCCAATTCGGCGCTGAGCATGGCCTGCTGCTGCTGCGCAGCCGGCGAAGACGCCTGCGCACTAGTGAGCCCTTCCACCACGCTCTGTTTGTTGGGCAGCGCAGAGTGATTGATGATGACGTCGTCCGGGATCTGGATGTTGAGTTCGCGCCGCATGGTAACGAGCTGGTCGAACGCGTTCTGCTCCGCCAGACGCCGTTGCGGTGCCGGCACCACAGTGACGATGTATTTGCCGACAGTAATATCGTTGAGCACAGTCCCGTCAGGCTGCGGCGTGTTGATCTGCGCTGGCGCGTTGGAATCACCAGCAATGCGGATCACGCGCGGTTCCGTGTAGTACTCCTGATACAGATCTAGCGCGGCCTCGGCCAGCATTCCACGCGTCATGTTGAACGCGGAAAACGCGCCCTCCATGCTGTCCACACTGCGTTCTACACCCGCGTTGAGTACTTTCCCGGACATGTGCGGCTGCGCTTCGCCGCGCATGACGTCCGTATAGCCCGCGATCTCATAGAACGTCGATTGCATCTGCGCAAGAAACGTGTCGTGACCTTGCGGCATCTGCCCAGGCTGAATGCGTTGCAGGTTCTCCACGTCGTCAAGAACCGCGACGAGGCCAGTACTCGCGCCGCGCTCCTGCAGCTCTTCCTCTGTCATGTTCTTGAGCGCGTTCGCTTTCACTTTCCAACCGCTGTTAGCTGCCGAGTTGAGGATATGGAGCACCTGCGATGTCATCTTGTTGATGAGGCGCTGGTTGTCCAACAGCAACTCACCAAGGCTGTACGTGTAACCGTCGATGAAGTACGGCATGAAGGGGACGATGGTGAAGCGCTTGTAAGGACTCTCCGCGTCATGCAGCACGAACCGATCGCACGTCACGCGCCAACGGATGATTTCGGTGCGCTTCTTGGTAACGGCGAGATTGCCCACTGTCTGCAGCATCTGCTGTATCCGGTCGCGCTTCCAGCCGGGAGGGACCATGCTCATGTCGCCCGTCTGCGTGTCGACAAAGAACTCCTTCACTGCGACGGTCTTGTACTGGCGCTCGATCAAGCGGCGCGCACGCACGAGTTTGGGGTCGCCCTCGCGCGGGTCGTAGTAGATGCCTCCGTTGAAGCGCATCGACAGTGCGCGCTCGGCATACAGGTCATACGGGGCGAGCCACGACGCTTGCGGTGTCTCCTGCAGCTCCTTTGCCACGTCCTCGCCGTACATCAACGAAATATCTTCGTAGTTGAGGAAGAACGTATTGAACACCTGTGACCACGTGGCGGGATCTACCTGGTCGTTTTCAGGGTCGAGAATGACGTTTTGAGGGCGGCGCATGGTAATACCGACGCTACCCTGCATCTGGTCGTCAAACGTAGCGCGAATGTCGTAGAACCCACGCCCTGTAAGCAGCCCCGCCAGCATCACGTTGCGGTCTATGCGATCGCGCAAATGGTTGGTCTGCTCAGTGTGCACCCAGAGCTTGTCGAGAACGCCGGCATCGCCAGTCGCGGCGTCATTCGCAGCTGCGAACCGCACGTCGCCGACACCCTGCATCATGTAGCCAACCAGGGTGTCGATAGTGCGAAACATCTTGTTGATGGTGAGCGCAGGCCGGTTGGTGGCCTTCATCTGCGACAGCTCTTCCTGCGTCCACTGCTGGCCTACGAAGTAGGCCAGCGCCATTTCAGCGCGCAGCAAGTACTGGTCGTGGCCATTGTCGCGGCAGTACCGAAAATAGCGGTAGTTGTCTTCGGCGATGCCGTAGGTGTCCGTCATAGTCATGCCGTCATGTAGGAAGCAGCCGCGCTGCGCGCGGTACGCAAGTCGTCTTTCCAACTTTTCGGCGCTTTGGGACGGCGCCCCAGAACCGGGGGCGTTACCACCAGCGCCATGCGCGCGAGCCATGCAAGCGCGTCTACCATATCATCGAAGGTTCCAGTTGGGAAACGCAGCAGCTCCTGTTGCGCCTTGTGCGCCCACGGCTCGTTGAGGAAGTACAACTGCCCCATCTGCATGCGACTCTGCAAAGGGCGCGCCCGAAGCAACTTGTCAGTCACGGGCACGAGCTTGTCGTAGAGCGAAAAACGCGCCTTGTTGGCGTGCATGGCCGCCTTCAATTCAGGCTCCAGAGTCTTGTAGATCTGCCCCTGCTCCATACCGAACAACTGCAGCAACGGCCACTTGACCCCCATTTCAATAGCTGCCTTCACAATCTCGGGAGTGATCATGCGCGCGCGGATCATGTCCACGACGTACAGCGTATTTGCGCTGTTCAACGCGCCGACGACGCCTACGGTCCAGTCGTTAGTCGCTTTCTGACCAATCGCCAAGTCCCACGCCGTGAAGAAAGTGTACTCCTCGGGTGTTCCCGGAAGCACTGGCGTAAAGCGAAAATGGTCCATAACAAAAAACGCGCCGCTCTCCGGGACCGGGTTCTGCTGGTACAACGCGTTCCATTGCACCGGCGGCATCGTGTTCTTGAGTCGCATCAGCTCCTTGATCGGATAGCGCTCAGGATGCAGCGCTTCACCTTTCGCACGCAGACGCCGCGCACCGACGGGAACGGAAACCGGGTCAGCTTCGATCGAACCGTCCGGCATCAGGTATTCGTCAGCCTCTGCGACAGCAGGGTAACTCACGATCTCCCAGCGGTCGTATTCGTCCGGCGCAAGGCCCGCTTCTTCAGCGGCCTTCATTGCGCTGATCTGCCGACCGCTCAGATCGTCGTCATGCCAACGGGTTTGAATGAACAGGACGCCACCGCCGGGAGCCAAGCGCGGCCGCGCAGTAGAGGTGTACCAGTTTCCCGCAGTCTCGCGCACAGTCTGAGACTGCGCCTGTTCGTAGTCAGCGATGGGGTCGTCGACGATGAGCATGTGCGCACCACGGCCGCTGATGCCGACGCCGACGCCTGCTGCCAGAACACCGCCGCCTTTGGTCGTGCGCCATTCCTCGACGCCCTGTGAGTCCGAACGAAGCGCGCACTCCGGGAAGATTGCCCGATAGCGGCTGTCCTTGAGGCGATCGCGGATGTCGCGCGAAAACTTGACCGGCAGTCCCTGCGCGTAAGACGCGATGATGATTTCCCATTCGGGATGGTGCCCCAGCACCCACGACGGCGTCTCAGCCGAAGCGAGGCGCGATTTCCCGTGGCGCGGCGGCATGAACAGCATCAGACGCGGGCCACGACCGGCCTCCACGTCACGCATGAACTGCTCCAAACGCCGCGTGATGTCCTGGTGCACCCAGCCGGCCTTGTAGGAGTCCGAAAACTGCGTCACGTAGTAGAGCAAACGGCGGCGGCAGTACTCACGACGCGCCAGCTCGCGCTCCGTAGCGCTCGGCGCGCGCACAAGCGCGCTCGAAGAGGGCCGCGAGTCTTCCGGGGCATTCAGGACGAAATACGCGACTTCAGGAGAGACGCCCGTTTTGTACTTCTCGTACAACGCCTGGTAGCCGTTCAAGTGCGCACATGTGACGCAGAAGTCGTAGTAGCGCAGCGGCTCTTCCCCGAAAAGTTCGAACTCCCCAAGCTCGCGCTCGGTGTTGCACGCCCGGCACCAGACGAGCGGGCGCTCAACCAGCGTCCGGGCGGACATAAAACTCCCCGTCAATGATGTTGTCATCCACGAGCTGCGCGATCTCGCTGTCGCTCAGCTGTTCCAACATCTTCCGCTGCTGCGCCACAGGGCCTTCGAGAACCACCGTCACCTTGCGCGGCGCGTCGTAGCCAAGCATCTTGCTGATCTCGCGCCAGCCAGCAATCTGCGCCATCGGATCTTCCGCGAGTTTCGCATCCTGGATAGCGTCCTGAATGCCCAGCAGCACATCGTCTTTGGTGATATTCACGCGCCGACGCGACGCCTGTTGCAGCGCCTCGCGCGCCGCCGCCACTTCCGGCCGCTTCAGCACGTCGTAGGGAGCGCTTATGCCGCACAGCTCGCCTGCGCGCTTGACGGAAACGCCAAGCACGTCGATGTGATAGATCAAATTACGGTGGGTGTCCGTCAGTTCCACGCAGCCATTATCCATTGATGAGGATCGCAGGCAAATACTGCGGCGTGCTGCCGGGGGTTACGGGGGTGGCACTGGAAGGAAGCGTATTCACCGCACCACCCAGATTTTGCGAGTAACACGCGCTAGATACCACGATGTTGCTAGAAACATTACACCCAAGCACGTTCTGCAGCTGCGATGGAGCCACAGACGCCACTTCTATAGTGTTCAGCGCTGCCCACGCAGCTGCGTAGTACAAAACGCCAGGCGTCAGTGTGGTGCTCGTCACCGCCGCCTGCATAACCGAAGTGCCATAGACGAGCGTTTTAGCTGTCGATGCCAGAAGGCTCGAAGGCATCCCCGACGATGACGCGTAAATGCCGAGTATGAAGTCAGTACTGGCATTCTGCACAGGGACGCCGATCCCCATCGTAGTAACGGTGCACGACCGTGGAACAGTGAAAGGGATGTAGATGCAGTCGTTGCCAGTTGTAAACTGCGCGTTGGTAAAACCGCCTACGATGGCGCCGCACACGTGAAACGCAGTAGCGCCCCCTATAGGCGCCCAATTAAGCATCCCGACACCGCTCACCCCTTCTAACGTATCGCCAGACTGCAGCTGTTCGATCTGGCCGTTGTTCAGAACGAGAGGAAGGCGCGCCGTCATGGCTTAGAGCTGGATCGGCCGCTCGATCTGCAGCTTGAGCTGCGTCGTCGACAGCGCTACGCCGACCATACACACGAGGCCGCTGGTGGGCGCCGTAGTGGTCAAGTAGCCAGCGGTCACGTTCGACAGGAAATAATACGCACCGGATGTAAGGCCGCCCGTCTGCCCCGTGACGCTGTCCCACTGCGTAGTGGTAGCCGTGACGACGCCCGATACGGCCACGTTCCCTGCCGCGCTGGCACCGATGCTGACGTCGCTGACGAGACCCACGACGCCCGAAGTGGTAGACGCGTTGGCATTCGCGAGTCCGACCGTCGCCGCCCCACTGATGTAGACGGCCGAACCAATCACGATCGCGGCCGCCGTCCCGTTGGTGAGAGACGTCGACAGGAACGACGTGCTCGACGTGGTGCCGCTGACCACGCGCCCGTACGTATCCACCGTGACGCCGTTGTACGTGCCTGCGGTGACGCCCGTCGTAGCCAAGGCGATCGTGGGCGCCCCCGCGACACCGTTGCCGTTGGTGACGACAATCTGGCCGCTGGTGCCACCGATCGTGACGTTGGTCGCAGTCGACGCGCCGGTAACTGCAACAAGCCCTGGCGAAAGGGCAGCCAGGGCCGTAAGCAGCGCCGAAGAGGGCTGCGCGCCGATGTCCGCCGGCGTAGCGGTGCCGCCGGAGGTCGCGCGGCCGTATGCATCCACCGTCACCAGCGTGTACGTGCCCGCCGTGACGCCCGAGGTACCCAGATCAATGCCAGCGCCGCTGATCGCGATACGCGAGCTGGCGGCAAGCGCCGACAGCGTGTTCCCGCTCTTGGTAAGGCCGTTACCGGCGACCACCTGGCCCAAGCCGGAAGTCTGCGTCAGACTGACCGACGTGGTGTCGACGGTGATGGTGCCCGTCGTCGTTACCGTCCATGCGCTGTCACCGTAGACAGTGCCCCCGTCGACCCACGTCGTCGTGCCACCCAGCACGTCGGTAGTCGAACCACTGGCCCAGTCGCTCGGGCGCGTCAAAGCCGCACTCGAACCGTTGTAGATCCAGATGCCGTTCTGCGAAGCGGTGGTCTGGGCAAGCAGCAGAATACGGTTGCCAGTCGCGAGAGTGACGCCGTCGAGCGTGGTGAACCCAGGCGCGGAAATGGTCACGTTGGCGCCACTCGCAGCTACCACGCTGTCCTTGTACTGCATGCCCGAAGCCACGCCATCGACGTACTGCTTGGTCGCCGCACCCAGTGCAGTCGTCGGGTCCGACGCCAGGACCAGCGCCCCAGTGAGCGTCCCTCCCGTAAGAGGCAAATAGACGCCGTTCAGCAGCGACGTCAAATCACTGGCGACGACGGCCGTTGTACCCGTCACGCGCCCGTAGGCATCCACCGCGAACTTGTAGAACGACCCCGACCCGCTGTTGGAAACCGTCGAAAGGTCAAGCGAGAAATTGGCCGCCGTGCCCGCCGGGTTGGTAATGGTGAGGGTGCCCCCGCTGACAATCGTGCGCAGCGCCCACGTGTTGGTCCCCGTCATCACGGCGATGCCGGTGCCACTGAGCGCTGCGACCGCAGTCAGTGACGCGCTGTACGCCTGCGTGTATGTGCCGGGAGTCAGCTGCAGCCCACTCTGCGCCGCCGCCACTGTCTGGCCACCTGTGCCGCCCTGCGCAACAGCGAGGTAATCACCCGACTGGAAGCGTATCAGCTGCCCGTTGGCGTTGACGTACAAAGGAAGTTGGTTAGCCACGGGAGCGCTCCTAGAGGACGGTCAAACCGCTACGGACCTGCATGGTAGTCGAATTCAGCGCGACGCCCACCAGAATGGTCGGGCCGCTGCTCGGCGCGATGAAAGTAATCTGGCCGCTGCCATTGATGAAGTATGGCATGCCAGGCGCGAGACCGCCGATGTTCCCAGTGATGGCGTTCCACGCAGCCTGCGGCTGCGTGATGGTGCCATTCTGAAGCACCTGCACAGGCACACCGGGCGCAGCGCTGGCAGTGTTGACAAGCCCGATGTACTGCCCCGCAAGCGCGTTCTTCCCAAGCACGAACGCGCCGCTGCTGTTGACCATCACGGGCTGCCCCTGCAGCAGCGTGACGACGTCGCCATTGATGCCGTTCGCCAGTACCGCCACGCCGCTGCCGCTGGCGCCCGGCGGTCCCTGGACACCAGGAACGCCGACCACGACAGAAGACGGCACCGTGTTGGTGGTTTCGAGACCCAGCGCGTTCTGCCCGAGGTCGACCGCGACGGGCTGCGTCACCTGCTCGACAACCTGCTGCAGCGTGTTGTTCTGCTGCAGCACCAGCTGGTTGGTGCTGAGAGTGACGACGAGGCCCATCAGAGCAGCCACTCAGGGCTGCCCACTCCTGTAGGCGGCGCGTAGGGCACCGTGGTGGGCCACCAGCTGGGAGGCGTAAGGGTGGGCCATGCGGTGCCGAAGGGGAGCGGGTACGGGAGCCCAGCGGGCCAGGACGGCGGCAAAGGCCAGCTCTGCCCGGCGGCCGGGGGATAAGAGACGCCCGACGGCCAATCCGGCGGCGCGATCAACGCGTTCGCCGTCCAGTTGACGGCCTGCGCAGACGTGTACCACGGCGGCGCGGGCTGTGTGGAGATCGGACCTGGCAGCGGCGGGAACGGCTGCGACTGGTTCGGCCACCACCACCACGGCGCGCCCGGCGGCCGCGTGACGGCAGGCGTCACGACGAGACCTCCACGCATGACGCACGTCGTCGTGCCTCCGAGCGTCATCATCAGGTCGTAGGGCCAGATCTGCAGCATGTTGGACGTCGGCAGCCCATACGTGGCCTCCGCGCTCAGGTTGAAGTTGAACGTGCCCGTGGTCGGGCTACTGAGCACAATGCCGCCGTTCGTCGTGTTGAGCTCCAGCAGCACCGTCGAGTCCTGCTCGTCAACGCGCACCAGCATTTCGAAGGTCGCGCCGGTGAGGTTCAACGGCGTCGTGCTGCCCGCCTGGTTCAGCGTGATGGAGTCATTGAACGTCTGACCCTGCCAGATGTACAGCGACTGCGAAAGAGGGATGTTAGCCATGAGGACGGCTGTCCTCCAGCACCGTGATCCGATGCTCGTGGTTGGCCTGCGTCGTCAAAATGGCGTTTATCTCGGCCTGCATGGCCGTGTTGGTCGCCTGCGCGTAGGTCAACTGCGACTGCAGCCGCGCCATCTGGACCTCGATGTGCGTAAGCGTGTGGTTCTGTTGACTCTGCTGCCGCACAATGGCGGAGCCGAGCCATCCGATGATCGTCGCCAACGCGACGATCAGCAACGGAGTAAGCCAGTGGTAAATGCCGCGAACCACGGCCGACTCGTTGGATGGTGGCATAAGTATCCCCCTCAGACCGGAATTAGCGCCCACGATGCGTCTCCAGTACCCACTGCTGCAGCGCCCTCAACTGGGCGTTGTTGGCGTGGCAGATGGTGGCTTCACGGGAGTGCTGGGCTTCAGTGTCTGAGAGTGTAACGGAACTGGGGGCTTCATCAAGCGAGGTGGGGGCAGCGGGTACGGACATACGGTTGGCGTCGTTCCACAGCCGCACAAAGCCATTGTTGATAACACAGCGAGAATCGTCATAGCGCGTGACATAGACGGGCACCTTCTTGAGAATCGTGCGTCCGCGTTCGTGGACGATGTGCGTGACCGTGCGGTACCGAGTCACCACACGTGTATCGATGACCGTTTGAACCTTCCGCGCCTTGGCAAGCGCGGCGGCGTCTTGCGCGGCGCGCTGCGCATAGCCCTCAGCCCACCAGTGGTGATGGAAGTACCACGCACCGCCCGAGAGGGCTGCAAGCAGCCCTCCCAGTGCGGCGAGTTTGAGCCACAGGCTCATTACATCCCTTCCGGCCGCTTGTCCAAGCCCGCTGCGACGAGCAAAGCAACCAAGTCGTCGTAGTGCAGGCAATCGCACAGACACGCGGTGACAGGGTAAGGGCCGAGAACGGGCGCAATGTACCCATTACAGTAGTCGTTGCCCGGCTGCGCGTCGAACAGAATGCCGATCGCGTTGATGTGCACAGTGCCCGCTACAGATGTACCAAGCGATACGATTTTGTCGCCATTGCGAGCCTCGCGGCCGTTACGGTAGTGCATGGTGATGTCCTCTCTGTGCGCGGATTTCAGAACCGCGCGCGAACGCGCTCGATGAACGCCTCGAACCACCCCATCGAAAACGGAAACGGCGGCGTGGGAGGCGACACCGGGGGCGGCGACGGCGGACGATAGGGCGGCGGCGGATTGAGAATCGCCGGAGGAATCGGCGTCGGGTTCGCCTTCTGGTAGGCGATCACTTCCTGCGCCAGTGGCGTCAGTTCGAAATAGTCGTAGCCGTCCTTGCCGTACATCGTACCCGCAGCCCAGATCGGGTTGCTGGGGTCCGCCGGCACAAGGCGTTGGTTCGGATTCTGCGGGTCGTTGGCGATGAAAGTGCCGTCGCCGCGCGGAATCGCAGGCGCGTTGGAGTCGTTCACCCACTGACCACCTCCTGGGAGGTTGATCGCCATACCCGTGTTGTCGAGGTAGGTGTCGGTGTGGTGGGCCATGATCCACGCCATCACGGCGTTGCCGTTCATGGGGCTCGGTTCGTACAGCGGCTCTTGCAGCCAGGGGTAGATTGGTGCGGTCATTGTCATCTCTCAGGTGAGGAGGATCAGGATAGCGACGACGATTCCGGCCAGATACTCGGCGAAATCGGACGCGCTCATTCGCACGGTCTGCGGCGGAGTTTTCTCGTCCCGCAGGTCGTAAACGAACTCTTTTGCAGCAGCCAATGCCACGCACAGCGGCGTGGAAATCCACGCGGTCACGCCCCAATGCCCGAGGATCAGCATGATGCTGCACGCGAACCAAGCATGCGCCATCGCGGTTATGAAAGCCGTGGACTCGCCGATTTTCGCAATCTCGGACTGGATGGTCATTGGACCACCTGCATGTAGCCGGATGTGTGCATCGCGGGCGCGTCCAAACTTCCTGACCACGGCTGCGGCACGCAAGTTACTTCCCACGGGGGCGCAGGGAACGACGGCTTGAACCAGAAATAAGGCGTTGGCGGTGGAACCCACGGACGATCTTCCCAAGTCGGAGGCTCAGGAAGACGGTTGGGAATCGCTTTCTGCGGATGCTTGATCGCCGTCGCATTACACGTGTGGCACTCCATCACGTGCGGCCCGTAAACCTTCGAGCACTTGGGGCAAACCCAGCCGATTGAGTCAGTCATTTCCGGTCTCCGAACTTCGCCTTGAACACGATGGCTGCTGACACTACTCCCCAGACAGACGCAAGGCCAGTGCCGAACGAAACATAGTCGAGAGCGTTGTGCTGCTTGATCACGGTCCAGACCGCGAGGCCGAGGTAGGTCGCGCTGCCGAGAATCGCAAACCCGATCCCGAACAGACGAATCGGGCAGAAAGTCTCGTTGTCCTGCTCCGTGAACAGCGTGCGCAGAATGTGCGGGATGTTCACGACGCCTTGACCCACACTCCCGTGCGGATGATCTGTTCGATGCGCACCTCACGGCTGCCGACCTGCTGCGCCCACAGGCTCTTGGCAAGATCGTCCGCTGCAGCGTCGTATTTGCCCTGCGCCAGAAGCATCAGGAACGTCGTGAACTGCTCCAGGGTACCAAGCCCCATGTTGAAGTCCATATCCAGCAGCGCAGCCTGGCGCGGAACGTTCAGATGGGAAAAGACCGGGAGCTTCGAGACGTCGCCCTCGGCGCTTGCAACGTCGTGGAGCAGCAGCGTCGCAGCTTCAGCCTGCGTGATCCCGTGCGCGGCAGTGAGCAGACGCCCGTAGCCGATGGTCGGATTACCGATCACCGTGTACCCCGCGACGATGGGCTGCATGTTGGCGTCGTCGTACACGTCCAAACGCAGTCCTTCTTCGACTTCTATGTTAGGAAGCGCGAGGTCTTCAGTACCCATGACCGCTCCAGTACGAACGAGGCGCCAGGAGCATAGCACGAAGTTCGCAGAAACTGCGCACCTACGCGCATGCGGGGCATTACTTTACGTCCGTGCTTTGTACGGTGCGCGAGGTTTTTCGAAAACCAGCAAGGTCAAAGGAACTCCATAGACCCGTACTCCGGTAGGGGCCATTCGCTCGCTGCGCTCGCGGAAGCTGGCTTTTGGTGTTGTATCCATCCATCAACCAACACGAGGACAAGTCCATGAACATCATCAGCACAATCACGAACGTGCGTCGCGCGGTGCAGCTCGAAGTTGCAGCGCGTCAAGTCTGTGCGCTCAACGAAGCGTCGAAGAAGATCGAGGCGATGGAAATTCTTGAGCGTGCCGATGCGCTGGCTGCTGCGCGCGAAGCACGTAGCGCGAAGCTCGAAGCCACGCGCAGCGCGATCAAGCAGATCCGCGACATCTGGACTGGTCGCGTGACTGTGACCACGAAGTCTGACTCAACGCCGGTGATGTGATGCGTCACGTCGCCGCCATCGCTGGGATCGCCGCGCTCAGTGCGGCGATCCATCTACTGCCGACTGCGCTCGTCGCGATGCTGTGCGTCGCGAGCATCACCGTTGCCACTTCCGTCCACTCTGTCTGGAGTAAATACCATGACCAAGGCTGAAATGCAGACCGAGATCAATCGACTCATGGACGCAGTACGTGTTCGCACGGCGGCGCTGGACAAAGTGCCGCCGATGTATGTCGACGCGCAAGCGGCCAAGGCGCGCGCCAAGTACGAGCGCGATGTACTCAAGCGCGACGTGCGGCTGGTGCGTCGCTACGTCGTAGTTCCCCGTTGAACGGAGGAAATAGCCATGGTGTTTTTCGCTGCAGTTGTGAGTTTTATCAGTTTCCTGCTGATCGTGCGGCATCTAAGCCAGAAATGGCTGCGCCGCATGGTCGGTCACATGTGGGTGCCCGATCTCGCAGTGCATGGCACGGTGATCTGGATGTTTCTGGGCACGTCCACGCTTGGCCTGATCCAAGCCGAGCTCGCGGCAATCATGTTCAGCGTCTGGCTTCGCGCATACCGCAAGGCGTTCGGCTGCGAGCGCTTCACACTACGCGGCTGGAAACGCATCGACGGCATGGCGACGCGCTTCGCGCGTTGAACGACGCACGTCGTACGGCGATCGTAAACTTAGATGCTGCGTTCGTACGGGTTTCGTAACCCAGAGCTACGCGTTGGTTGCTGGCAACCATCCAGCAACCAACTTGCTACCACGTATACGCGAGCGTACGGACTTGCAAATCAAGCATCTACGCGCGTTGCTACCAGTTTTGGTAGCAAACGCCAAGTACGAGCGCGCCGTAATGTACTTACTTACTACTTTTCTATTTTGTATTTTTTATAGGTAGAAATGGTAGTAAGCGTTCTAAGCTCTTGGTTTCTAAGTACTCAGCTCTCAACTTTGGCAACCATCTGATCATTTTTTAGCCACTTATGGTTGCCGTGTCGTACGCATCATCTTGATTCTGTTGCACTTTGTACTGCTACCACTGGTAGCCGCGTTACATTAGCCACTACGTAACATTCACCTACACTGTTGATTTTGGAGGACTTATGATCATCCTGCTCGTACTCTTCACACTGCTCGTAGGCAGCGTGACAGGCTTTGTGGCGCTGCCGCCGTTGGTCAGCCTCGTCGTATTCGTGCTCGCGCTGATCTATCTCGCGCGTCACCCGGACAAGTAGAGCGCGCTCGCTGCGCTCGCGGAAACTGGCTTGTTGTGCAAGTGCCTATGCGTGCAGGGCGTCGTACTGCGCGCACATCAATCGAGGAAACTGCAATGTCTACGCAAACCCGTGACGACTACGTGGATGTGACCGATGTCCGTGCTGCCGAAGCGCAGCTGGCTGCCGAGCTCCAGAAGTTGGAAGAGATCGTGGCAGCCGAAGTGCCGCCGAGCGTGACGAAGGCCGTGGAAGCGTTCCAGGCCATCACGCTGACTCCGACGGCGCGCAAGCTGCTCGACGACTCGTGCGACAACGTGAGCAACAACCGTGGCGTCGGACTGACCGGCAGCGCGCAGCAGGAAGCGATCAGTCGCGCCACGCTGTTCAAGGCGTGCAACGGAGATCTCAGCGCGGTGATCGATGCGCTGACGCGGAGCACCGGCGAAAGCGAACGTGGTGGTGTGATTTACAGCACCATTTACGCGGTGCAGAAGGCTGCGGTATTCGTAGCGAATCTGATGTACCGCACGCGACTGGATCGGCGCGCGGACGAGGATCTGCCGATGAATGTCGACAGCCGTGAGGACTTCCGCGACGCTCCGTACGGTCTGGAGCCCGATCCCGATCCTCTGCTGGCCGAGCGTGCGTATGCTGGCGATGGTGCGGAGAACGTGGTGCTGGACGCGCTGTCCGAGCTGCACGTCTATCTCGGGCTGCTCGTGGAAATGTACGGCTGGGATCCCGATCGTCCGATGCCGTATCTGGTGTATCAGGCCAAGGACGGTGCGTTCATCCAGGTGCATGACGCCCAGGCTGCGCTCGACATCATGGAGATTCGTCGGCAGGAAAGCCGTGCGCGGTCGCAGGAACGGCGTGCGACGAGCATGAAGCGCGCGAGTGAGTTGGCGCTGGCTGCCGTCAAGGCCGGCCTCGCGCGGAAGGCGTGAGTGATCGAGTGATGCAGTTGTGAGCAGTACGATCCCGCTGCGTTTCGGCGCAGCGGGATTTTTATTGGCCTGGAGACCGTGTGATGCACACCATAAACCTGAAACGTTCGGAAGCAGTCGTCGCTCTTGCACCGGCGACCGGAGCGCTGCGCGTGTGTATATTCGACACGCAGACATCGATGCTGCGCGCTTTGTTTGTGAGCGTGGCGAACGAACCGGATAATGTACGCGCGCTGTGCGATATTTTCGCGTCCGCGTACGCTGCCGTGCGCAGCCAGCTCCCGTTGAACTTTGTGGACACCGAAGACGAGGACGAAACGCCATGAACAACGATTGGACTCCGATCGCGCTGATTGTTGTGATCTTCGGGGCACTCGCTGCGATGGTGCTGGTGCTGCTGGTTGGCGCGTCGCAAGTGACTGCGCAGGAGACGCGCGAAATCCATGCACTGCGCACGCAGCTCGTCGTCACGCAGCGCAAGTTGCAAAGGGCGCGCATCGAACGCTCTCAGGTGCTCGCTGCCGAGTTGGCTGTTCTTTCATCGCGGAGGTGCAGGTGATGGACAACTATGGAGCCGAAGGCAGCCGGTTGAGCTGGACGCTGCTGTTCGTCGTGGGCATCATCGTGTGCGCACTGCGCGCGTGGGGCTTCGTATGAAGCCGATCGAGCTGGGTCGCACCGAAGCCGTGCTCGCCGTCGTGCCGGAAGTGGTGTACGGCCCAGGGTGGGCGAACCGCGTCGTCTGGGTGCACATCACGGACTGCGCCACGGGTGCTGCGCGCGTGGTGTGTTTGCAGCCGGACGAGCTCGGCACGGAGCTGCACACACTGTTCCTCATCGGAGCGACTGTCTGTGAGCAGCTGCGAAAAAGTGTGGCTACGACCAAAACCGTAAACAACGTGGAGAACCTGTCGTGATTCTTGTGGAAACCAACGTCGCAGTTGAAGTCGCAGGCGTTCGAGTCAAGCGTGATCGCGATCGCATTGTGCTCGTCCATCCTGACTCGTGTGTCGGAGGGGCGTTCGAGGATTGGCGCGAGATCATCCGGCAGGTGAGCGCGCTGCTTGAGCCGGAGAAGGTTGAGGCTGAGGTGGAAGAGACGCCGGACCCGCGAGGGTATGTGTTCATCGACCGCAATGGCCGTGCGTGGGGGTGGGACTGCGACTCGATTCGCCGAAGCCCCCGCTCGCTTGCGAAGCGACCCTTCCTGACACGCATGGAAGCAGAGGAGGCGGCGAAAAATTGTTATCACGGCTTCAAGTGCGTCGAGGTATGGACACCTGAGTGCGGCGTGCCACCCATGCCGGAGAAGCAGCCATGACCGACCTCACTCAAGAAGGGCGCGAACTGGCGCGCATGTTGGAAAGAAATGTGAACGAGGGTGCCGAAGATCGCGAGTTGGAACGGTCCAAAACTGCACACGCGTACCAGAAGAGCCTAGAAAAGATGGACAAAGCGATCAAAGAGGACGCGCTTATCCGTCTTGAGCTCCGTAAAGAGCGTGCCGATCAAATTGCCAAGCAGATGGTGCGCGACCGCACGCCGACTGCGAATTGGGCGTTGCGTGAGCTGCTGACATTGAACTATTTCGACGCAACGATGCTAGACCTGTTGCACGAGATGCTATGGAATGAACCGAACTTGGAAACAGCAAAGAAAGTCGCTGAGTTCAAGGCGCGCTTGTGCGATCTGGCTTCGAAGCATTACGACGTACAGGCGGCAGCCCACGCGCAGGCTGAGAAAGAAATCGACGGAGGTACGCTATGACGCGCTCCGAGTACCGCGCCAGCGTCACTGCTCGGCGTCTGCATGCCAAGGCCCTGCGCGATCACGCGACCAATCCCTACCTGCGCATCACGCGCCACGGCTACATCCAGGCCGAACTCGACCGCGAGGCTGACCGCGCGTGGTGGACGCTGCCCACTGGCGCCTGCGAGCGCGAGCGCGTGGAGATCGAGCGCATGCGCAATCGGCGGCAGCGCGTGCTGGAACTGCTGCGCTCGCGTGACCGGCACCAGCTTCGCGACAGCATGGCGATCTTCCGCGCGCACCCGCTGCGCGTCGCGCAACGACTGCCGGAGGTGACGCCATGAAATCCGTCATTCTCCATCGCACCGAAAAGATCGTTGCTGTCGTGCCCGAAAATGCCAGCGGCCCAGGATGGACTAACCGGGTGATATGGGTACACATCGTCAACTACGCCACGAACGAGTACCGGCAAGATCGG